>OLSB01000510.1_pt1 | contig 43824 bp, 52 predicted proteins | sample 1672071 | NCBI WGS metagenome assembly OLSB01 (sample SAMEA3136642, study PRJEB25190) | human gut metagenome | biome: human gut; feature: human-associated habitat; material: faeces | place: Austria | collected 2013 | reverse complement strand
CATCAACCCAAGCAGCACCATCTTGCTCAGCGGCGACCACACAGTGAAGTCCGCCGTGATAAAGCCCGTGGTGCTCATGATGGAGGCCACCTGGAAGGCCGCTTGCCGCAGGGAAACGGAAAATGTCTTGTATAGCGGCAGAATGTCAATCGTGATGACCGCCACAGCCACAAAAACGATGGCCAGATACACCTTCAGCTCCGTGTTGTGCAAAACTTCCCGACCCCGCCGGAGCAGAAGCAGGTAGTAGAGGTTAAAGTTCACGGCAAACAGGAACATGAACGCCGTCAGCACCCACTGAATGTAGGGGCTGAAGTCGGCGGCGCTGGCGTTATACGCGCCGAAGCCGCCGGTGCCTGCGGTGGAGAGCGCGTGAACAACGCTGTCAAACAGGCTCATGCCGCCGAAAAGCAGAAACACGATCTCCAGCACCGTCAGCACGATGTAGAGAAGATACAGGATCTTGGCGGTGTCCCGCGACTTGGGCGCCAGCTTGTCCATCGTGGGGCCGGGCATCTCCGCCTTGAGAATGTTGATGGAGCGATCCGTGGTCTTCAGCAGCATCACCACGAATACCAGAATGCCCATGCCGCCGATCCAGTGGGTGAAGCTCCGCCAGAACAGCATGCCGCGGCTCAGCGCCTCCACGTTGGTCAGAATGGTCGCTCCCGTGGTGGTGAAGCCGCTGACGGTTTCAAAAAATGCGTCGATATAAGCCGGGATCTCCTTTGAGAGTACGAAGGGCAGCGCCCCGATGGCGGACAGCACGATCCATGTCAGCGCCACCACCATGAAGCTGTCCTTGATGGAGATGTCGCCGTGTTTGCCGCGGCACAGCAGGCTCAGCAGCGAGCCGACGCCCAGCGCCACCACAATGGTCAGAGCGAAGTCCAGAGCGCAGGATTCCCCGTACAGCAGCGACACGGCCAAAGGCAGCACCAGCAGCGCCGCCTCAATAAGCACCACTCGCCCCACGGTGAAAATAACGAATTTTTGATTCACGGCTCCTCGCCCTCCTTTCCCGCCTGTCTTTTCGGCACAGGCATTATACCACGCTCTGCGGCATTCGTCCACAGAAAACGCTCACTTTTTCAGCTGTTCCTTTAAATACAGGATCGCCTGCCGGTAGCCGTCGATGCCCTGCCCCTTGATGGTTTTGCAGCAGGCCATGCCGGTGTAAGAAACGCGGCGGAAAGGCTCCCGCTGCTCCGGATCGGTGATGTGCACCTCCACAGCGGGGAGGGCGACCGCCCGCAGGGCGTCGGCCATGGCGATGCTGGTGTGGGAGTAGGCAGCGGGGTTTATGACGATGCCGCCGCAGTCCTCCCGCGCCTTCTGTATCTCGTCAATGAGCACGCCCTCGTGGTTGGACTGCACGCACACGCAGCGCAGCCCCTCCTCGCGGCAGGTCTTCTCCGCCAGCGCCACCAGGTCTTCGTAGGTGTCTCGGCCGTAAAGCGCCGGCTCCCGCAGCCCCAGCAGGTTCATGTTCGGGCCGTTCAGGATCAGAATTTTCATAGCAAACTCTCCTTCAGCCGCCGGAGGGTCTCCTGCGGCGTTCCGTCATTGGAAATAATTTTGTCGCAAAAGCCCTCGTACAGCGCCTTTCTCTGTCGGTACAGCTCCTCTAAGGAAGCGGTTTTCAGCAGCGGCCGCCCGCTGGCGTCCAGCTTTGCAAGGCCTCTTTGCAGCCAGATGATCCTGCCATTTTGCCGCAGCAGGTCGCGGTTCTCCGATCGGGTCACGCAGCCGCCGCCGGTGGCGATGATGCCGCCCCACCGCTTGCCGAGGTCTGACAGCACTTCGGTCTCCAGCCTGCGGAATTCGCCTTCACCCCGCCGGGTGAGCAGTTCCTCCGCCGTCAGCCCCGTCCGCTGCAAAAGCTCCTCGTCGCTGTCCCACACAGGCCGCCCCAGCGCCTTTCCCAGCATGGCCCCCAGCGTGGATTTTCCGCTGGCGGGCATGCCGATGAGGACGATGTTCTCCGTCTGCCGCCGCAACTCGTCCTCCGCCTGCCGTATTTTGTCCGGATCTATGGCCGTTCCGTCCAGAAACAGGGAGGCCGAGGCCGCTGCCTGCGCCGCCAGCATGGACAGGCCGCCCCCATGGGGGATGCCCAGCGCCTCCGCCTGCAGCAGCAGCGCCGTCCGCGTCGGATTATAAATAAGCTCGCCCACAAATTCCAGATTGGGAAACTTTTCCAGATCAATAGGGGAGCGCCCGTTTTCCGGATAGGTGCCCACCGGCGTGGCGTTCACGATAATCTGCGCGTCCTTATAGGCGGAAAGACGGTCGTAAGTAGTCCGATCCGCCCCAATAAGTTGTTGGATATTTCCACCTTCCGTGTGGGCTATTTCCGCATTGCGGGAGACAAATGTAACACGGGCGCCCATATCCCGCAGCACGGCGCATACGGTGGCGCTTGCCCCGCCGCTGCCCAGCACCAGCGCCCGTTTTCCGGCCGCAAAAACGCCGTTTTTCTCCAGCAAATATTTGAAGCCAAAGTAGTCCGTGTTGTCCCCGAAAATGCTGCCGTCCCGCCGCCGCAGTAGGGTGTTCACGCTCCCTGTTGCCTTGGCCGTGGGGGAGAGGGCGTCGCAGAAGGCGTAGGCCGTTTTTTTGTAGGGAATGGTCACGTTCAGCCCGTCCCAAGCTCCGCTTTGCAGGAAGTCCGCCACAGCCTCTGGCTGCGTTTCAAACAGGGTGTAGTCATAGTCCCCCAGCAGCCGGTGAAGGGTCGGAGAATGGCTGTATACAAGGGTTTTCCCCAGCAATCCGCACCGCATCAGTCCACCTCGCCGGAGAGAATTTTCTCCTGATAGGCACGGCTCTCGGCCATGAGCAGACGGTAGAGCGCCCGAGCGTCCTCGGAAAACGCCGCCGGCACGGAGCGCGCCGCCTGCCGGAGCTTTTCCTCCTCCCGCGCGGGGTCAAAAACCGGCAGAGCCGCCGCCTTTTTAAGCCCCGCAATCTCGCCGGAGAGCGCCATACGGCGGGCAAAAAGGGCGAGAAGTTCCCTGTCGATGGCGTCCATTTCTCGGCGCAGGTCAGTCAGTTCCATGTTTGCTCCTTTCTGCTCTCCAACAGGGCGTCGTACACGGCAAAGGCCGCCGCCGCCTCCACGCAGGGCACGGCGCGGGGCACGATGCACGGGTCGTGCCGGCCTGAAATTTTCAGCGTCACCGGCTGCATCTTCTCCAGATCTATACTCTCTTGCGGCAGAGAGATGGAGGGGGTGGGCTTGACGGCTACATGAAGATCAATATACATTCCGGTGGAAATTCCCCCTAAAATGCCGCCGCAGTGATTGGTTTTCGTAACTATTTTCCCGTTTTTGATCATAAACAGATCGTTATTTTCACTCCCGCGCAGGCGCGTTCCCGCAAAGCCGCTGCCGAAGGAAATGCCCTTCACGGCGGGGATGCCGAACACGGCGGCGCTGATGCGCCCCTCCAGACCGCCGAAAAGCGGCTCGCCCACGCCGGCAGGCAGACCCAGCACCCGACACTGGATGATGCCGCCCAGACTGTCTCCCGCCGCCTTGGCCTGCAAAATGGCCTGCTGCATGGCTTCACCGCAGGCATCGTTTACCACGGGGAAGGGCTTTTGGGCGGTGGAGGAGAGCAGCTCGCCGCAGTCCTCCGCCGCGCCGACAGAGGCGATGCGGCTGATGATGCGGATGCCCTCCTGCTCCAGAAGCTGCAGGCAGATGCCGCCGGCCACGCACAGCGCCGCAGTCATCCGTCCGGAAAACTGCCCGCCCCCCGATTCGATGCGGCCGTACTTCACATAGGCGGTGTAGTCGGCGTGACCGGGGCGGGGCACGGAGGACAAATTCTTATAATCCTCGGGGCGCACGTCGGTGTTGTCGATGACGGCGGTGATGGGCGCGCCGTCCGTGACGCTGCCGGAAAGACCCGAGAGGAAGCGGGGCACGTCCGCCTCCCGCCGAGAGGTGGAGAGGGGACTGTGACCAGGTGCGCGGCGCTTCAGAAACGCCTGCAGCTCGTCCATGGAAACGGTTTTTCCTGCGGGCACGCCCGTCAGCGTCATGCCCACGGAGGGGCCGTGGGAGCGGCCGAAAAGAGTCAGACGGAGGGTGCTTCCGATGGAGCCGGACATGGCGTTTCTCCTTTCAGTGAGTTGAAGTCGTCCCAAAAGGCGGGATAGGATTTCTGCACGCATTGGCTGCCCGAAACGGTGACGGGTGCGTCTGCCGCCAGCGCCGCCAGAGCGGCGGCCATGGCCAGCCGGTGGTCGCCGAGGGGATCGATAGCGCCGCCCCGCAGACGGGGCACGCCGCAGATCACAAGGCCGTCGGGCGTTTCCTGCACGCGGCCGCCCAGCGCGGCCAGCAGGGAGGCCAGGCCGGCCAGCCGGTCGGACTCCTTCAGCCGCAGGCGGCGGGCATTCTGAATATAAGTATGCCCCTCGGCCACGGCGGCCAAAACGCACAGGGGAGGAATGAGGTCGGGCATGGAGCGGGCGTCCACGGGGATGCCCCGCAGCGCTCCGGCGCGGACGGTGACGCCGCCGGAGGAAACGGACACCTGCGCCCCCATAGATCGCAGCAGGGACAAAACGACGCTGTCGCCCTGCGCTGTGGGGAGGGACAATCCTTTCACGGTGACGCCGCTCCGGCTTAGGGCACCGGCGCAGAGGAACACGGCGGCGGCAGACCAGTCCCCTTCCACGGTTTGGCAGGCGGGGAGGGCATAGCGCTGACGGCCGGAAAATTCATAGCGATCCTCGCTGCGGCTGCAGGCCACGCCGGCGGCGGAGAGGACCCCCTCCGTCATGGCGATGTACGGCGCGGACTCCGGCGGGGAGGTGAGGGTAAGGGTGCTGCGCCCTGCCAGCAGCGGCAGCGCCAGCAGCAGACCCGACACGAACTGGGAGGAGACATCTCCTGCGATAGAAAAATCGCCGGCGGACAGGCGGCCTTGGCAGTACAGGTCGTCGCCTTGCGCCCAGATAGTCATGCCGCGGCGGCACAGCGCCTCGGAAAGAGGCGCAATAGGGCGCTGCGGCAGACGGCCTTGCCGCCTGAACACGGCGCGCACGCCCAGTGCCCCCGCCACAGGCAGCAGAAAGCGCAGCGTGGCGCCGCTCTCGCCGCAGGGCAGGACGCAAAGCCCCTCGTTTGGGGCGGAGAGGGGCGTGACGATATAAACATCCGGCTCCGTTTGGTAAATGTCCGCCCCAAGGGCGCGCAGACAGGCGAGGGTGGCGCTTACGTCGGCGGACAGCCCCGAACAGCGGATGCGCATAGGTGCGCAGCCCAAAGCGGCGGCGATGAAGAGCCGGTGCGCCATGGACTTGGAGGCGGGAGCGGTGACGACGCCTGTGCGGGAGCCGGAGAAAAGGGCCTGTTTCATGCCAGCCCTCCGTCCCGCAGCCAGAGGACAAATTCCTCCGCCGGTATGGTCTCCACGCGGCAGCGACCCACGGCCTCCGGCAGGACAAGGGACAGGGAGTCGCCCCGACGCTTCTTGTCGGACAGGGCAGCCGCGGCCAGCGCCTGCGCCGAAAACGCCGTGGTATCGGAGAGACCGTAGGCGTCCAAAAGATGCCGCAGAGCGCCGAGAGTGTCCGCGCCGCAAAGGCCGCGGCAGCAGGCGGCGCGGGTGAGAACGGCCATGCCTGCGGCCACGGCAAAGCCATGGGGCACGGCGTATCCGGAGCAGCTTTCTATGGCGTGCCCCACCGTGTGGCCGAAGTTCAAAAGTCGGCGGCAGCCGGCGTCATATTCATCCGCCTGCACCAGATCGCGCTTTATTTCCACGCAGGCGGCGATCACCCGCTCCACGGGGGCGTGGGGCAGGGAGGAAAACAGCGGTTCGCCGGAGAGCATGGCGCATTTGACCACCTCGGCGCAGCCGTTTTTATATTCATTATCCGGCAAAGTGGCCAGCAGCGACGGGTCACACAGCACCAGAGCGGGCTGGGAGAACGCCCCCACCTGATTTTTGCCGCCGGCGAGGTTCACACCGGTCTTGCCGCCTACGGAGGCGTCCACCATGGCTAAAAGCGTGGTGGGAACCTGCACGCAGGCAAGACCCCGCTGACAGGTGGCGGCGGCGAAGCCCGCCAGATCCCCCGCAACGCCGCCGCCCAAGGCGACGACTATATCGCTGCGGGTAAAATTCTTCTCAAAAAGCGCCTGCTGCAGAGCGGCGTAGGCGGCAAGAGTTTTGGAATTTTCTCCGTGGGGAAAAACAAAATGCTCCGTGCGGAAGCCCGCCGAACGGAGAGAGGACTCCGCCGTCGCACCATAGAGGGCGTACACCGCGTCGTCCGACACCAGCATGACGGCGCAGGGAGCGCCGAAGCGGGTCAGAAGCTGCGCCCCCAGCGAGGAGAGCAGGCCGCCCTCAATGCGCACCTCATAGCTGCGGGAGGCACGGACGGGGATCACCTTCACCGCCGAACCACCTCCAGCAGCGCCGCCACGCGGCGGCTCAGGTCGGCAAATTCGGCCGGCAGCAGCGCCTGCCCGCCGTCGCACAGGGCATGGAGCGGGTCGTTATGCACCTCGATGAGCAGACCGTCGCACCCGCAGGCGACGGCGGCCAGCGCCATGGGGGGCACCAGACGGGACTTGCCGGTGGCGTGGCTGGGATCCGCGATCACGGGCAGGTGGGTCAGCTCATGGAGAAGGGGCACGGCGGTGAGATCCAGCGTGCTGCGCACGCCGCCGGAAAAGGTGCGGATGCCCCGCTCGCAGAGGATGACGTTTTTGTTGCCGCCGGCGAGGATATATTCGGCGCTGAGCAGCAGCTCCTGCACCGTGGCCGCAGAGCCTCTTTTCAAAAGAACGGGCTTATGGCAGCGCCCCAGGGCGCGCAGAAGGTCGTAATTCTGCATATTGCGGGCGCCCACCTGCAAAACGTCGATGTCCTCAAACAGGGGGAGGTCGGCGGCGCTCATGATCTCGGACACCACCGGCAGACCCGTTTCCCGCCGTGCCTTGCGCAGAAGCTCCAGCCCCTTTTCGCGCAGGCCGGAGAAGTCGTAGGGGGAGGTGCGGGGCTTGTAGGCGCCGCCCCGCAGGAGCTGCGCACCGGAGGCCTTGACGCTGCGCGCCACGGACAGAAGCTGCTCCTCGGACTCCACGGCGCAGGGGCCGGCCATCATGCAGAAACGGCCGCCGCCGATGGAGGCCTCGCCCACCTGCACCACCGTGTCTGACGGATGGGAGCGGCGGGAGGCCAGGGGCAGAGGATCCGCCGTAGGGAGGACGCTCTCCACCATGGGCAGGGACGAAAGAAGACCGCTATCCACCCGCTCCGCGCCGCCGGAGAGCAGCCAGACGGCGCTGCCTTCGCAGACTTCACGGGTCACGGCAAGCCCCAGCTGCTCCAGATAGGCCAGAAGCCGCGCTTCCTGTCGGGGAGTTGCGTCTTTTTTCAGCACAAGGATCATGGTGTTCTTCCTCCGATTTTTTACATGAAAAAACGCACAGGCATAGCCCGTGCGGCAAGGTCGGACAGCGGTGGCCGGCCAAATGATCGTTACAGGCCATGGCTGTATATTTTTAATATATGTGATTTTACCACGGTTTACAGGGGGTGTCAACCTTTTCCCCCCTAAAACGCCTGAAACAGACGGGCGGGCGGTATTGCAATGGGAAAAAAAGTGTGCTATACTACAATATCCAGAGAAAGCCAGCCGGAGAAAGGAGGCGCTCCATGGAGAAGAAAGGCGTCAAGATCGCCGCCCAGAACCGCAAGGCGTTCCACGACTACTTCGTGGAGGAGCGCTACGAGGCCGGCGTGGAGCTGTTCGGCACGGAGGTCAAGAGCATCCGAGCCGGCACGCTGAACCTGAAGGATTCCTACTGCCAGACCAAGGAGGGAGAAATTTTCGCCTACGGCGTGCATATCTCCCCCTATGACAAGGGCAACATTTTCAACAAGGATCCCGACCGCCCCAAACGTCTGCTGATGCACAAGCGGGAGATCCGCAAGCTGCACGACCTGCAAAAGCAACAAGGCTATGCCCTGATCCCCCTGTCCGTGTATTTTAAGGACAGCCGTGTGAAGGTGGAGCTTGGCCTCTGCAAGGGCAAGAAGACCTACGACAAGCGGGAGGCCGTGGCCAAGCGGGACGCCAAGCGGGAAATGGAGCGAGCCATGCGGGAAAAGAACAGATAAAAGGAGACAGACTATGGAAAACAATCCCATTGTGACCATTACCATGGAAGACGGCGGCAAGATCGTGGCGGAGCTGTACCCTGATGTGGCGCCCCAGAGCGTATACAATTTCATTTCTCTTATCAAAAAGGGGTTTTATAACGGCCTCATCTTCCACCGCTGCATTTACGGCTTCATGATCCAGGGCGGCTGCCCCGACGGCACCGGCCTAGGCGGCCCCGGATACTGCATCAAGGGCGAGTTCAAGTCCAACGGCTTTAATAACGACCTGCGCCACTCCAGAGGCGTTTTGAGTATGGCGCGGGCGCAGGCGCCGGACTCCGCCGGCAGCCAGTTCTTCATCATGCACAAGGACAGCCCCCATCTGGACGGGGACTACGCCGCCTTCGGCATGGTCATAGAGGGCATGGACGTGGTGGACGCCATCGCTTCGGCGCCCCGCAACATGATCACCAACAAGCCCAAGAAGCCCCAGGTGATGGCCTCCGTCACCGTGGACACCAAGGGCGTGGAGTATCCGGAGCCGGAGAAGCTGCCGGATCCTTACGGGCGGTAAAAATCTGTATTCTGCCCGCGTGCCGGAAAACGCATCCGGCACGCGGGGGAAGATATAGCTCTGTAACCCCTCTGCCGGAAAATCCCATAGGGATTTTCGGCAATGCGACATGGGGGCGTACCGGTTTCGACGGGGGTGTGGAGGCAGGATAAGCGGGCGGTGGCGCCTGGCCACCTTAAAACGGGCAATTAAAAATGAACTGACAACACGAATACTGTTGCCGTCGCAGCTTAAGCTGTGACCGTCTGAACCGGAGAGGCCACAGGCCGGGGAAGGCGTCGTTTATGTGGCGTCCGTGCGGCGGGTAAGAGTTGCCCCGCCCACGCATCATGACTCTACTGAATCGCGCAGTCTGTTATGTGTCTGCGCGAGGAGGGAATGCTGAAACATAACTGCGCCCGGAGAAAGTCCTGTTAAAGCGCTTTCGGACAGGGGTTCGACTCCCCTCGCCTCCACCATATACCCACCATATCTTGCGGTATGGCGGGTATTTTTATCTATATATTGTATTTATAAAATTTTGGTCGAAATCTGGTCGAAAATTTATTGACAGATGATACAATCGGTGTATACTAGTACCCCCACAAGAAGGACTTAAAGGAGGCGTTCTATGGAAAAAAGGGACATTAGACGACATTGCAGCAGCACACAGGAGATAATCAGAAAATCAGAAAAAGACCGTGTATCCATAGAAAAGAATATTTACTACAAAAAAAGTCAGCGCAAGTACTATGTCGTTTTCTATTATGGTGTAGACCCTGAAACGAAGAAGCCAATTAAGAGAGAAAAAACATATTCATCAGAAAGGGAAGCCATTGCCGCCCGTAACGCATTTGAACGAGAGAAGCGGGCGGACATGGTAACTAAACCCACAAGAGACACATTGTTCACTTGCATTGACAACTACATTAAGGCCAAGGAGATCGCGGGGAGGGAAAAAGCCACATTGGCCGAGTACCACAAGTTTGAAAAGCATCTTCATGAATACAGCCTATTTGAGAAAAAGCCTGTCCAAACGATTACGGAACGGGATGTTATAGACTATTTGCTTTATTTGGATACAATAAAAAAGCTGGCCGCCAATACAAGACGAAAACACTATGATTTTCTAAAGAGCGTACTAAATAAGGCAGTCCGCGATCGCATTATACCCGCAAATCCAATAGCTTACTTGGACGCGCCACGAAAAACACCATCATGCGCAAAAGCTATGCCAGAAGAATTGTTTAAGCGGGTGCTATATAAAGCGCAAGGGACCAATGTAGAGGTTTTAATCATTCTATTAGCATTTGGTATGCGCCGTGAGGAAATTGCGGGGCTACGCTGGGAACATGTAAATTTCAAAACAAATACAATACATATATGCGAAGTTCGCACGGAGGTCAATGGCGTTGTAGAGACGAAAGTACCAAAAACCCGATCTTCAAACAGGTATATTTCTATGCCGCAGAGGTTTTTCGATGTGTTGGCAAATATTAAGCAACGGCAAAAGAATCACAGCATGTCAATTAGGAATATGAACCATCTGTATGTAGTGGGCAAAGCGGACGGATCACCTTACAGTCCAAATTACATAAATGACCTGATGGTGGCTTTTGAAGAAAAGAATGGATTTCCGCACTACCGCCTACATGATTATCGGCATACAGCGGCAACACTCCTTCATGATGTAGGAGTGCCTATCTACGATGTATCAAAATTTTTGGGTCATGCCAGCATAGGAATTACCGCTGACCTTTATACCCATCAGAGTGATCAAACTAATGCGGCTGCGGCTAAAAAGCTGGATGAGATACTGGGCGGAAGTGAACCGGGAAAAACCGATAGCTAAATACTTGCAGATTTCATCCCTTTAATAGATTCACAAGTACAAAAAAACAAGGGGAAAATAGAAAACAAATCACTTTTATTTCTGAAAGAGGGCGAAAGCTTGATAGACTATGTATCACTTTACACGCAGATCAATATCCCAAAAGGGAACTTTTCACCACTTACATGGGCACTAATACATGGCGAGAAGGGAAGCTTCTTTTTTAAGAAGATAAGAACGGTTAAGATTAAATACCACATTGAAACACAACGGTTTTTAATTACGGGAAAGCTCATCAATCTTTTTTATGACACACAGGTGCTGAATGTGGATGACATTTACGGGCGGGATATTGAACGCTTTACCAAAGAAGTGAATGAATATCTTTCCAGGCTTACAGGCGTTAAGATTGACATAAATACTTTTGCCGTGGCCAGGGTTGACTATTGCTTTAATGTGGAAACCCCGTTTGTTCAGACTTATCTGGATGTTCTTAACGGTGCTTTCAAAACAGTGGATACGGGGAAACGAATGAATTTTTCTGCGGAGAATAAGACTCCGGGAAGTGTTTATATCAAAACAACTTCTGATTATAGGAAAAACACTCGGACAAACTATACCTTGAATTTTTATAATAAGGCTGAATGGATTGCAAATCAACGGGAACAAGGGGGCTGGATTAGCAAGGAAGATGATGGATTTGCCAAAAATGTGCTCCGCTTAGAAGTGCAGGTGAGTTACACACTGTTGAAAGCCATATGCAAAAAACATCGCATGGAGCGGATATTCAGGAATTTCTTTGCTTATGAAATGGCGTTTGAAACTATATGCACCGTGTATAGCCGAATTTTTCACTGTGATATGCAGCACGATTTCTACACCTACAAAACGGCCAAACAGATTATAAGCAACCGTAAAGCGCGGGCGGTCTTAGAACTAGCAGCGGAGCATCATACTGTTTCCACATCAAAATACAGTTATGCGGTTAGTCTTATTAAAAACAAAGGGATTTTTCCCTATGCGTTCATTTCGGCAAAGGCGGAGGTTGACTACCTGCCCAATCCGTTAAAACTTATTCAGGACAAGATTTCTACACAAATAAGCTGAATCCAGAGCAAGAAACAAGCCACGGGGACAATGAATCCTCGTGGCCTGTTTATTATCAATTTGGCAGAAAAATAGCATAGAATTTCTGGGTTACGTCAGCGGAGTTGGCTCTCTCACAAATTCGCCATTTTCATCAATGACTGCGGCATACCGACAGATATCTGCTCCCCACAACTTGATTGTAGCTTGCCCTCCAGAAAAATCACCACATTCGAAAACGTTGTAGTTTGTTATGTCGCTGGAGAGATTTATCAGTATATTCCCGTATATGTCGCAATAGTATGCACATGTAACCTTGGATTGTACCATATATCTGCTATATAAAATGGAAAACTTGTCCTCTGCTACATTCCCAAAAGTTGCATCAATGACATATTTTTGATCTTCATCAGATATATTCATACTTATGTCAGCATTCCAATATCCGCTAGGAAGCATCACAGGAAAGCAATCTCCCGTAGGGTGAAAAATATATAGATCGTAGCTTGACCTCGAAAGATTTTGAACGGTGACCAGTAGGTAATAGCCGTTTCCTAAATCAGCAACAATTGATGGGTTGCCATCTATTTCGACAGCATTAACAACGACTCCGGATTCATTTAAAACATCATATTGCATAGGATTTCCATTGTCCATAAGAAAAAAAGCTCCAATGGCATACGGATAATCTGGTAATAACGGGCATTCCCTGATAATATTACCCGAAGTATCCATAAGAACACCTTTTTTGTTTTTGGAATTATACGTTGAAAAATCTTGCTCTGCCAAAAACAACGAATGGCTCAAGCAGCGCTGGGGAGTTGCAGATTCTCTTTCCGCCAATTCGTACAACCGTAAATAATCGTCAGGCAAAAAGAAGTCTGCAAAAGAATCGAAATACTTTTCTATTTCATATTCTGATAAACCCGCTGCAGACAAGATCTCCGTACCTGTCTCTTTGCTTGAACCATAGCTCTCGTGCTTGGCATTAGATTTAGCACAAGAAGTAGCCAAAAAAAGAATTCCCACAAAGATTAGAAGAAGGGCAAATATTTTTCTTGCAGTAATCTGTTTCATGTAATACGACCTCCATATTTGTGTTCTGCTTCCAATGCCTCACGGCCAGCACACAAGATTACCCCATCACATATATCCGGATTTATGTTATTCAAAGTATAAGTTTCTTTTTGAATCATATATACCTTCCTTCCATGCAAATTGTAATGCAGGTTGAATTTCAATCCTATATTTAATATAACATCTGGGATACCATATCGTCAAGTGATAAGAGGTGATGATATGGTACAATTTACGCCAAAGCAATATAAAAAAGAGCAGTTCACCATAAGAATGGAGCATGAAATGCTGAAAAATGTTGACGCATTAGCGGCGGAGAATAATTTGAGCCGAAGCGAGTTCATAGTCCAATGTGTCCAATTTGCCATAGAACACATGGCAAAGGAAAATCAGTAAAAAGTAACCCCCCGACGGTATCTACACACTGTAGGCATGCCGGGGAGTTGCTATTTTTAAAGCAGATATGTATGTCCTGCGATTGCCGCTTCTATCCGTTGTTGTTCTATGCCTATATACCGTTGCGTGACCGCAGTAGAGCTATGCTGCAGCAATCTCTGTACAAGCGTAATATCGTAGTTATTCGCTTTGTATATCTCTGTAGCGTACCATTTACGAAAACTATGCGTGCTAATTCCTTTATATCCCAAATAGTCACACACAATGGCCAATTGCTTTTGAACCGCCCGTTCTGTAATTGGAAATAACCGCTCCTCTTTCCGAATGTTGTTTCTTAGACTATAATTTTCAATATACTGCTGAATAACCAATGGTACAGTGAACGCTCTGCACTTTCCTGTTTTTTGCTCCACAATCTCCAATCTGTACCTATCCCCATCTCTAACAATATCACACAGTCGCAGCCTCAACACATCGCTAATGCGCAACCCTAAATTCCCCTCCAAAACAAGTGCCGTTGCTATGCGTTCATTGGGTCGGCAACCCGCAAATCCTCTCCGCATAGTTCCTATTATCTCATTGTACTGCCCTGTGGTTAGTGCCGCTGTCTTTTTGTTCATTGTATTGCGCCTCCTGTCAGTTCGTATTATTGTCCTCAAAAGTTCGTTTTTGCTGGGCATAGGTGAGGATTGTTATCAATATTTAGGTTTCACTGTTCGTATTTCTGGACTTTTAGGAACTCTCTGACATCGGCAAGGGAAGATCGCTCCTCCCCTGCCGGTTTTTGAAATCTACACTTCAAGCATTTGCCGGTTACAGTCCAGGCAGGCAATGTTGATCGCTTTTGTCGCTCTGACGGAGTTTCCGCAGCAGGGACACACATATTTTCTTGTACTGGATGTACGGGGTGTTGCGGCTCCTGCCGCGCCGCTATGCGCGCCCGTTCCCGTCATGTGAAAGCCGCCGTATTCATTCCGATTCAGCAAAATATCTGTCAGGTCATTGTTTAGCACAAACTCCAATAAGCCGTCACTAGGCGAAGTGTGAGACCATCCGTATTTGTCGCTGTGCTCCACACATAGGCCATGGCTTTCCGCACACTCCTTGAATCGGCGGTTGTGGTAGGTGTTCCCTCGACTGCAATCCTGCACCCCATTTTCGTAGTTGTAGTAATGCACCATCTCATGAAGCAGCGTAGCCGTCACTTCTTCAATAGGCCGTGAGAGTGTCCCTGCCCCAATGTTGATCTCATGGGTTGCGCCGTTTTTGGATAGCCAGGTATCTTCCCGCAGCGAAAAATGCCCGTAGGCTTTTGGCGTGGATTGGATAGTAATGGTAGGTCTTGAAAGTGTACTTTCAAAATAGGCGTCATTCAATAGGTCAAATATCTTGTTAAGATACCCTGCCACGCGGTTATAGCTGGTTAGTTCCTTCATGTCGTTTCCTCCTTGATTTCGGAGAGCGGACACAGTATAATAACCATGCCCGCTCCTCGCGAGTTGGTGTGAAGCTCTTTGCCTGTGGCTTTGGTCGGCGTTAAGGCAAGGGGCTTTTCTCATGCAATGGAAAATCTTCTGCTAGTGATCTGCTTGGTGTACGCCTTGTACACGTCGGGCAGCACCTTCTTGAACGCGGTGGTGTCAAAGCGGGTGGTAAGCACCGAAGTCCATCGAATGATATACTGTCCCGCTTCCAGTTCCTCGGTGTCTTGCGTCAGCATCTCCTGCTTGATCTCATCCCGGACACTTTCCGCCTCCGTCTTGACTTCCTCCAAAAGCTCCTCCAGTTCCTTCAGCTTCTCCACCTTCATGACCAGATCGTTTGTAGACATAGTTTCTTGCTCCTTTCGATTGTCACGGTTTTCCCGTCTGAATATAGGATAGCGCATACTGTACCCAGTATGCAACAGGTAAAGCGCACAAACTTCACGAGAGAAATTTATGCGCTATGCATACTGTACCCAGTTCGCTATCCGTGTTATACTATACCATACAGGGAGGTGGTCAAGTGGGAGGAAAAACTTCTACTGAATCCAAGACGAAATACAATGCAAGAACCTACGATGAAATCAAGGTAAGAGTCCCCAAGCATGAAAAGGAACGAATTCAAGCCTTTGCGGCGTTGCAAGGCAAGAGCCTCAATAGGTTTATTAACGATGCAATCGCCAAGGAAATGAAGGCCGGGGGCACTTAAAACCAAAAGCTGTCTGTTACTTTATCTACATATAGGTATGTGGCAGGGTGTACTACCGACTAGAAATGCGTATCGATGTTGTTTATAGATCGCTTCCCAAAAAGCGCAAGCAAATCACTTCTAGTTCCGATCGTTGGAGAAAGCGTATTGATGCCGTCTAAAACAGCTTCGGGGAAATATAAAAGGGTGTGAGAGCGAAAAGAGATGATGTACTTCATATCACTTTTTTGCGTATGAATAATGGGGGAAATTGTTGTGAAAAAGATCTGGACAATTATTATTGCAATTTTGACAGTTGCTGCACTCACTGGTTGTGTTAGTATGCTGGAGACAGAAGGCGATTCACAAAACAAAGAGGACTGCACATATGACAATGTGATTTATGATACGGCGTTTTCACTGGAAAAAAAGGATGGCCTAAGAAGCCGTTACTATGCGTATATAATGTTTTCCGAAAGTGAAAAGAAGTTTGTGTTTTGCTCTCGACTTACTGCGGGAGAAGGAACAAACCGGTACTATGAGGGAACCTATGAGGGGAATGTTGGAGAAGCGATAATCCTGCACACAGAGAACGATTCGAAGTTGGATGGCGTAAATCTCGACTTCAGTGGTGGGAAGATGTACTATGATGACGATGAATACACATCCACTGATGTGACCACGGTCATATCAAAGGCTGAATTGTATAGATAGCGATATGCTAAGGTCGAAAAACTGGCGGAAAAATGAGATTGCTACTTGACTATTGCCACGGGTGAAAGTGAAATGCTTTCAGATTTGCAAGTGAGATTTGTGGGTAATAGGCGAAGAATCGGAATATTTTGCGGTTTTTATTCTGATATTTTTTGCAAGCAAATTGCTTTTATTTCAGAGGAGAAAACCTGGAATTGTTCGACTCCCCTCGCCTCCACCATTACAATCTAATCCGAACATTTTTGTAACGCTTGACGTGTTCGGGTTAGTCGTTCAGATTGAACGCTAAAGAAATAACCCCGCTTTCCGGTAAGGGAAGGCGGGGTTATTCTCTTTTCCTGCTCATAGCTGCGCGAATAGCAAGCGCCGCCATGCAGTAATTTGTTATTGCTTCGTTCTTTTGCCTGTAAAGCTCCGACAGGCTCAACCCATACATTGCTTGCAGTTTTGCCCGATGTCCCGCATAGCGGCAATGCCGATCTATGAAGAATTGCCGCAATATTTCTTGTTCCTGCTGCGGCAATGTATTCAAAGCAGCGGCGATAAATGCGGCGCGTTGCCGTTCCGCCGCGTCCGCGCTTTCTTCCAGTGCTCTAAAGCCTTCAAGCTCTGCTATTGCCGCTTCTCGCATTTTCTCAAAGTCCATTTTCAAACCCTCGCAATTCCTCCGCCGCCCGCTCGATCCACTCTTCCCAATTTTCCGCCGCTATAACAACGTTCAACGGCGTGGGCGAATGGCTGAAAACGTCCTGCGGATCGTCCGGAAAGTGCGCATAATGCAGCGCTTTCAATGTTTCGTCCCGCCGAAGCTTCAACATTGCGGCGTTTTCAATTCGTGCAACCTCGTTTTCATCTTTGAAGCGCCCGCCGGAAGCAAGCGCCCGTTTCGTGTAATCGTCAAAATATAACCGCCGGATCACAAACGCTTCCCGCTCCGGCAGACGATCGACCGCCGCGCGGACAATTTCGCATAGCTCTTTTTTCTCTATGCGTTCGTCGAACTCTTCCGCGCTTTCACCCTCTATCAAGTCGCCCGCTTCCGTCCCGCTCCCGTCCTTGTCGTTCTCAATAATTGCATTGAGAGAGGAACACGGCTGCGGAAATATGCGCTTGTCGCCCTCTCGGACGTTGCCGAACATGGCGTATACCTGTTGTTTGTATTTGAAGTTTATGTAGCTTGTAAGTGCAAATCCCTTTTCCGGATCGAAGGCGTTTACAGCTTCAACCAGCGCCAAATATCCGCATTGCATGAAATCATCAAGATCAACAAACGCGTTTTGCTCAATGATTGAACGGTATTTCACCGCCAAGTAATAAATATGCCGCCTGTTCTGCGCCCAAAGCAGCGCAAAGGCCTCTTTATTGCCCGCCTTCGCCCGCGCTGCTAATTCCTCATTGCACCATAGCTTTCCCATAAGCTCATACGCTCGCCGCGTCCGGCTCTGTAACTTCTATATTTTGATCGTTCGACAGCTTGCAATAAAGGCTAATATCATCGGTATAGCCTTCGTAGTTGTCTATGCGTTTAATGTCGTAGAACTTGCCGCCGTACTCCACCAGCATTTCCGTTGTTACGTCGGTTCTATGATTGACCGTGAAAACAACCTCTTCCGCCGCGTTCACCATTGCGGAAGCGTAGAACTCGCTTCCGGACAACTGCCGATAGTAAGCCCACAACCTCCCGCTATGGATCGGTCGCCATTCTTCCGTGCTGAACCCGTGTTCGTTTGTCGTGCTTGTAAAAGCAATAATGCGGATTTTCTTATCTTTCAGCTTCATTCCTGCCGCTCCCTCCGTTATAGCGTCCGTATATATTCTTCGTATTTCTCCGTTAAACCTACATAAGCGTCAAGCAGGCTTGCCATGCCGTCTATGCGCTGCTTTGCGGCTTGATTTTTGACCGGAACAATATTGCCGTTTACGTCGGTTTTAACGCCTGTGTTTGTCAAACACCATTTCAAGATCGGGTGATTGTTATAAACAATCCGCTTTGCCTGCAAGTCTGCACCCATGTTCTGCATAGGAAGTGAAAGCGTTTTTGCGCCCTGTATGCAAGGGATCATATTAAACCCGCTCGCCTTCATTTCCTCAACCCAATAGCGGGCGCTCCATGCGTCATAGTAAACCCAAGCGGGAACAATCTTGTATTCCGCCGCCATTTCCAAAAACCACGCCGTTACGTCCTTGTAATTGATCGTGTTTCCGGCGCAAGTGCGCAATAGTCCGCGATCCCGCCACTTGTCATAGGGTATCTTTTCTTCCGCCACGCGGCGCTCTAACGTTTCTTCCGGTATCCAGTACATTTGCGTAACACACCGTTTCCCCGTGTCCTTGTCGATCATCAAGAGCGTTGCACACGTCAAATCAAGCGTTTTCGACAGGTCAGCGCCGCCGATCGCAAACTTGTTCTTGAAGCGGGCAAGATCGAACGTTTCCGCGTTGTCTATGTCCTCATAGGTCAGCCACGCCGTGCTTAACGTATCCTTGATATTGAAATCCTTTACCAGCAGGCCGCGCAATTCGTTAGGGTTATTTTGTGCGCGGGCAACCTTTGTTTGAAGATCATCTATTTTCTTGATCGTGCCTAACGCGGGGTTTGCCTTCTGCCATGCCTCCGGCTGCGTCCATTCCTCGCGGCTGTCAAGCTCATAGAGGATTGGAAGAAACGTATCATCTTTGAAAACGCCGTCAACGATATTGCAGGCCGTCGCATACATTTCATCAAAGATGTTTTCGCGGATCGTTCCCGCCGTCGTTATCATAATCAAGAGCGGCTGGCGGCGGGCGCTCTGCGATTGCTTCATAACCTCGTATAAATTGCGGTCTTTAATGCCGTGCAATTCGTCGATCACAACGCAATGAGAATTTAGGCCGTCCATGCTGCCGCTGTCCTTGCTCAACGCCTCCATTTTTGAAAACGTGTTTGCAAAGTATAGATCGCCCTTGCGCTTGCGTACAAGCTCGCGCAACTGTGGGCTTTGCTTAATCATGTTATAGGCCTCTTCAAAGATAAGCCGCGCTTGATCTCGCTTTGTGGCAACGCAATAGATTTCCGCGCCCGCTTCACGGTCGGCGATCATCATATAAAGCGCAATGCCCGCCAGCATGGTACTTTTGCCGTTCTTTCGGGCAACGTAGAACATTGCTTCGCGGTACTGCCGCAAGCCCGTTTCTCTATCGACGAACCCGAACAGCGCGGATATGAAAGCCTTTTGGAACAATTCAAGCGTTACAGGCTTGCCCGCCCACTCGCCCTTTGAATGCTTGCAGAAGCGTTCTATAAACTCAATCGGGCGCAAGGCCTTCTTTTCGTCAAAGATATACCGTGCGCCCGCTTCCGGCGCTTCGATCCGCCGCGCCAGCTCTTCATAAACCTTCCGAACCCTGCGCGAAACAACGCATTTACCGCCTTCAATCTCCCTCCAATATTCAAGAATGTAATTCAAGGTTTATCCCTGCTTTGTGATGAAGTCCAGCACTTCATTTTTCTTCTTGCTGTCAACCTCCGGCGGCGGTAATAGGTCGGTAAGCTGCTTATAAAGAAGGCTGTAACGCTGGATCGTCGTATTATAAGACTTCAAAGCAGGGCTTTCCCGCAAGAACTCTTGTTTACCCTGCTTGAAGTGGTCAACTGTGCCGTTTTCCTTGATCTTTTCGCGCAAATCTGCAAGGGTTTCCGCCACGAAAGATATTTCAACAATGAGCTTTTCGGCTATGTCTTTGCGATCCGCCGGAACAAGTTTCAATATCTTTTTAAGTTTGCGCACGTCCTTCAATCTCTCATTATCTCTATCGTTTGTCATGGCAAATCACCCCGTTTCAATACTACCCGTTCGGGCTTTTGCCCTCCCCTCATATGTGCGCCCGTGGAGAGGAAAAGACAGGTTGCCCCCTGACGGTGCATTTTCCCCCTCTAAAAAATTTTAGTGGGGGGGTATTTCGTCGCTGCGTCGTGAAGCGTCGTACTTCTCGAACCATTCCGCCGCCAGCTTTTCATTTAGCTTCCGGTTGTGCGCTCTGCTTTCGTCGCTCTGAATGCGTCGTATGCACTCTTCAAGCGTTGTCGGCATTAGAACAACCTCCGCCCGCAATTCGTCGGCAATGGCTTTCATTTCCCGTGTGTCTGCGATCGTCGTTATCACGAAGGCGCGTTCCCATCTGCCGCGCCGCGCCTGTATGATCTGATATAGCAATTCCCGAACTTCCAGCGCAACGGACAGGATCGGCGCATGGTTCAAATGCACGTTGCCCGTTTCACCGTTCAGCGCTGCGCACAGATAATCAAGATCAACAACTAAATCGTTGCCGCTTTTATGCTGCGCAACGTATGTTGTTTTCCCGCTCGCCGGACTTCCGCACACAAGAAATACATTCGCTTGCTTTATTACGTTGCCTTCATCATCGAAGGCAATACCATTCAGCCGCGCCGCCTGCCCCCGCGCCTTCATATCCTGTGAATGCTCTTCCGCGTGGCACTTTTCGCAAACGGCTTTCAGATTGTCCCAATTCAACGTTATATCCGGATCGTTGACGTTCCACGGCTTGATATAGCGAATATGGTGGACTACGGAAGCCGCCCCACCGCAACGTTCGCAAATATAGTGCTGGCTTTGCAAATAAGCCTCGCGCGTCTTGCGCCACTCCTTGCTGTCATAGAACGGCCTCGCGTAGTCCTTCGCCATACCCTTAACCCCTTTCCGCTTTCAGTTGAAGCGTTTTCAAAAGGCTGTCAATAGTCCGCTGTATCTTGTCAGCGTCTACCCGCTCCGCATGATACCAAAGCGTAAGAATGAACTTTCCCGCCGTATCTGCTAACGGTTCGGTTTTCTGTGCCTCCGCCGGAATGCCCGTGCAAAGCTCGATATAGTCCGGAATAGCCGCAAGCAATCCCGTTATAATATCGTCGTTGTCGGTGTTATCCAGCCGTAACGCTTCGCGGGCTTGCTCTAACGTAAGCATTGCACCCGCTCCCGATTAAGTCGCCGAACGTGTCAGCTTGATAAAGGCCTCTTCCACAATGGGCTTGCAATCGGCAACCGCCATAGCGCGGTAATCAATGCGCCCGCTCTTGAAGCTGCTTTCGCGGGAAGCCTCGATCGTGATACCCTCCGGCAGATTGTAGCCCATGTAGTTGAAGTTACCGAACAGGATAGTTTCCGCCGGGAGGTAATCATCAACAACGACAGGGAAGCCAAGAATTTTTCCGATCCCCTCGGCCTTCGGATCAGCAATGAAGATCGGTCGCCCGTTGCTGTCCACCATGCTGTAAAACAGGTTGTACAGCGCGGCGTTGTTCATTGCCCAGCAAGCGCCGGAAGCGTACCCGCGTTTCAGCGCGGCAACGACCTTCACAACGTCGGCATATTTCAGCCCGTTTGTTTTGTGGAAGGTAAGGGCGTTTGTATCGCCCCAAGTAATGCCGTTCAGAACGCCCGTACCCTGCGAAGAACCCGTACCGTTTACAAGGCCGTCCGCAATGCAGGCCATCACGCAATTAGTAAGCTCTTCCACAAGGTAGCTTTCAAATGCGGCAATGCTCATGCTCTGCACTTTGACGCTGATAGAAAGCACCTTCATAATTTCGTAGCCGTCGAAAGAAACGGTTGCGACGCTGGGCGCTGCGCTGTCAACCGCTGCGCCCTCGGTGTGCCAGCTTGCAGCGGCGGCGGGAGTACCGACGGGGATAGCGATTTTAGAAGGCACATTGAAGGAACGGCAAACGCTCATAATGCCGCCCATCGTGCGGGCTTTGCTGATAACCTCGTTCAGCGTCTGCGTGGGGAGAACCGCCGCAACGTTGCCGGAAGTGCCGTAAGCGTCTGCCCGCTGCTCGGTCATGGCGCGATTTAAGGCCGCTTCCTCAAAGCTGTTCAGCTTGCGCCCCAGCAGGCGTTTCATAAACGCGCTGCGGTATTCGGCGCTGTTGAATACGTCGCCTTCGGTAGCCTCATAGCTTGCGCGGCGCTCGAAGGTCATACCCGCACCCGCCACGGGGTTAAAACTGTTCTGCTGCCCGCCTGCGGCGCGGCTCTGTACATTCTGCTTTGCCTGCGAAAGTCCTTCAAGCTCAATATTGAGCGCGTCCACGTCGGCGGTTGCGTCGGTGGCAACAATGTTCTTGATCTCTGCCGCTCTGCACTCGATTTCCTCCAGCGTAGAAGTGCGGTAATGGTTGAAAGCCTCTGCAATAGTCTTGAATTTCATTTTGTATTCCTCCGTTTGATTGAAATAATGGCGTTTGCCGTTTCTGTGATCTGCTTTGCGAAGGCAAGGTTTTCACTTCGCGCCGCTTTTGGGTTGTTGCTGCCCTCGTAGCCGGAAGCAATTTTCTTCTGCTCCCGCTCCAAGATGTCAATTTGCTTGTAAAGCACTTCTGTAAGCGATTTACGCCGCTTGTCCTGTGCGGCCTCCGCCGCCTCGGTCTGCTCCCGCTCCGGCTCGGCGGGCTTTTCGATATGGATTTCAATTTCTGTTGTATTCCCGTCCTGTTTGACAATGGCGGGCTTTACAACAATGCCGTTTTCGTCTGCCATAGCGTTATACCTCTTTCAGTAGAATTGAATTCGCCTTGATAATGGCTTTCGCCCTCTCCGCCGCCGTAGAAGTCCATGCGTTAATAGCGGATCGCGCTTCAACGCTGGTCTGCGGATAAGCAGGGAACGGAACGACGCTGATTTCATACACTTTTTCAATCTTTGTGATCGTGCGTGTATTTGTCGCCGCGTCGTAGCTGTCGCCGCCCTCCGGCACTTTGAAGGCGAAGGACATTCCGGAAAGATCGCCGCGCTGTACTGCCGTATAAACGCTTCGCGCTTCCTCGGTGTCCGGTAATTCTGCAACCATGCTTAACCCTGCCGCGTCAAGCGTCAGTTGCATTGTTTTGGGCGTTCTCGCAAGCGGTACTTTGTTCAAGTCGTGATTGTAGAACAATCTCGCGTCGGACAAGTCCGCATGATCCAGCGCCCCCGCTCGGATAATTTCAATAAACGTGCCTGCCGGATCGTTTATCGTGGTGGGCTGGTCGTAAACAATCGGCCTACCCTCTAATTTAAGAACCTTCGCCGCGCCTGCCGCCGCCGCGTCCGCTCTTATTTCGCATACTCTAATTTCCTTCATGCCTGCGTTCCTCCGTTCTCTCCGTTTTTGCCGTCCGCTCCCGCTCCGGTATCACCGTTCAGCGCTGCGGGCGCTTTTGCCTTTGCAAGCTGGTATTCCTCCGCCTTGTCCGCGTCAACGTAATTCAGCGATTGAATGCGGCGATCTCCGCCGGAAACACTCGGAAGGTTCAGAATTTCCAATGCTTGATTGACCGTAAGCAAGCCCATAGGCATAATTTCACGGATCAAGTTTACTTTCGTCGCGTTGCTGGTGAATTGAAGTCGCCCGCTCTCGAACAGAATAGAATTGCCGAAGGCTCTTTCCCGATCGTTGAACAGCTTGCGCGTAAATTCAAGGCTTAATTGCAGCGCCAGCGGTTCAATGACGCTTTCATAGAACGCCGCCCATTGGTTTTCGTCGTAGCTGCTGTTTACGATCGCTTCCGAAACGCCTAAATAGTCGTAAATCTTCGTTTTCACGGCCTGCATTTGCTTTTCGTCGATCGCATACGGCTTGTTGTCGATCGGGATATACTCGGCGGCGCTGTCAAGAACGGCAATGCCGCCGTTGTTGTTGATGTTCAAATAGTCCTGTATGAAGTTTTCGCGCATTTCCTTCAAGATGTCGGCATTCGCAAGCTGTGTGCGTTTCAGAATGCCGCGAATGCTCGCGCCTGTCTTGATCGCGGAAACAATGCCTTCATTCTGCGCGTGGGCAAGCTGCAACGCGGGGGAAAGCGCGTCGTTCGGATCGCCTAAAATATCGTTCCCGTTGAAATTGCGGCGAAGGTGGACAATATCCGCATACGGTAAAATGACTTCACGCCCGCCGGAAAAGATGAAGCGCACATATAGCGCCCCGCCCGTGTCGCTCAAAAACTCCGCATGAACCGGATTGAGTGGGAACACGGCGACGCATTGCCCGCGTTCGTCCTTCTGAATGTACGCAAAAGCGTTGTTGTACAGAAAATAGTGGGTAAACAGCTTGTACAGCATATCGAAGGCGGACATATACGGGTTTGGCTCAACCTGTAACATACGGTTTAACTTGCAATCGCCTGTTACCTGTTCGTGATCCCGATACTTGATAATGTGCGATCCTTTCAGCTTTGCAGCATTGCGGGCGATCGCGTCAACGGCGCTTCTGAAAATGTCGTTGCTGTATGCGTTCCCGCTCCATGCCGAAAAGGCATTCCCGCCGCCGATGATTTCCGCGCGGCTTGTTTCCCGTGCTGGCGGCTTTACCCTCCCAAAAATACGGCTAAAAATACTCATTCTTCCGTTTCCACCTCTTCCACGTTCCATTTGCCTTCATTACCGCCGTTTTTGCTCATTTCCTCTTGAAAAACCTCCCGCATACGGGCTTGAATTTTGTCCCTCATGCGCACATCTGCAAGGGTTTTCCACGGGCGGGCTGGAAGTCGTGAAGTCCCAATTTCATATACATAGCCTTTTAGCGCATTCGGAACGCCGTGGCGGTCATAGCCTGTCGGGCGGATCGTGATATACTTTCCGCTATCGCCCTTCTTGATCTTTGACGCTTTAATAGACTTGATAAGATTGCCTGTGTCCCGTATCTTGTATTCCTTCAAAGCGGCCTGCATTTCCTCGCGGGCTATCTTCGCGCCCGCATGTAGCATATGATTAACTGTTCCGCTGACTTTCGCGCCCCTTGCTTGAAGCTGATATTGAATGCTGTCCAGCCCCGTAAACGTGAACTTTCTCATTTTGCGCCCTCCTTTCTTCCGGCTCCTGTTTGCTGCGCCGTTCCTGCTGACAATCGCAACGTTCCGAAGGATCAAGGGCGCAACCGCAATGCGGGCATACTCTGAAATACATTTCTGCTTTCTCCTTTCTGTCTGCTTTTTCTCCCACCCCTCCGCCCCTCCCGCTGGGAGGGGGACAGGCTCAAAGGAATTGAACACGCCTGCGGGCGGGCTGCTGTCTGCGTGTCTATGTGCTTCCTCTGATGATTTTTTGTTATCCCCGCCGCCGTCCTGCTTCTATCACTCCGGCAACTCACCGTAAAGAGGCTTTCGCGGCATATCCTCACGCCGCGTTGCGCCGCTCCGGTATTCCACGTTCCTCTTGACGGCTCGCCGCCTTCGTGATCTATCTAAAGCAGGCGACGGGGAATTAAACAAAAAATCATCTTCAAAGAAAGTGTTGGTTATCGAACCTTACTTATTTACAAGGCCTGCAACGCTGATCTTAAATCAGCATTTTTGAAGGCCGTTTCCGCTTGTTCGGCGGCGCTTCCGCCGCGTTCTCGCTGCGAACATACTTGAAGCACATATAGCCGTAACGGTTCGTTTTAGCTTCCACAAGCCTGTAACCCTTCGGCGGGCGCGGCGGCTTGCTTTCGGAATACTCCCGCTTTGCTTCCGTCGCCGCTTCTTTCTCCGGCTGGCACAAATTCCGCGTACCCTTGTAATGGTGGCGCGTCCCTCTCTCCGGTGTCCAATGGTCGAAAAGGTAATTTGCAAGGCCTGTATAATCCCTCCCGTGATCCACGCCGTTGTAGTAATTGTGTTCCCGCAAGTGTTCAATACGAATGATCGTTCCGCCGTCCCACTTCTCCCGTATCTGCTCTTCGGTCAGCCCGTTAGATACCATGTGAAAGTGAATGCGGCTCGTTGTCTTGCCTCTGCCGGGGTAAAGCGCTATTTGCGCGTCCGGATTTAACCGCCGCAACCGCCGCCAAAACGGATTTATGATCCCGTCCGCCTCGGCGAAGGTATGTACTTCGTGTTCGTTGTCCAGCGTGATCGTGGTATAGAGGGAAGCGGGGGAAAACGTCGCGTTGAACATTCGCGCATGATTTCGACGGGCTAACCGCTGCTTGAAGTCCTCGTATTCCTCCGCGCTGCTGAACCGTGGGCGCGGCTCTGCCTTCTTTACGTCCTTTGTCCGATCCGGCAAGGTGTACACCTCCTGTTCACATACGCTACCCGCGAAAATCCTTCTTTTTGCTCGCATTTTTGGCCTCCTGCCTTGACAAAAGGCCGTACAACTGCTATAATTTATTTGTAGTGAATAGCTGTTGTACAGCCCTAACGTTCATCGGTTGCCCGCCGATGGGCGTTATTTTTTTGTCCTCTTTTTTCATAATGCTAATGCCTCCAGCAATTCCGCTATGTATGGATCGCGGCGGCGCTCCGGTGAAAGCGTCCGGACGGCCTCGCGGCATTCCTCGCGCAACCCGTAACGATCTTCAAGGCAATAGGAAGAAGCCGGATCGTGAAGGGGGAAATATGCTTCATAGCTCACAAGATCGGCTTTCCGGCATTTCTCGCCGTAATATTTGCGTAGTCGAAGAAACTTCTTTTTGACCGCTCCGCAAGCTATCGCGTCAAAGCAAACGCCCGCCGCGATCCCTCTTTCTAACGCTTCTTCCGCAACTTCAACAACGGTTTCATATGCGATCGCTATAACGTCGTCCCTTTCGCGCCATACATCTTTGCATTGAAGAACGCCGCACATTTTCAGCGCCGTATATTTTGCAGGCTCTAACGCTTTCAATATTGCGTCGTCCCGCTCCGCTCTTGTTGAAAAAGGCTTAACGCGCGGTTTATGCTCTGCCGCCGCCTCCGCATAGTGCTTGAAAAGCTGTTCCGGCGTGACCTCCAGCGCGTCCGCGATCATCTGCGCCGTTGTGTCCGTTACGCTCTTCATCTGCTGTTTCGGGACAATGCCGCCCGCTGCCCATGTTTCGTATGCTGCTATTGAATAACGGCTTACGCCGGAAAGCTCCGCCAACTTCGTAACAGTCCAGCCGCGCCGCCTGCGCTCCTGCTCAATCGTGTTCGGGAAACTCTGACATTTGAAGTTATATTTTCTGCTTCCTGTCATACCGCGCCGCCCTCCAACGAAAGAACCTTGCAAATGATATGCGCCTTGAATGCCTTGCCCTTGTATGCGTCAAGGTATGTCGCATAATTCGCCCGTGCGATCTCCGTAATGATCCCGCGCGGCAACGGAAGGGCGGCAAAGTCTAACGCAAATTCGTAATAATCCAGCTTCCGGCGGTTCTGCTCCCGATCCTCTGCGCCCATTTGGAAACTCTCTTCTTCCATGCTTCGGTATTCCTTCTCGATCGCGGCTATCTGTATCGGGCTTGATCCCCATACCTCCGTTTCGTAACCCTCATACGGGGAACGACCGCCGCCGCGCTTCTTTTTCCGCTTGCTCATTGTTTACGCTCCTTTCGCTTCCGACGGCCTGCCGTATGAAGTTTCTTTCGGTAAGCAGCCGTATTTCTTCTTGTGCCATGCCTCGAACTTCGCTTGATTGTCCGGATCATCGAAGAAACTTCCGATCGCTTCAAACAAGCCCCGACAATGCGCCGCCATGACGGGCGCGGGCATTGTGTCAAGCTGTACCGTTATCCCGCTCATGTGTTAGGCCTCCTTTACTTGTTGTGCGCACACAACATAGTTGCTAAAAAAAATATTGTCGATCGGCTCTTGAAGAGCGCGGGCAATTTGAAACATGACAACGTTTGAAATTCTTGTTTGCTTCCCGCTCTCAATCGCCGAAAGATACGGCCTGCAAATGTTAGCCCGCTCCGCAAGCTGCGCTTGTGTCATTCCTCTTTTCTTGCGGTACTCTTTTACCTTGTTTAACACGCCGTTCACCTCCTACATGTAAAGCATACACAACAAAACCCATTTTGTCAAGCGTACACAACAAGATTATTTTGTAAATTTTCTGTGCTTGTCTTGATTTATTGTAGTGTGTAGTTTACAATATGATAAAAGGCGGTGTTGTGTATGGATAACAATGCATTAGGTAAGGCAATACGGAAAGCGCGTGGTGATCTTTCGCTTCGTGATTACGCTAAAAAAATCGGAATAAGTCATACGCATTTGGACAGTATCGAAAAAGGCTATGATCCGCGCACGGGTAAGCCCGTGACAATTAGCCTTGATACGTTTGTCAAGCTGTCTGACGCTACCGGAATACCGCTTGAAGAATTGCTTTTCATGTTAAAGTACAACCTTAACGACCTTGAAGCGATCGAAGAAAAACCCGCCACAAGTAGAACGCCAATAGAAAGTATGCTTTTAAGATATTTTTCAAATGACGCTTCGCAATTTGGAAAACATCTGCAAGCTAAAATCCAAGAGCAAGTGAACAGCGAAAGCAATTCTTCTCTTTTACTTGAACAGATGAACGAATTATTTAACAATGTTTCCAAATTGTCCGAAACTGAACAAAAGGCTTTTTATACCGGACTTGTAAAAGGGATAGAGCGTTGGGAAAATGAACAGAAGGGGGAATAATAATGCCGGAAGCATTAAACGCGGTCATATACGCCCGCTATTCCTCCGATCGTCAGACAGAACAAAGCATAGAAGGACAATTACGGGAATGTTACGCATTTGCGAAAGCGAATGATATAGCCGTAATTGATACCTATATCGACCGCGCTATCAGCGGCAAGACGGACAACCGCCCCGCCTTTCAAAAGATGATAGAGGACAGCGCAAAGCGTCAGTTTCAAGCCGTCATTGTGTACCGCCTCGACCGCTTCACCCGCAACCGCTACGACAGCGCAATTTATAAAGCCCGTTTGAAGAAAAACGGCGTGAAGGTTCTTTCCGCTATGGAGAACTTGAACGGATCGCCGGAAAGTATCATCATGGAAAGCCTGCTTGAAGGCATGGCGGAATATTACAGCGTTGAATTGTCGCAGAAGATCACGCGCGGCATGAGAGAAAACGCCTTAAAGGGTAAGGCGCTGGGCGGTCAGCGCGTATTAGGGTACAAGGTCAATTCCGATTGCTATTTTGAGATTGACGAAACAACCGCGCCCGTTGTCGTTGATATTTTCAAGCTGTACAGCAGCGGCAAGACGGTAAAAGAAATATGCGACATTCTCAACGCTCGCGGCGTGAAAACGGCTCGCGGCGGCGCGTTCAATAAAAATAGCCTGCATACTATCTTGACGAACAAGAAGTACATAGGCATTTACAAAACAAAGTATGGGGAGATCGTCGGCGGCATTCCGGCGATCATCGACAAAGAATTATTTGAAATGGTGGCGTTGCGTATGGAACAAAACAAAAAAGCCCCCGCAAGAGCGAAGGCAGAAATAAACTATTTGCTTTCAACAAAACTGTTTTGCGGGAAATGCCGCTCCGCTATGGTTGGCGAAAGCGGCACAAGCAAGACGGGCAAGAAATACTATTACTATGCCTGCGTCAAGAAAAAGCGTGAAAAGGCCTGCGACAAAAGCAACGTAAAAAAAGACTGGATCGAAGATTTAGTGATCCAGCGTACCGTTACGGACATTCTGAAAGACGATGTTATAGAGAAGATCGCGGATCGGCTTGTTGAATTGCAGAAGGCGGAAGCCGCCGAAAGCGGGACAATGCTTTATTTGGAAAACTCCCTTGCTGAAATTCAAGTTTCTATCAAAAACATTATGACCGCGATTGAAAAGGGTATCATAACCGAAAGCACGAAAACCCGCTTGACCGAATTAGAGGACGAAAAGCGCAACGTTGAAATAGAGATTGCAAAAGAAAGCATTGCGCGGCGGATCATCAGCAGGGAACAAATTATTTATTGGATTTCCAGCTTTAAGGACGGCGACATAACAAGCGAAAAATACTGCCAGCAGCTCATTGATACCTTTGTTCACGCCGTTTTCGTCTATGATGATAAGATTGTCATAACCTACAATTACAGCGGCGAAAACAATACCGCTACTATTTCGGATTTGGACTTATCAAGTCCACCAAACAGGTATTGGACGAACACCTATTTCTTTAGCGGAGGCTTCGCCGTGAAGTGTTCGCTCTGATCCACAACAGAAAAGCGCCGTCTTGGGAAGAATCCCAAGACGGCGCTTTTTTATATTTCTGAAGCGTTCTAAAACTTCACAACAGGGTTATTTTGGAATATGTTTATCAACGGAATGCTACCGTTTTCGGCTTTTTATGATATAATATGAATACACCATAAAATCAAGAAGGGATAACAATGCCAATGTATTTGAAGCGCGATACTATAAGACTACAGCAGCAAGAAAGGCATTTCGAATTATTGATTTTGTGAACTATGGGCCTAAAGTAGAATAATTGAATAGTAAGATGTCCGAGTGCTGTGATTGCCTAGATGTTTTGACATCCACACATTCGATTTCTGTCGTTCCTCCTGCTACAATGATTGAAGAAAATCTAAGGAGGGACAGCGTATGAAGCAGAAATACTATGTAGAACTGAACCGGCAGGAATGGCGGCTTATCATTGAGGGGCTGAACCGGTTCCGCAACAAGCTGATTGCAGCGGGGCGGTACACAGATGCCGTAGATGAGATGCTGGTCAAAGTAGCCAAGGCAAAGCCTCGGAAGTATGGGCTGTGGGGATGGAGGATCTGATGATGGACAAGTACATTACTGATGAACGCACGGGCCTGAAGTATGAGCTGGTTGGAGACTATTATCTGATTGCCGGGGATGATGAGCCGGAGGGAGATCCGCCAATCGGGATATGGGGGCAGCGGCATCTCCGCTATCTCAAGGAGCATCACCGTGTGCACTATGCCAACCTGCTGACCAGCGGTGAATTGAACGCCTATCTTGCGGATATTGACCGGCAGGCGGAGGAGCTTTTTCTTCGGCTGGTAAAACAAATGGCAGATGCTGAGGGCATTACGGAAACGCTGAAAGCCAGCGACCAAATGAAATGGGTCAGGCGGATGAACTCCTGCCGAGACCGTGCATCCGAAACTGTCTATCATCAAGTAATCTATACATAAAGGCCCTTCGTATCAAGTCAAGAAAATAGATGGATAATTTATAGATCCAGTAGTTCTTTCTTTTGTAATTGCTTAATTGGTGCGTGGATTTTCCCGATAACGGATAACCCAACAACGGCAAACGATGCCTTACAGAGTGGCTGCTAAACGGCGGCAGAAAAAAGGTGAAAATCGACCTTTGTTTGCGTTCTGCGCCGTTTTGCCGACTGAGCAGGAAAACACAGCCGGCACTTCAAACGCTGCTTACAAACGGGAAAATCCCCATAGCTCACATGTAGCTTTCGACTCCGAATATCAACCAGCTCCACATTTCGGCCACAACGAACAGTTCAAGCTTTATGAATCTGCGGACGGCAAAGTCACGCATGCGGAAGTTGTTGATACCAACGGCAGCGGTCACGGCGCACTGGCAGGCTTCCTGATGCAGCACGGCAAATCACCATGCAGGACGGCGTGAAGATTCCGATGGATGATGTTCTAAGTATTGACGGAAAGCTGTTCTCGTCCTTAGAATAATGTCGATTGCCGTGCGACCAAATGAATTGAATAGTGAGATAAAAAGACTGCAAGGCGGCAATGCCAAGCAGCCTTTTTTATGTGGAAACGATAGTTGCAGACGTATCAAATCAAAACGAGAACAAGAAAAATCCTGTTTAATCCCGGACAAATCCCAATAAACTGTCCGTTGTTATATGAAGGGGTATTTTACGAGGAATCTCTGCGAGGGATTTGTAGAATAGTAAGTGCGAAACTATAACTTTGGAGGTTCATTGCAACCACCATTTTGATACAAGGAAACGATTGCACCCCCTAATGCACCCCCTAAATACAGGAGATGCATCACCCTCCATCCGGGCAGTGGATCAGGCTACTCTTCATTTTATGGACAATTGCAGAGTAGTCTTTTCTTTCACGAAAAAAGAGATATCAACGCGCCAGGGTCAGTATCTCTTCCTTTTTTATAATTCAATTATCAGGTTCATGGTCTTTCCCTCTCACAAGCTGTGCTTTCTCCGCTCTTTTCCTGTCACGATGTAGTATTGCTTCTTGTTTTCATACATTTCCGCATCTGCGGCTTTCAGAAGCGACTCAAAATCCGTGTCCTTTGTGCCGCTTATCGTCGTACCGAGGGACGCGGTAACACCCAGTTGGCTTTTTGCCGTTTCCAGTAGTTTCTGAAACGACGGATGTGTGATGTTTGGCAGAACCGCAATGAACTCATCTCCGCCAAGCCGATACACATGACGCTTTCCGAACACAGATTTCAGCGTCTGTTCGGTCTGCACAATGAATTTATCACCGGCGTCATGTCCCTTTTGGTCATTTATTTCCTTTAGGCCATTTAGGTCGCACAAGACAACCGCCAGGGGAAAGTACTTCTTCAGCTTTTCTGTGTACGCCCAATCCAGTGCTTTTCTGTTTTTACAAACTCTGTTCAATTACCGCTTTGCCCGTCTCATAAGGAGCACAGATTCAACGGTACTTTCATCGTCCCAATCAAGTTCATATAATTCCGGTAGAATACTCGCCTTTATGATACTCCACGGACAGACTTTTTTCTACCCTTCCGTGTCCACTTTTATTATAGCATCACTTATTTCTTCTTCAACTGATAAAAATCTTCAAGTCTCATTTGAGTCTGGCGGCCTTTAGCTTTTTAGAATTTAGTTATTTTTTTCTTCAGGGCTGTATTCCAAGATGTCTCCCGGCTGGCATTTTAGGACATCACAGATAGCCGCCAGTGTGGAAAAGCGGATGGCGCTGATATGGCCGTTCTTCATCTTGGATAAATTCACATTGGCAACGCCAACTCTTGCCGATAATTCATTCAGGCTCATTTTCCTGTCAGCCATGACACGGTCTAACCGCAAAATGATGTGTCCCATCTCTCCGCCTCCTTACAGGGTCTCATCCGATTCTTTCTGCAACTGAACACCATACTTGAAAACAGCCACCAAGGCCATAGTTACAACAAAAGCAATCAAAATGCCCCATTGAATACTGACATTTGTGCTTTTTCCGGCGGTCAAGAAGCTTTCCAGCATCGTTTCACCGATAGAGGCGAACACTGCAACAGGAAGAAGAGAAAAACCAAAGCTTCTCATTCTATTTACAACTTCACAGCAAAAGGGCGATTCACACTTCGTCAGCACCGCGAACAGCCTTCTCAGCATCCAAAGCGCAGCAGCTGCAGATGCCGAAAACACCGTCAGAAAAATAAATACCGTTACCAAATCTTTTACATTATATTCCTCAGGGGACGTATCCGCCTCCATGACTTTGGCGGTTTCGTCAGAGTGTATTTCCGCCGAGGCGTATGACTGGTTGAAAATCTTCAGTTCGGCTTGGAACTCCTGATTTTCGGGTGGGATGGCTTTCTTTTCGCTATCCTCAAGCATATACTCCGGGAACTCTTTTCCCGAATAGGTAAAGCTTCCGCCGAGGATGCTCCACAGCGTATCAAAGCTTGCTTTGTTAAAGCGGAATTCAGCGTGCTCGACCACACGAACCGTCAGAGCATCCTTCGGGAGCGTTGCTACAAAAGCAGTCGCAATGCAGCAGCTAACTGTTATAAGCGCTGCGATTACGGATAAAACTGTCATAACGATTTTTCCCACCTTGCCGAACAGGTGGAATTTTATAATGGTGTTGGAGTTCATATATGACCATTCCCTTCTGTGAAAGGCATCCACAAATAATTAGATGCAGTAGGGCTTTCACTATCGTGAGTTATTGAGAAGAATTGTTTACAAGACAGTTATGCTAAAAATCAAATCAATGCAGTGGCGCTTCCCAAGCAGTTATTTCAGGCCATAGCGCCGTATCAAAGCAATCGCGGATGCAATCGCTGTAGTATTGCAGCTTTGCTATAAGACCCGGTGCATCCCGGAACAGTGTGCCGCTGTCCTCGACCGCGTATTCAAAGATCCGTGCGCGGTCCTCTGTTGCGTTGATCATGGAGTAGTCGTCGATGAAATAGGAATACCATTCCGGCTGAATGTTGGTGCCCAGCGAACCGTATTCCCCGGTATAGGTAAAACCATCAGGGTTAAGGGCAGACCATCCCTCCTCGGTAAACAGTGCCTCATCGCGGTACGTTGCGTCCCACGCAAGCCGCCTGTCAATGGCGTGAGAGAGCTCGTGCCAGACAGTATTCTTGCTGAGTGAATAAATATCAAGGACGATTTTGCATACGCTACCGTTTGCGTCCGTGAAGGCGGCGTAACTCATGTCACCGCCGAAGCCATTTGTCGCGGCCAGCCCGCCGACGAGCTGGAACTGCACGCGGTCGATGTGTCCGTAGATGAGTTGCCGGAAGAAACCTTCCGGAAAAACAGACAGTGCATCCTCCAGAAGATCCAATCCTGCGGATACAGGCCCGTAGTCGGAGACCGGATAACAACTGAAGGATGTAAATTCCGTTTCGCACTGGTCGGCAATGCGGATCTCGATGCCAAAGTGGTCGGAAAGCGACTGCGCTCGTTCATAGAGCGAAGCATCTGCGCTCATGCCGTCAGGTGCAGCTTGGAGGTCGGAAAGGGACTGTGTTTGCAGGTTTTCACCGTTTGTGTTCGCACGGATATCCCAAAACAGCAGGCGATTACATCCCTCACCATCGTTTACCAGCAACAGGTAGCCGCCAAGTTCCTCCGTCCAGACGATGCTTTGCACATACCGACCGGGCAATGCACAGGTTGAGAGGAAAATGCCCTTAGAATCGTAAAGCGACAGAGTTCCGTCGAGACCTGTCAACAGGAGGTGACCCACCGGATCAAGCAGGGAAAATGTACCGCCTTGTGCAGTGATCACGCGGGCATTGGTATCCACTCCGAAAGCAAAGGTGTCCTCCTGTCCGTAAAAGCCTGCAAGCCACATTTTACCGCTGTGGCAGATTCGGAAGAAATCGCCGGAAAACGGAGGCTCGACCAGTTTCCCGCTTGCAAGATTGAGGCATGAAGCGGTATATCTCTGTGTCTCACGGTTGACACCGGTGAAGCAGACATTTGTATCCGTCACGCTGCATATGCTCAGTTCGGCCAGATCAAGGAAGAAACGCTCCTTTCCCGTCGAGAGGGAGACAGCACAGATTCCGTCCAGATAGCTGCACTTGTATAGCGTATCAAGATCATAACCAAGGAACCATTGCCCCGGATCTGCGGAAAGAGTGTAGCGTGCGGTCTCCCGAAGGAGCGCATCCAGCACGACGACCGTTCCAGACCGACTGTCGCATACTGCAATGTGGTCCCCTAGAATCTGTGGTTCGACAGATTCGGTAAGCCCCACCGTGCAGCTTTGCAGCGCTTCGCCGGTTGTAGCGCTCAAGAGCGTCAGCTTTAGCTCGCTGTTGCCGTCGCTGATGTAGCTGCTTGTCGTCATTAAAAGATTATCTGCAAAGGTGCGAAGCATTGGATACTGCTGTGCCTCAATCTGTTGATTGGGAATGTACCAAAGAGCGCCGCTATCGTCAAATGCCTCGCACGAATCAAGGAGCACCGCTTCCTTTGCGCCGGAGCTTTGTGTGTCGGCTTCGCCCGGAACACCGCAGCCGGTCAAAAGCAGGCATAGCGCAAGAATAAGCAAAAGGGTTCGTTTCATATATGACTATTCCTTTCTGTGAAAGGAACCCGCAAAGGATTAGACAATGTGGGCGCTTTCACTATAAAGAGTTTTTTGATAGAATTGTTTGGAGAGTAGGGAGGTAGGTGCAATGGGGTATGCTGCGATGATTGTCATGCTTCCTCTCCTCATTGTCAGATCACTCTTTCGTTAAGCACAGCCCAAATAATAACACCTGCTGTCAGCAGTACAGTCGTTGCCGCCGACAGAATTCTTGTTTTCCACCTCTTCTGCATTCCCAAAATAAGAACGACAATGATTGACGCACACGAAATGACCGTCAGCAAGTGCCGAGGGAACGCACTGTACAATTTCAGAAAATAGCTTACGCCCATCAGGGCAACAATGGTATTGCCGATACCGAGAATTACCGCACCCAACACATTCTGCTTTTTGGCAAAGAAAGCGACTGCTCCGCCCGGGAGTGTGAGCAAAGAAATTGGCAGCCAAATGTGCAAGTAATAGTACATCGCCTTGTCCCATCCGAGCGTGGGCAGTTCTATGAGGTAAATGATCGGTTGACTGGTGAGAAAAAACACAAGGCATTTCATGCCTGCCTCACGGGCGCTCTTGCAGTTTGACACGATCAAAAGCACAAACAGCACCCACCACTCATATGTAACGGCAATATCCCGAAAAGAAGTATCATAAAGTATCGGAATTTGATTGATGATACCCACATAAATCCCGATGATTGCCGCAAAAGCGCAAACGACAGGCCATGTCATGGGGAGGGTTCCGAACGCAGCGGATAATTTCTTCATAGCTTACCCTCCGACGGCAGAAATCCCGCCATTCTCCTTAAAACTGACCGTTATCCGATAATCTTTGATTGAAATAGCCGCATCGCCGAGCATCAGCGAGAAGGTGAGCTTAATTTTCTCCGTGCTGGTGCCTTCGTGGGAAAACACAAATAGATAGGTGTCTCCGTTTTCCCGGCTCTCTTTCAAAACAAATGATTCCGGATCGGAGTTTTCCAAGTCGTATTTTCCGCCGAATTCATAAGGAAGCAAAATGGTGAGTTCTTTTCCGTCTCCGCCAATTTGATACTGCACATCTTTATCGAGTGCATTTTCAGATGTGGGGAAAAACGGAATATCATATCCCATTTTTGCCTGATAGATTGTAACACCGAGGGATGCGGCAAAAGTAACAACCAGAACGGCGGTCAGAATTGCAGCCACCTTTGCACCAATGCGCTTTTTTCCGTCTTCATCCCCAAAGGACCAGTCCTCCGCCCACAGTTCGTCGATCTCCGCCCGTTTTGCAGGCCGAATCAAATAAAAGGCAAGGGCAATAAACAGCAGCGAGCCGAAGACACAGAATATAATATCCATGCCGGTGGCATTGCTTTCAAATACAGCAAGGAAAGCGGAAACATCAGTCAGGGTGTGCATGAGGATCACGCCCCACAGGTTTCGTGAGCGAAGGTAGATAGCACCGTCCAACATGCCAATAGAGGCGGTATAGATAACTTGAATCAGCGCCGCAAAAACATCGCCTGTGGCGATGGCATTGAGTGCATGTAGAAGACCGAAAGAAACCCCGGAAACCAGCATACAGCGAAAGATCCTGTTCGGCTTATCCTTCCAAATACGCATTAGATTGGATACGGTGAAGCCCCGGCAAAAGACCTCCTCAGACACGCCCGGCCCGATTCCGTGCATGATCGCGGCAGCCACGGCAGCAGCTCCGGTAACAAGAGGAGCCTCATAAACCTTGATCTGCAACAGGTTCCATACAGGAACGATAAGTTCCGGCAGGGCAAGACAAATACCCAGTGCCAGCTTCCCGCCCTTGAATCCAAAATTGCATTTTCCCCTGAAAAAGAGCGGCATGATAAGTATTAACAGGCCGGCGATGATCAACCTTGCAATGTCTTCGTTAATCTGATACAGAAACGACTCTTTTCCGCCAATGGACTCAAACATGATTCCGGTTATTGCTATAATGGTATCACGCAGAAGAAAAAAGCCCAGCGGAACAAACAGCGCAGTAAACAACACGCTGTTTAGAAATCTGTGCTTTACGAACTTTTCCATACAAACTACCTCCGAGTGCTGTTAGCGTTAATTATTTAATGAAAATCGTTAAACATAGTATATCGTCGTAGCTAAGACATGTCAAGAATAATTTTACGATATTCGTAAATTTTTTGATTTTTAATGTCATCTGTTGGTGTGACTTTTGCAAACCGCGTTTTGGGGTTACGACTGGCTCCGGCGTTGCAGATAGATAAGGCAAAAGTCGTACCCGTTTTTTACTCCCATTCTTGTCAAAATGCATACTCACGGCAACATCCATTTGCTGAACTGTGTGCCATAGCGAGCATGGAGACGGTAAGGATGCTATTCTTCATGACAAGAAGGTTGAAAGTTGGAGGCAAGACCCTGAGAGGAAAAATCAGTATAATAATGTCCAACGTCCCAACCATTGGAAGGCACGAGCAAAGGAGGTATAAGCTATGGATATTAAAGAGTTTATTTTGGCAAAGTGCTTAAAAGGTCAGTCTGACATTGAAATTATCACCGAGAAAGACTACATTTCACAACCTAAGCCAAATGGATATCGCAGTCTGCACCTGACGATCCGGTTGCCGGTATTCTTTGCAGAAAAAGAGATCCATGTACCGGTGGAGATACAACTCCGTACAATCGCTATGGACTTCTGGGCAAGCCTTGAGCATACCATCCGCTATAAGAAAAACTTGCCGATAAATACTGAAATCGAAACTGAGCTGAAAGAGTGTGCCGATTCCAGCAGAGAGTGGAACACCAAAATGGAAAGATTATTGCATTTGATGCGCTAAAAAGGCTGATTTGGAGCTCTTTTATACTTTTTTATAGTTGCCACACTCCTTTCCTCTAAGATAAGATGTTCCTTGAATTCGGCAATCATCTTTGCCGTAATAACTCGTCCTTCCATTGCGTATTTACCTCCGAGCATTTTTTAATATTCTACTCGAAAAGTATGAAAACAAAAATTGTCACTGTTCATTGTAGAAAAAGCAGTGACAAGAATCGAATGTGCGGATATAAACGAAAGCCCCGATGCGTTTCAGATTTTCTCTGTACTCATCGGGGCTTTTTGCGTTTATATGGTTTGATTTATTCCCGCAGTTCAAGATGGAAAAGCAGCGTTTTTCTCATTTTCTCTAAAGCGTTATTGTATGTCCGCTCGGAGGCCTTATCGGACCTGCGGCTGGCGGAGTGGGAGATTTCTTCAAAGGTCATGGGCCTTATGGGCCTGTACTCGATTTCACCGTTTATCAGCACCGCTTTCCTGACCGACCAGCAGGTATCGCAGAAGCCCAAATGCTTGGCAACCGTGCGCTGTTCCCGGTAGGTCAGGCTGTCGTAAGCCTCGTGTAGTGCATCATATAGCACCGCCCGAAAATACAGCTTGTCCGGCTGCGAGGTGGTGTCCACCGAAATGTCTTCCGCCGTTTCCTCGCCGTCCTCATCGTACTGCCGGTAAAAATCTACTCGGCGTTCATTCAGTGTACCGATGGCAATGTATCTTCGGACAGTCTTTGCATCCATTCCGATTTCATCCGCAATTCTCTGTACACTATCATCGCCGCAATTATCGCCGTTTAGATGGTAAATCGCCATAATGCGCCGCAGGACGGGATAGGTATCTGTCGTCATGGTGATAACACCGCTTTGCGCCGTGCGGATGTAATCATCAATACCGTCCTGTATATACCGCTTTTGAAAAGCGGCAAACGGTGTACCAGCAGCCGGATCGTACTTTTGAAGGGCGGCCAGGATACCGCACACCGCCGCCTGTTTGATGTCCGCAAAATGCTCCGTCATAGCGTATCGTTCGCAGGCAGCCTGTGCCAGTTTGTTAAGCGCAGGTTCCTGATCGTGCAGATACCAAGCCAGATACTTTTCCTCTTTTTCGGTGAGATAGCGGACAATGTATTCCTGGGCTGGCAGCTTCGGCGGCGCAGGGTCAAGGCGGTACATCCGGCGCTCCAAAAGATACCATTGTTGCTCTAAGACTTCATTCTGTTCTTTGGACACCGGATGCACCTCCCATCATTTCATTCTTTTGTCCGTGTCAGCGTACAGCTTGGCGCGCTGCAAATCTGCATAATAACTTGTTTTGGCGTAGGCATCGTCCTCCTCTGCCTGCTCCAACCGGCGTTTTGCCATTTCCTGCGCCGCCTGCGCAAACTCGGCAGAGATCGTTCCCCGGCTCTTTTCGGAGCGGATCGCCGAGCAGCGGCGGTCATAGGCGGCTTTCAGTGGGTTATCCTTTGCCCGTTCCGCTTTGCCCTGAATGATGGCGTACCGGCGGCAGCTGATTTTTTCACCGTGATACAACTCCGGTGCCGTGCCATAGGTGCAGTATTTCTGCCGCCGTGCGTTCTGCATCAGGAAATACTGCTTGCAAACCTCGCACTGCCTCGGGTAATGCCCGTGGTGCAGTCCTTCAAAGAAGTCCGTCAGCACAAAGCTGTAATAGCTCTCAAAGGTCATTCTTCGGGCAGTGACAAGGATGCGACTGTTTCGCCGTTTCGGGAGAGCAATATATTCCGTGTGCAAGGGAAATGAATTCGTCCCGAATATCTCCGTAGCAATAGGCAGCAGGTGGCGTTCATCAAAGCGGTCGGCTTCGTCTACATGAGATGCAAACCATTTAAGCAGTTCAAAAGCCTTGCGCATGTCCTCCGGGATAGCATCATAAAAGCGGAGAGTACTTAAAACGGTTGCGCACATCGTTTCACCATTTTTAAATAGAGCCTTATCGTATTCGGGAGAGAACACACCATCGAATTGTGCTATTGCTGCCCTGCGCCGCAGATAGTCGGAAAGGGCAGCAGCGTTGCCTTCCGTGAATAGCTCTGCAATTCGCTGCTTCTCCGCTGCAATGTCCAAGGAGGAAAATGGCTTGAGCTTCGGCAGGGTTTGCAGAATTGTCAGAATCTCCTTTCCGGCCTTAATAAAATCTGTTTCGTTCAGATACCCGGCGCATAGCTGCTCCTGCACATTCCAGTTACTTTGCCGGAACACGGCGATTCTCGCCGCCGTGTCATCCTTATAATACTGATTCAAAAGCTGCACCGCAAAGGTTCCTGCCGGGTAGCTTTTGCCGCCTATATGTACACGACCGTCCCGGTAAACGGCAGTAAGAAAGCCAAGTCCATCGCTCATACGCCCTGCCTCCTTCTATATTCTATCAAGCCAAGTGTCCCATAAACCGGTCTTGCAGTGATGAAAAGCCAAGATGTTTTTTCTGCGAATCGTCAAATAGAAACATTTGTTCTATATAATTGTAGCAGAAAAGCGCCTGATATTCAAGGCTTTTTCCCGATGTTGCGGACAGCATTTTTACTGTGTTGCTATAAACATACCCTTTTCAGCCGTTTCCCCCATTCAATATACAGAAGGCAGTCATCGAGCCGTCGAGGTCACACTCGGCGGCTTTTTGCTGCCCGAAAAACGGAAAGGAGGTTTATGTTATGGTACTCAAAATCACGCCGAAGCAGCGGACAAAAATCAACGCCCTTGTGCGCAAAGCTTGCTGTAATTGCTATAAGGGCAACTGCCTGCTGCTGGATGACCTTGAAATGTTCGGCTGAGCCAAAATGCCGAGATGTGGCTCAAATTGCAGTGTTCTCAGCAGAAGCAGAGCCATTTTGGCTCAGAAACAAGATGTATCCCAAGGACAAGAAAGCGGTTTGCGGCATCGTGCAGCGTAGAAATGCGCTGAAATCTCGGTATCTGACAGCCGCTTTTCCTTATGCCCTGCGGGGGGCGTCCTATGGTATAGCAAGCAGGGACTTTGTGTGCCACAAAAGTCCCAATCACAGCCGAAATCGGCTGACTCTTTGGGGGCAAAGCCCCCAATCCCCCGAAAGGAGAGATGTGTATGGGGAAAGATGTTCGTATTGCCGTCCGTGTGACTGCAAGAGAAAAGGATAAAATCCAGTCCAAAGCCCGAAAATGCGGACTGAGTACAACCGAATATGTGAAGCAAAGAGCGTTGGGGTACGAGCCGAGAGCGGTTCCGCCTGACGCTCTTTTTGCTTGTCTTGAAATGCTGGGCGAGCTTGCGGACAAGGCGAGTTCACCGGAGCTGGACAAGGAAATTTACACGGTACTGAAACAGATTACAGCAGAGTTTCTGCTTCCCGGGAAGGGGTGATGCGCTATGGCTGTTACAGGCTTCTGGCCTGTGTTCAAAAATCTGAAGGCCACGCTGGACTACGCCGACAATCCCGACAAGACCACCGCACCGGAATATCTGGACGAGGATCTGTACGCCGCCCTGCGTTACGCCGAGAACGATGACAAGACCGACCGCAAAATGTTTGTGGGCGGTATCAACTGCTCGGCACAGAACGCCTACGCCGAGATGATCGCCGTGCAGCGGCGATTCGGTCTGCGTGGAAAGGTCGTCGGCTACCACGGCATTCAGAGCTTTCGTGAAGGCGAGGTCACGCCGGAGCAAGCCTTTGTAATCGGCAAGAAAACAGCAAGAAAGATGTGGGGCGACCGGTATCAGGTGCTCGTTACCGTCCACCTGAACACCGACAATGTGCATTGCCACTTTGTTGTAAATCCTGTGTCCTTCAAGGACGGAGCGAAGTTCAAAAACAAGATCGGCGACCATAAAGAGCTGCGAAAAATCTCCGATGAAATCTGCCGGGAACACGAGCTGTCTGTGCTGGAAAACAGCGACTTCTACTCCAAGGGCAAGAAGAAAGAGTACTGGGTCCACAAGGCAGGTAAGCAGACCCACCGGGATATGCTGCGCCGGGATGTGGAGGAGGCGCTGGCCAAGTGCGGTTCATTCCGTGAAATTGAATATTACCTGAAATGTTTGGGCTATCGCTTCCAGCGGGACTTCCATTATGCCCACCCCTCCGTCATCATCGACGGCTGGCGGCGCCCTATTCGCATTGACAGCCTTGGGCCACAGTTTAGCAGAGAAGCCATCCGGGAGCGGTGCCTTGAAAACCAGCGGAAGCCGGAGCTGTACGGATACGCCTATCCGCAGCGAAAACGAGCACCGCTGCTAGCTATTGAGTATCATCTGCGGCAGGCGCAGAGGCAAGATACCGTTACGCTGCTGTTCGAGATTTTCATTGAACTGCTGAAAATCTGCACCGGCAGCAACATTGAAAACACCAACCGCCGCCCTTTATCACCGGCCATGCGGGCGGAGGTACGGAAGCTGGATCAATATCTGGAAGAATACAAGCTCCTTTGCGACCACCGCATTGAGTCGCCAAAGGAGCTTTTGTCATTTCAGGAGGGGTTAACCGCCCGGATTTCGGCGCTGGAGGAACAGCGCTACGCCCTGCGCCTGAAGCTGCGCCGAGTGAAATCTCCGGAGGAAGAAGCTGGCCTGAAGGAACACTGCAAAAAGATTACAAAAGAGCTCACGCCTTTGCGACGGGAGAGGAAAACCGTTCTGCGTATCGCAGAGCACATTCCCAAAATACAGGAGCTTCTGGATGCCGAGCGTAAAACCGAAATGGAACACAACAACCTGACACGAAAGAAAGAGAGGAAGATTGAACGATGAAACAAACCAAAATTGCAGTTTCCAAGCTGCGCTCCTTTGAAAATAACCCCTATCAGGTCCGGGACGATGCGGAGATGAACACGCTGATTGAAAGCATACAGATGCAAGGCGTTCTCTCGCCGCTGATCGTCAGGCCGATTGAAAATACAGATGAATATGAAGTCGTAAGCGGCCACCGCCGCTTACACGCCGCACGAAAGGCAGGGATCACCGAGGTCCCTGCCTTGATTTATGCCCTTGACCGTGACACCGCTGCCATTGCGGTAGTGGACAGCAATTTGCATCGTGAGCATATTTTGCCCTCCGAAAAGGCGTTTGCGTACAGAATGAAGCTGGAAGCAATGAGCAGACAAGGACACCGCTCCGACCTAACTTCCGACCAACTTGGTCGGAAGTTAGAGACCGCTGAGATTATTGCACAGCAGTCCGATGACAGCAAATCTCAGGTACGGCGCTATATCCGCCTGACCTATCTCATCCCAGAGTTGCTTGAAAAGATGGATCAAGGCGAAATCGCCTTGTCTGTCGGTGTGGAGCTTTCGTTTCTTGACGAGCAAAATCAGCGAGCGGTTTTGGAGCAATGCGCCATCAACGACTGCACCCCGTCCTATTCGCAGGCTTGGCGGATGCACAAGGCTGATCGGGAAGGGACGCTGACCACGGCGGTCATTCAAACCATTATGTCGGAGGAAAAAGCCAACCAGAAGACCCGCCTGAAAATACCAATGGAGCGCATCCGAAAGTACTTCCCGCAAAGCTATACCGCTGCCCAGATTGAGGACGCCGTGGTGAAGCTCTGCGAGCGGGACTACCGCCGACGAACCGACCGGG
>OLSB01000509.1_pt1 | contig 43907 bp, 46 predicted proteins | sample 1672071 | NCBI WGS metagenome assembly OLSB01 (sample SAMEA3136642, study PRJEB25190) | human gut metagenome | biome: human gut; feature: human-associated habitat; material: faeces | place: Austria | collected 2013 | reverse complement strand
TCTTTGCTTTTTTATAAATATCTATATTTTTTATAGATTTTTACTTTTTTACTTTGGTTGTAAATTCTATATTTTTATATAGATATTTACCTTATGCTTATACTACCACAACAAAATTTTTTTTACAAGTACTTTTTCTCGGCATTATTCTATTTTTGCGTTTTCCTGTCCAACTATTTCCTGAAGTTCTTCTAGAATATCTTTTGTCACATATAGTTCACCAGCAGGATCATGTCTTTCTTTGTTTATTATTACAACTGGCACATTATTTTTATCTCCTGTAAAGAATTTCAATGCTCCTCTTAATTGATTTTTCTTTTCTTCAGATAAATTTGTTATATTTATATACAAGCTTTTTGATTTTGTATCTTCGAATTTTTTTATTTCTCTTGCAACTATTTTTGTATCTTCGTCTTCTCTAATACTTAATCTTCCTTCTACTAATACTATATTCTCATCTATCAACTCGTTTGAGCATTGTAGATAACAATTTTCAAATATTATTACTTCTATGCTACCATATAAATCTTCTAATGTTGCAAATGCCATTATCTTGTTGTTCTTTGTATATTTCTTTTTAATCGATGTTATTATTCCTGCAAATTTAACAAATTGACCATCTTGTAACAGTTTAATTTGTCCTCTATTGTCTAACAGTTCTGTATTTTCCATTTCTGCTTGTGATAGTTGTTCAAATTCTCTAATTTGTAAAGTGTTTATATTAGCTTGTTTTGCTATTTGCTCTCTATATTTTTCAAGAGGATGTCCTGATATGTATATTCCAAGCATTTCTTTTTCCATTGATAGTAGTTCTTGATCTGTGTATTCTTTTAGTGTTGTATAATTATATTTTAGTTTTTCCATATCATTTGACTCTTCTGTTTTTCCAAAGTCAAACATTGATACTTGTCCTTGTATATTCTTTTTTGACATTCCACTTATTGTATCTAATATATCTTCAAATGAAGCCATTAGTGTGCTTCTGGTTTCTGCAAAGTTATCAAAAGCTCCTGCTTTTATTAAACTTTCTATACACTTTTTATTAACAGCTTCCCCTTCCATTCTTTCACAGAAGTCTGTAAAGCTCTTATATTCGCCATCTTTTTCTCTATTTTGAACTATCGCATCAACAGCTGCTATTCCCACATTTTTTATGCTTCCTAAACCAAACCTGATTTTTCCATCATCTACTGTGAATTTTGTAAAGCTTTTATTTATGTCTGGCTTTAAAATATCTATTTTTAATCTTTTACACTCATCTATATATTCTGGTATTTTGTCTAGATTTCCTAAAAAGCTGTTTAACATTGCTGCCATAAATTCGTTTGGATAATATGTTTTAAGATATGCTGTTCTGTATGCAACTACTGCATAGCAAGCTGCGTGCGACTTATTAAACGCATACTTTGCAAACTCTGCCATCTCATCAAATATTTTATTTGCTGATACTTCGTCTATTCCATTTCTTACACAACCTGGAACTATAACATTTCCATTTTCATCAACTTGTCCATTAATGAATATTTCTCTTTCTTTTGCCATTACATCTAGCTTTTTCTTTCCCATTGCACGACGAACTAAATCAGCTCTTCCTAACGAATATCCTGCTAAGTCTCTAACTATTTGCATAACCTGTTCTTGATAAACCATACATCCATACGTTACTTTTAATATTGGCTTTAACGATGGATGTGTATATACTGCGTGTTCTGGATCTTTTTTGTTTGCTATATATCTTGGAATCTGGTCCATTGGTCCTGGCCTGTATAAAGAAACTCCGGCTATTATATCTTCTAGACAGTCCGGCTTAAGCTCCTTCATAAAGTTTGTCATTCCTTGGCTCTCAAATTGGAATATTCCCATTGATGTTCCATCTTGCCATTGTTTGAACACTTTTGGGTCATTCATATTTTTGTCAAACTCTACATCTATTCCTTTGTCTTTTTTTACTAGGTCTATTGTGTCTTGTATAACTGTTAGAGTTCTTAACCCCAAGAAGTCCATCTTTAACAGTCCTAGTTCTTCTAATGTTGTCATTATATATTGAGTAGATATTACTCCATCTCTTTCATATAATGGCACATAACTTACAACGGGATCTTTTGTTATAACAATTCCACAAGCATGTGTTGAAGCCTGTCTTGGCATTCCTTCTAATGCCATTGCTATATCTAAAAGTCTTTTTGTTTCTGGATTGTTTTCGTACTCATCTGATAATTCTTTATTTTGTTCTAGTGCTTTTTTTATTGTAATATGAATTTCATTTGGTATCATTTTAGCAAGTTTGTCGGCATTTGCATAAGGAACATCTAATACTCTTGCAACATCTCTAATTACCATTCTGGCAGACATCGTTCCAAATGTTATTATCTGTGAAACATGGTCTTGTCCATATTTTCTACCAACATAGTCTATTACCTCTTGTCTTCTTTCATAACAGAAGTCGACATCAAAATCGGGCATACTTATTCTTTCTGGATTTAAAAATCTTTCAAATATTAAACCGTATTTTATTGGGTCTATATCTGTTATTTCTATTGCATAAGCAACAATAGAACCTGCTCCAGAGCCTCTTCCTGGTCCTACTGGTATATTTTGAGTTTTAGCATAATGTATGTAATCCCATACAATTAAGAAATAGTCTACATACCCCATCTTTTTAATTACTTCTAGCTCGTAATTTTCTCTGTCTATTATTTCTTGTGATGGATTTTCTCCATACCTATTTTTTATTCCATCATCACATAATTTTTTCAAATAATCATAGTGAGTTTCAAATTCTTCTGGCACATCATAATTTGGAAGTATTGTATGTCCAAATTCAAATGTGACATTACATTTGTCTGCTATTTTTACAGTGTTTTCTATTGCCTCTGGCACTCCTGAAAAATAGCTGCTCATTTCTTCAGGCGATTTTATATAAAGCTCATCTGTCTCAAATTTCATTCTATCATCATCTGTAATCTTTTTGCCTGTTTGTATACATAACAATATTTCGTGGTTGTATGCATCTTCTTTTTTTAGATAGTGAGAATCATTTGTTGCAACTAATGGTATATTTAGTTTACGAGATAGCTCTACTAATTTTTGGTTTACTAATACTTGCTCATTTAATCCATTATTTTGAATTTCTAGATAGTAATCTTCTCCAAATACATTTTTAAACCACATTGCTGTTTTTTCTGCTTCTAGCATATCTCCTTTTAGAATAGCTTGTGGTAGTTCTCCTGCTAAACATGCACTACAACAAATTAACCCTTTGTGATATTTTTCTAGAACCTCTTTATCTATACGAGGTTTATAGTAGAATCCTTCTGTAAATCCTATGGATACTAGCTTGGTTAGATTTTTGTATCCTTCATTGTCTTTTGCAAGAAGAATTAAGTGATTGTACCTTGCATCTATATTTGGATCTTTGTCAGTCCTTTTTCTTGGAGCAACATAGACCTCACATCCTATAATAGGCTTTATTCCATTTGCCATGCATGCTTTGTAGAAGTCAATTACACCAAACATGACTCCATGGTCAGTTATAGCCATTGCCTTCATTCCAAGTTCTTTTGCTCTTACTGGTAAATCTTTTATTCTATTTGCTCCATCTAGTAAACTGAATTCACTATGCACATGTAAATGTACAAATTCTGACATATAAAATCCTCCAATTTCTCTTGCTTTTATTAAGCCGTCATTTTTCGCTTTTTTGTCCAAAAAGGACTATCTTTTTTTTGCAAAGTTATATTTTTTTATTTGCTATTATTCTAGCCATTTGAACTCCCGAACAAGACGCCATCATTAGCCCTCTTGTCATTCCTCCTCCGTCTCCTATAGAATATAAACCTTTTATATTTGTTTCAAAGTTGTTATCTATATCTACTTGATTACTATAAAATTTTATTTCTGGTGCATATAACAAATTGTCTTCATTTGCAAAGCCTGGGACTATTTTATCTACTTGCTTTATAAATTCTAGTATATCTGTCATTGTTCTATACCCTATGGCAAAGGTTATGTCTCCTGCCACAGCTGACTTTAGTGTTGCTTTAACACTATTTTCATTTAATTCTTTGTCCCATGTTCTTTTACCTTTTAATATGTCTCCAAGTCTTTGCACTAAAACATTTCCATTTCCCAGCTCATTTATGTTTTTAGCTACATTTCTTCCATACTCTATTGGCTTGTTAAAAGGATATGTAAAGTGATGTGATACAAGTATAGCTAAATTGGTATTTGTGCTTTTTCTTTCTTTATATGAATGTCCATTCACCAAACTTATACCTTCATCATAAACCTCTGCTGATACGAATCCACTTGGATTTTGACAGAATGTTCTTACTTTATCTTTAAATGGAGCTATTCTGCCAACAAACTTTCCTTCATACATGTATTTATTTACCTTTTCCATAACAGCGTCTGGCAACTCATATCTAACACCTATGTCAACAATTCCTGGTTTTGTATTTATTTTATGCTTTTCACACATATTTACAAGCCAATTTGCTCCTTTTCTTCCTACAGCTACAATTACTTTATCGGCATATATGGTTTCTAAATCCTCATCACGATTATATTGTTTATATTTAGATTTTCTAATTTTTACACCTTTTATTTGGTTGTCTTCTATTATCAAATCTTCTACTATTGTTTCAAACATCATATCTACTTTATGTGATGCTAAATAATCTTCTAATCTTTTGTATAATTCATGAGCTTTTTCTGTTCCTAGATGTCTTATTGGAATACTTATTAAATTTAATCCTAAATCTTTTGCTTGTTTTTGCATCTTACTTACTTCTTCTTTATATTCCATTCCCTCTAGTTTTTCTTCTGCTCCAAATTTTAAATATATCTGGTCTGTATAGTCTATTAAATCTTTAGTCTCTTGTACTCCTATGTAATTTTGTAAATTTCCTCCTACATAAATATCATCATCTTCTTTGTTATATAATGATAATTTACCATCAGAAAAAGCCCCTGCTCCTGAAAATCCACTTGTTATATTGCAAAATGGTTTGCATTTGATGCATTCCTTCATTTTTTCCAAGGGGCAAAATCTATTTTCTACTTTTTTTCCTTGGTCAATTAGTAAAACTTTCTTGTTTGCATTTAGTTGAATTAATTCATAAGCTGTAAAAATTGCGCTTGGTCCCATTCCTACTACTAGAACATCATATTTTTCGCTCATATCTTATCTTCCTCCCTAAAATAAAAACTTTGCTTTCTTTTGCAAATATTATATATAAATATTAACTTAATTGCAATATCTCTTTGGCTTTGCTGACTTTTGTTTTACTATTGCTATACGATTCTATTATTTTATCTCTTCAACCATTGGTGGCATATCTTTTCTTTGTACCTCTGGTATATAAATAATCTTAAATTTTGATATCTTATCCCCAAATTTTATTTCTATAATATCATTTACTTTTACTTCATAACTTGGTTTTGCAGACTTGCCATTTACGATTATTCTTCCTCCATCTGCCGCTTCATTTGCAACAGTTCTTCTTTTTATTATTCTTGAAACTTTTAAAAATTTATCTAAACGCATTTTTTCTCCTTTACTTTATTTCTATAAATTTATTTAAATAAAGACTATAAATCCCCATTCTATCCACTTTTTTATTTAATGATTGTTCTAATGCTTGTTTATATAATTCTAATTGGCTTTTATATTTTTCTATTAATTTTTCTTCTTCTCCTTTTTCTATATAATCTGTTTTATAATCTATTAAAATTAATTTATCATTTTTATCAATAAAATATAAATCTATAACTCCTTGAACTAGTATGTTTTCGTCATTTTTCTCATTTATCTGTTCATATATTTTACTTGCTTTAATATTTATATAAAATGGTTGTTCTTTATATACTTTTTTTGCTTCTTTAAGTTCTTTCCAAAGTTGTGATTTTGTATACTCTAACAATTTATTTTTATCAATATTATTGCTTTCTAATTCTGTTATTAATTCCTTTTCTTGAAGTTCTTTAATAAACATTTTTATTTTTTCTAAAGAATATTCTTGTTTTTCATTCATTCTTTGAACACACAAATGCATTAGTGTTCCTTTTCTTGCCCCAGTAAGTTTAACATCTTTTTCCTTATTTAAGAATTTTGGAGCTTGGTTAATATTTACTTGTTCTTCCACATTTTCTTTTATTTTTGTTACAGATGTTTTAGTTGGTATTGCTTCTAATTCTTTATATTTATATTTCCAATCTAAAATGTTTTTTATTTTTTCTTTACTTTCTTCTGAAGATTTTTCTTTTGCTAAATCGTTTATTTTTTTGAATATATTTTCTGTTTCATTTAATTTCTCATCTTTATTAGACATTAAACCTGACTTCTTATTTATATTTATTGTAAATATATTTTTAGTATTTTTTACTCCTTCTTTTAAGTAAATTAGTTCTAACCAATCTAAATATGTTTTATAATTTTTTAATATATATGGGCTAATCTTATCTGTTTTATATGTTTCTAATATTTTTTGTTTTTCTGCAAGTTTTTTATTTACATCTTTCTGCCTTCCTACAATTATAAGCTTTTCCTTTGCTCTAGTTAACGCTACATATAACACTCTCATTTCTTCAGATATCGATTCTTCTTTTGCTTTAATCGCTAGTGCTTTTTTGGCCAAAGTTTTAAATTCTATATGTTTATTTGTATTTATGTATTGAGGTCCTATTCCTAAATCTTGATCCAATAAAATCTTTTGGTTTAATTCCTGAAAGTTAAATTGCTTACCAGCCATAGCAAGAACCACTACTGGAAATTCTAGACCTTTACTTTTATGAATACTCATAATTCTTACAACATTTTCATTTTCCCCAATTATTTTAGCAGCTGAAAAATCCTCACTGTTAAATTTAATTTTATCTATAAAATTTATAAAATTAAATAATCCTTTAAAACTTGCTGTTTCATATTGTTTTGCCTTTTCAAACAACATTCTTAAATTAGATACGCGAATATTACCATTTGTCATTAAACTTACATAATTCATATACCCTGTTTTTTCATATATGTTCCAAATCCATTCATCTAATGGCATGTACTGCTCATCATTTCTTAACTCATCTATCAAGCTTAATAATTTTAATACTTTAGATTTTGTAGTCTGTCTTATTTCTTCATTACAGTCCTTTGCTTTTATTAGAACTTCATAAAAGCTAATATTTGAATCTAACATTCTTATTTCAACTAGTTCATTGTCTGTAAAATTTGCTATTGGGGAACGCATTACTGTTACTAATGGAATATCCTGCATTGGATTATCTATAATTCTTAATAAAGCCATTATTGTCTCTATTTCTATTGATTGTAAATATTCTCCGTTACTATCACTATATACTGGAATTCCTAACTCTAGCATTTCCTTTTCATAAATGTTAGCTATTTGTGTAACACTTCTTAACAAAACAGTAATATCTTTGTATGTTATATCTCTTTTTCCTACTTTTTTATCTATTACTTGATATTTATTATCTATCAATTCTTTTATTTTTCTAGCAACAAACCTAGCTTCTAAAACCAAATCTTCTATTCTATCTTGATTACTATCTTCTTGTTCAACTTCAGAGTCTTGGTCATTAGTTTTCCATATATCATCATTTTCTTCATTCAAATCTATTATATCTATTTCTGTATTTAGATTTTGATTAGGTATTTCTTCATACGTGGAACCTAAATTTAAGTACTCGTTTTGGTCATAATTTATATTTCCTAATTCTAAACTCATAATATTTTCAAATACTAAATTTGTAAAATCTAATATGTTTTTTCTACTTCTAAAATTTTTGAATAATTGAATTTTTCTATTTTCTTTTTCTTTTGGTTCTAATTTATATTCATTGTATTTGTTCAAGAATAATTGTGGACGTGCTTGTCTAAATTTATATATACTTTGTTTTACATCCCCTACCATAAATATATTATTTCCTCGTGATACACTTGTTAAAATATATTCTTGTACTAAATTGCTGTCTTGATATTCGTCTATAGCTATTTCCTCAAATTTTTCTTCATATTTTTTTGCTATTGATGTTTTTATTATATTTCCATTTTCGTCTTTCTTAATAAGCATATTTAATGCCAAATGTTCCATGTCATTAAAGTCCATAATATTTTTTTCTCTTTTTTTATCATAATATCTTTTAGAAAATTCAAATATTAAATTCTTTAATTTATTTAATATGTCATACATATAATTTATATCATCTATTGCTTCTTCTGATGAACTTGAAATTAATTCTTTTATTTTCTTAAATTCTTTTTTAGTTTCATTTCTTAATTCTTGTGCTTCATCTTGAATATCATTTTCTACTTTTTTATTAGATGACCATGGTTTATTTTTTAGCTTATTTATTAATAATTCTGTTTTGTCCCAATCATTCAAATTTTCTTTTATTGCCAAATATTGATTTATATCATCTTCTATGATATTTGTGCTTTTTTCTATCTCTGGAAAAAGTTTCATTTTTTTTACTATATTTTCTAGCTTTAATATTATATCATTTAATATATCTTCAACATAATTTGTTATAATTTTTCCCCATGGAGTATCAGAAAAATTAGAATTATTGCAATTAAACATTTCAACACTTTTCTCTAGCCATTCTTCTGGGAATGGAGATGCTTGTATATATGTATATATTTTTAATATTAATTCTTTTAAATTTTCATCTTTATTATATTTTGTGTATGTATTTATTAAATCTATAAAACTATTGTCATTTGCTATATACTTCTCTTCAAATAAATCATCTAAAACTTCTTGTTTTAGAAGGGTTACCTCTGTATTATCTGCAATTCTAGTATTTGCAGATACATCAATTTCATAAAAATTATTCTTTATTATATCTAAACAAAATGAATCTATTGTACAAATACTAGCTTTATTTAGCAAAATTATTTGCTTTTGGAGATTTTTATCTTCTGGATTTTCCTCCATTTTTTTATATATTGCATCTAGTATTCTCTCTCTCATTTCAGCAGCTGCAGCATTTGTAAATGTTACAACTAATATTTTATCTATGTCTATTTTTTCAACTATTATTTTTCTAATAATTCTCTCAACTAAAACTGCTGTTTTTCCACTACCAGCTGCAGCAGCAACTAATATATTAGAATCTTTTTTTGTTATTGCATCCAATTGTTCACTTGTCCATTTAACATCTGCCATTTTATAATTTTCCTTCCTGCTAAAATATCAATTTCTATGTTGCAATTTTACCATATTTCTATTTAAAAATAAAGTTTTATGCGTTTTTATTTTTTCATTGGTTATAATATTTTTAATAATTTCTTTCTGGAGGAAGTTTTATGGATAATAATATTAATTTAACTATTTTAAATGAGATTAACAAAGCTGCTAAAATGGGAATGGATTCTATCTCCTATGTTATAAAAAAAGTAGGAGACAAAAATATGAAAGAAAACCTTACTTGGCAGTATTCAGAATATGGCAAACTTTTAGATCGAGTAAATTCAGAATTTACTAAATACGGCGAAGTTCCTGACGAGACTCCTATTAAAGATAAAATGATGGGGTTTGCTGCTTTAAATTATACTTACATAATGTTGACCTTTTTAGTAAAATATGGTATAATTAAATAGTTAGATATATAAAAAATATTATATATCTTTAGATTATTTATTTTATATATGTAATTAAAAAGGAGATTTTATTATGGGAAATAAATTATATGTTTTTGGACATGAAAAACCAGATACAGACTCAATAGCATCATCTATAGTTTTTGCTAATTTACAAAAGGCTTTAGGATATGATGCTGTTGCATATAAATTAGGAAATATTAATAAAGAAACTGCATACGCATTAAAAACATTTGAAGTTGAAGAACCTCAAACTTTAGAAAGTATTGATGAAAATTGCGATGTTGCAATGGTTGATCACAACGAATTTGCTCAAAGCGTTAAAGGTATTGAAAAAGCTAATATTAAAATGGTTGTTGACCATCATAGAGTAAAACTTGAAACTATAAATCCTTTATACTATGTAGCAGAGCCAGTTGGATGTACAGCAACAATATTATATAAATTATATAAACAAAATGATGTAGAGATAGATTCTCAAATAGCAGGACTAATGCTTAGTGCAATTGTTTCTGACACTCTATTATTTAAATCACCAACATGTACTAATGAAGATAAACAAGTTGCAACAAAATTATCTCAAATTGCTGGTGTTGATATTGATACATATGGTAAAGAAATGTTAAAAGCAGGTACTGATATTAGTGAATTTACTCCATATCAAGTTATTAATATAGACTCTAAAGAATTTAATGATAAGAATGCCAAATTTGAAATTTCTCAAGTAAATGCTGTTGATTTAGACTCTGTATTTAGTAGACAAGCTGAATTAGAAGAAGCTATCAATCAAGAAATTAAAGATAAAAATTTAGACTTTTATATGTTTGCTGCAACAGATATTTTAAATGCCAATTCAAAAATTATAGCTATTGGAGATAAAGTAAATACTGTTGAAAAAGCATTTGGAGTTAGCCTAGAAAATAATACTGCTATGTTAAATAATGTAGTATCTAGAAAAAAACAAATGTTACCAAACATTTTAAATAATTTAGGATAAGAATTTATGCTCTTAAAGTTACATTTAAGAGCATTTTTTATTATACTTTTGCATTTATGTTTTTTAAGTTCAATTTTTGCAAAGTAACAGGTAAATGTACTCTACAAAGTACCAATTTTTTATATTAATTTCTTTAAAAAGCTGGTATTTTTGCTTATTTTATGGTATAATAAATATGTAGTGATTTTATTTTAAAGGAGATATAAAATGATTCCTGAAGAAGAAAAAATAAGAATAATTAATAATATAAAAACTTCAATGGAAATAGAAAATCAGAATTTAACACAAAGCGATATTTCTTTATTAAGCGATTTTGCAGACAACAAAATATCTATGGAAGATGCTATGCAAATAGTTAAAAATATGGTTTTCTAATTATTTATTATGCGTAAATTTTATTTCTAATTCGTACATAAAAATGTACGAATTTATTGTTAGATTTATGTTATAATATATATAATCTACCATGAAAGGACTCAAGTTTATATGTATGAAGCTGAAAATTCTGTTTATTGCTATCCTGGTACAAATACCTTGGTTAATAAACTAAATATAAAAGATTTTAATAAATTAGAAAATTACGAAAAAAGTGTAGTTGCTTTAAAGCTAATGGCATTAGAAAAAAAAGGAATCACTGGAAAATTCGATATACATCATTTTGTAAGTATTCATAAATTTTTATTTGAAGAAATCTATCCTTTTGCAGGATTATTTAGAAACGAAAATATCGCAAAAGGCTATTTTCAATTTGCCCAATGGCAATATATAGAAAGTGAATTGACAAAATTATTGGAACAGTTGAACAAGGAAGATTTATCTTCCCTTTCAAAAAAATCTTTTTCACAAAGGCTAGCATATTATTGGTCAGAATTAAATGTTCTACATCCTTTTAGAGAAGGAAACGGAAGGACAACTAGAGAATTTATGAGACAAATTGCTTTAAAATACAATTATCGTTTAAATCTTCATAATGTAGATGCTAAAGATATTCTAAATGCAAGTATTAAGTCTATTATAGACGTTACAGACTTGGAAAACATTATTTACAAATGTTTAGAGCCTATAAAATAATTAATATTTTAGTGCCATAATGCTTACAATATAATTCAAAATTTATAAATTTTTATACTGTTAAAAACATGCAATTAAATTTTATAGTTTAATTGCATGTTTTATATTTAAAATAACATTCTGGTCCACATTATATGTTGTTTCCAAACCAAATTCATGTTTTTTAGTAATTCAACTTGTCTAGGGCTTATACAGTAATTTAAATTATAATTATCCATATTACACCTCTTTTCTTTAGCTTTCTTCTACCTGATTAGTTCTGTTCATATAAAATTTCTTTTCTGCCATTTTGTCTTGTACTCCTCTTAAAGCTTCACCAAATCTTTGGAAATGTACAATCTCTCTTTGTCTTAAATATCTTAATACATCTACAACATCACTATCATCTGCGCACAAATCTATTAGTTTTTCATAAGTAGCTCTAGCTTTTTGTTCTGCTGCTAAATCTTCTTGTAAATTTGCTATTGCGTCACCTTTGCATGCTAGACATGTAGCATCAAATGGCACCCCTGCTGCAGATTGTGGATATACATCTACCCCATGATCTGTATAATATGGCCCAAGTCCCGCTTTTTTTAGTTCCTCTGGACACACTCCATCTGTTAATTGGTGTACCAATGTTCCAACCATTTCTAAATGAGCTAATTCTTCTGTACCAATATCATTTAATGTAGCTTTTGCTTTTTGGTCTGGCATAGCAAATCTTTGTGATAAATATCTTAAAGAAGCTGCTAATTCTCCATCAGGTCCCCCATATTGAGAAATAATAACTTTAGCCATTTGAGGATTTCTGTTTTTTAGATTTATTGGATATTGTAAAATTTTATTATAAGTCCACATTAATCTTCACTCCTTTCCCATGGCCATGGATTTTCTAGCCATCTCCAACTATTGCAAGGGAAATATATACTAAGAGGGCCATATACTCTTTGATATTTATCAGATAAATCTTTTAATTGGTTACAGTATTCTTGATGTAAACACAATGCTCTTTCATCATCTGGATGTGTATTTAAATATTCTCCTAAATCTGTTATAGCAAATTTTAAACATCTTATTTCTGATAACATTTTTTCTCCTAGTTCGTCTCTTGCTTTGCAACATGATTGCTGATTCATATTGTCATTGTTAAATAAATTAGTTGTGTTATATCCAAATTGTGCATTTATTCCTGTTGGTTCATAACTACAATCATCTATTTGATTAAAATTATAATTTAAAGGCATGAATTGCACCCCTTTCCAATAGTATTTCTTTGCCTTATATATTCTATATCTTCTACACTTTGGCAAGGATAATAAGGACTCACAAGTTCTGGAAATATTGTTCCATTTTTTAGTCCACAACATGGCGTAAATGTATCTGTCATAGTTTGTATTGGAACATAACTCTGTCCTAGCATTGGATTTAATGGAAATACACTTTCTTCTTCTTTAAATCCGCATTGGCATTGATTATATTCATTATTACAATTACACATGTTATTATTGCTTTGTACATTTTCACATAATGTCTCAAGTGGACTAGTAGCATTCATATTATTACATTGACATGTGCAACAGCTTCTGTTGTTATTAAATCTGTACATTGTTTTTCCTCCTTTTAATTATCTTTTAGCAATTGTATATAAAATTTATGCTATATTGCATATTATGTATTTTTTTGTAAAATAGTTACTAAAAAAAACTTTAAGTCTTTTAAAGCTTAAAGTTTTTTATAAGGTTTTATAAAATTTTTATTATTTATAAATATTATATTCTTAATATTCCTCCTAATGTTTTGTTTATCGGAGATTCAACTTTTTCCATTATTTCATGTCCGCCAGCTATTACAACAAGATCTCCTTTTTCTAATATTTGTTTTTCTTTTAATTTCTCAACGCCAGTATAAATTGTATCATTTATGGTTTCTTTTGCTTCAATATATAGAGGAGTTACATTCCATACAAGAGCTAATTGATTAAATGTTCTTCTATTATCTGTTATTGCAAGTATTGGGCAAGCTGCTCCTAGTCCAGCTAAATTTCTTGCAGAATCTCCTGTATTTGTATAACAAATTATGGCATCAGCTTTCATATTTTTAGCAGTTATACAAGTTGCATATGCTACATGTTCCTCCAATGAAGTTAATTCTAAATCTTCATTTATATCAAATCTTCTCCAATATCTTATTTCTTTTTCTACTCTTCTTGCTATTTTATCCATTGTTTGAACACATTTTACTGGATATTCACCTATAGCACATTCTCCAGATAACATTATAGCACTGGTTCTATCAAATATTGCATTAGCAACATCACTTGCTTCTGCTCTTGTTGGTAATGGTTGATGAATCATGGATTCTAACATTTGTGTTGCTGTAATTGATGGTTTATTTACTTTGTTGCAAAGTTTTATAAACCTTTTTTGCATAATTGGTGGTTCTGTAAAATCAGTTTCTGTAGCCATATCTCCACGTGCAATCATTTGAACATCAGCATTAGCTACTATCTCTTCCATGTTTTCAATACCCTCTGTATTTTCTACTTTTGTTATTATCTTTATATCTTTTCCGCCATTTTCGTCTAAAACTTTTCTAACTTGATTTATATCATCTTTATTTCTTGTAAAAGACATTGCAACATAATCATAATCATGCTCGCAAGCTGTTTTTAAGTCCTCTATATCTTTTTCTTTTAATGCTGGTAAACGTACTGCTGTTCCTGGAAGACTTATTGTTTTTCTACTACTTAAAGTATTTCCATGTATAACTGTACAAACGATGTCTTTACCTACGATTTCATCAATTTCTAGCTCTACAGCACCATCATCTATTAATACTTTAGAACCAGGTTTAACATCTTTATATAATTCTTTATATGATACAGAAACTTTTTCTTTATTTCCTAATACATCTTCATTTACAAGTGTAAATTTTTGTCCATCTACCAATTCTACTTTTCCATTATTTTCTATTTTTCCTGTTCTAATTTCTGGTCCTTGCATATCTAATATTAAGGCTATTGGTAATTCTCTTTCAGCTCTTATTTTTAATATCTTCTCTGTCTTTTCCTTTTGTTCAGCCCAACTTCCATGAGAATAATTTATTCTTGTTACATTTAACCCTGCATCAAATAATTCCTCTAATCTGTTTTCACTTGCGGGTCCTATTGTACCTACTATTTTAGTTTTTCTTAAATCCTTCATTGTTTACCATTCCTTCCTTATTCTATTATTCTAATACTTCTTCATCCTCTTCTTCAAAACCTATATACTTTGTTTTTTTAGAGAATACTATTATACTTTCAAATATTATTGGTAATAACCATAATCCAAATGCAAATCCAACACCTTTGTTAAATCCTTCTGCCAACATAAATCTGCTTGCTACATATATTACCCATAAGAATAGCCATCCTACCACAGGAAGAAGTAATAATAATAACCACCATGGACTCATATTACAAATTTTAAGCATTACTATATTTCTATATATTGGTACAAATGGTGCCCATGCCTGCTTTTTAGCTTTTTTATATATTACACATCTTAAAAGTGTTCTATACACAAATAATACAACAATTATTATCAATGCAGTTTTTATTGCATTAGCTGATAATAGTATATCAAAAATCAAATTTATTTTTTCTTTTGGAGATAAGCTTTTTGTTATATCTTTTGCTATTGTCACAATGTTTTCCCCATTTTCAATTTTATTTGATACTTCATCTATATCAACTGTTTCTAATACTTTTTTTAATTGTTGTGTATTTATACTGTTTAACACTTTAACACTATTATCTAAATTTTCACTACTAATACCATTATCAATCAATTCATCTCTATTATCTTCTATAATGGTTGCAATTTCATTGTTAGAATACTTTTCTGTAATTTGTGTATATATGTTTATAGCTTGTGATAATAAATCTTTTGACATTCCTTCAGAATTTATTGTAAGCATTAACCCTTTTATAGTGTCTTCTAGTTCTTCTTCATTTGATATATCTATTGTATAATTCTCTAATTCTTTATTATTTTTAGAAGATTGAAAAACATTTTCTTTTGTTTCAATACTATCTGTTAATTCTTGTTTTTTACTAGTAACTGCTTTGCTGATATTTATATTTATTAATGTTAATATAATTGTTATTACGAATATTTTTACTATATTTTTTACTTTTGTTTTTTTCATTTTTTACTGCTTTCCTTTCTAATTTCTTACAATTTGTCTATATTTTTTATACTTATATTAGGATAACACGTAATTTAATTTTTATCAATATTTTTTTGTTTTTTTAAATATAATTTCACTATAAAATGACAAAAAGATTATTATTTTAAAGTTCTAAATTGCGACATGTAAAATATAATGATAATAAATTTAAGAAAGGAATAAATGATGAATTCATCATATTGTGCTTTATGATTATTGATACTTCTGTTAAATATAATTCTACAATTTTGAAAAATAACATTAACTCGCTAATTGATTTATACCCATTCTTAAGACTCTCTGTTATAGGTTACAGTGTTCTTTGTAAGCCTTTGTATTGTATTAAACTTCGGCTTTGGCAAAAAAAAAGTTTTTTATATTGCTACAACACATGCAAATGAGTGGATTACAACAACTTTACTTATGAAATTTCTTGAAAATATGTGCATTGCTTATAATAACAATACTAGCATATATGGTTATAATATAAAAAGACTTCTAGAAAATGTAAGTATTTATATTGTTCCAATGGTTAACCCAGATGGAGTTGATTTAATCAATGGAAATTTAGATATTAATTCAGAGCCTTACATTTACGCAAAATATATTTCTAGTAATTATCCGAACATTCCTTTTCCTAATGGTTGGAAGGCAAATATTAGAGGTGTGAATTTTAAAAACTACCAATTTCTTATATTCTATTTCTTATTATCTCTTCTTTAATTTTATTTATAGCATCACCAACATATTTTGTTGCTTGTGCATCATAAATATAATGTCCATCTATTTTTCTAACTACATCTCCTAGTTTTACATTTGTTGGTAAATCCTTTTCAAAAGCAACATATTTATATTCAAAACCATCCTTGTATTGAGCTACTTTATATCTCTGATTTTCAATATCGTTTTCATACTTATTTGTTACAATAAATGCCTCTTTTTCACTTAAATTAGCTAATTCTTTTTCAAAAAAATTTTCTAAAAATTCAAATTTTCTTCTATCAAATTCTAACTCTTCTTCGGCTGTTAATTCAATATCATCCATATTTCTATCTCCTGAATCTTTATTATTATAATTTTGTAATGTTTCTTCTAGTTCTTTTATAAAATCTTTAACTATGTTATTTCCTTTCAGATTATTAACTAGTCCATTTAATAAGTTTAAACTCAATATGCAATCACTCCTTTATTTATTTTTTTATTTTGGAAATCTACTATTGATTTATAGTAGTAAGAATAAAACTAGAAGTGATTATATATTGTTTTACATAATTTTACAATATCATTATTAATATTTTTTATCTTTGCTAACATTAATTTTTATTTTGCATAGCTTTCTCCTGTTGCATAATCAATTACTATTCCAGGCTGTACATTATAACAATAAACATTAAAATGAACTCCTTGACCATCGTCTTCAACAGACCAACTTTCCATTTCCACTCCACTTGCTAAAAGGTTTCTGCCTTGATAAATAGGTGTTACTCTATATAAAACATGATTGTTTTTATTCTCTTTAATATACTCTGCTACCTTGTTTTCAAAAGGCAACATTCCTTCTATATTTAAGTATCTTGTTCCTGTAATTAAATTTCTTTTATTATCATTTTCGCCAGATAACTGCCATCCAATTAAATGACATCGATTATATAAGTATTTATCTTTTATTATATTATCATATCTTTTTTGTACCCAGCCAGAAAGATCTTTTATATTTCCTATTTCACCACGTTCTCCTGTTGGCATTGTATCCATACATACATTTGCATAAGCTACTCCGCTTCTTCCTAACTCATCCCATTGACTATATTTTTCAAATGATTCTGTGGTATATTCTTCTTTACTAAAATATGGCATATTATTATTTATTTCTATATATGAGCTCGATTCATATTCTGGAATTGTAGCTAAATCAATTACTGTATTTTCTATATTTGTATTATTTGTATTATTGTCGTTTTCATTATTTTGATTTATATATTCATAAAGTCCAAAACAAATTATTATTACTATTCCAATAATTACCTGCCAATTGCTCTGTTTTATATTTTTTCTTTTTTCCATACATTTACCTCTTATATTTTTAGATGTTATCATAAAGCAAAATATTAAGCAATATCTTTTGTATGAATACCAACTTTTATTTTTCCATTTATTAATTCTTCGATTTGAACACATTCTTCTAGATTTTCAGCTATGGAGTTTAACCTTGAAAAATTAAAATATATGTATATGTTTTTATCTTTATCAATTTCAATTTTATTTATTAATCTATATAAATATATCTTTTCAATTTTATCCAGTTTTAAAAAATCTTCTATTAATTCATCTAATTCTTTTTTTGTTTGGTTTTTCATATCAATACTATCATTCATTGCTATTAATTCTTGTTCTAATCTTTTCTTTTGTTCATTTAATTTTGCCCTGTCTAGTTTAAATCTTCCGAGATACTCTAATATAATCTTCTTCTTGCAAAACTCCTATTAATTTATCTGTATACATCTTATCCAAATTGTTATTTATTCTAGATATGGCTTTATCTGTATCATAAATTCTTTTTTTATATTCTTCTCTTACACTATAAGTCTTGGTTTGGCAGTTTTCATAAATTGAGTAAAATACCTCTTTGTCTGCATATATTTGAACAATTTTTCTCACAACATAAATAATGTGCTTTTCAAATTTTTCATAGTTTATATTTATTGGATAACATCCTTTTTCTTTGGCATTGCTACATGTTATATATGGATGCAATTTTGCATTTCTTTTAGAATTCTTTTTTAACACTATTTGCAGCTTTCTTTTGCAGTGATAACAATAAAGTAATCCTCTTAACAAATAATCATATTTAGGCCTTGTATTTGTCCCTCTTTTTTCAATAATGCATTGTACTTTTTCAAATGTGTCTTTATCAATAATAGCTTCATGCGTGTTGTTAACTCTTATATATTGACTTTTATCAACATTTTTAACTTTTTTAACTTTATAAGATATTATAGTTTTTTTATTTTGAACAGTATTTCCAATATATACTTCGTTTTTTAACATATTGCATAAGGTTACTTCGTTCCAGTTGTAATTTGTTTTGTTTTCATCTTTGATGCACCCAGTCTTTCTATATCCAGCTGGAGATAAATATTTATTTGAATTTAAGAAATTTACTATTTCGCTACTCCCATGTCCATTTGCATACATATTGAAAATCTTTTCAACAACATTTCTTACCTGCTCATCAATAATCAATTTGTTTTTTATACTAGGATGTCTTTTATAACCATAAGCTGGTATACTGCACATATACTCTCCTCGCTGTTGTTTTTCTTTTAGAACACTTCTAATCTTTTTTGATATATCTTTAGCATACATATCATTCATAATTGCTTTAAAAGGTGTTATATCATTATTTGTACTATCAATATACGTATCTATTCCATCTGTTATTGCAACATATCTGATATTATTTTTTGGAAAATAATCTTCTATATAAAAACCTGTCTTAATATAATCTCTTCCAAGTCTCGACAAGTCTTTTGTTATAACCATATTAATAGTTTTATTCTCAATATCTTGTAACATCTTACAAAATCCAGGTCTATCAAAAGTTGTACCACTTACCCCATCATCAACATATTCTTTTAAAAAATTTAAATTATTTTCCTTTATATATCTTTGCAAAATATTTCTTTGATTACTAATACTTTCACTCTCTTGCTTGTCACCATCTTCTCGAGACAATCTTATATATATTCCGTACTTTAAAGTTTTTACCTCTTAAATCTAGCATTTTTCCCCTCTCCGTTTTTTTAAAGAATTGTTATTTGTAATTCTTTTTCAAACTTATCGGTAATCATCTACATTTTTACTATCTTAAAATATTTTTACACATACTTTCAAATAATTACTTCGTTTTTATCTTTAAATTTTCTAAATAGTCCTTAAATACCAATCCTATTTTTTGGCTTATATCTCCTTCTTCTGTAAAAATACAATATGTATTAAACTCCAATTTATTGTCTTTAATGTTGGCTTTATCTTCATTCATACTTATTTAAATTCCTTTCGTATTACTACAGAATATTAAAGGAAATGGCTAAATATGACACTTAAAACAAGTGTATTTGTTATATATCATCTCCATATAAAATAACATTTTTTCTTTTTCATTATTATTATTTCCTGTTTTTACTAATTACCGCATTTTATTATCTTTATTTGTTGGTGGAAGTTTTTTAAGTCCACAGGTGTGGATTTAAACTTACAATTTCCTGCTAGTTGGGAAAACGCTAAAAGTATAAAATACTCACAAGGTTACACATCTCCTGCTCCCAGAGACTTTGTTGGATTTGGTCCTTTAACAGAGCCCGAAGCTTTAGCAATTTATAATTTTACATTAATGAATAATTTTAGATTAATACTAACTTATCATACCCAAGGAAAAGAGATTTATTGGCAATTTCAAAATTATGCCCCAAAAGAAGCTTATAATATTGGTGTAAAGTTTGCAAAATCTAGTCGGTTGCACTCTAGCAGATGTTCCTTATGAGTCCAGTTTTGCAGGTTATAAAGATTGGTTTTTACAACAATATAGAAGACCTGGTTATACTATTGAAGCAGGCATTGGCAAAAGCCCTTTACCCCTTTCTCAATTTGAACAAATTTACAATGATAATATTGGTATATTAATATTAGGAGCAGTTTTGTAAAAAATTTAAATAAAAAATGTTGATAAAATACATTCATATTCTATCAACATTTTTTGTTATTTCTTTATTATGAAAATTTATATTTCTCTACATTTTATTACTAATCTTTGAGTTCCATAATTTTTACATGTAATTAATGTCATTTCTCTTTTACCATTTGTTAATTGGCTAGTACAACTAACATCTGAAGGCTCTACTATAAATTTATCATAGGCTTCATAAGTAATTTTCTTACCATCCATATCTTCTAAAACTGCAGTATCTCCTATTTCCATTTGAGATAACTTTCCAAAAAGTTTTCCATTTGCATAATTATGTCCTACAATACAATAATTTCCTATTTGATTTGGTCCATTTCCCCAATACTTATTTAATGAAATTTTTAATAATTCTTCAGAAGTTTTTGAAAGTACTGGATAATTTATTCCTAATTTTGGAATTGTAAGTATTGAGTCTGTTGTATAATCTTCTCCGTTATTAGCTGTATATGTATTAACTTCTTGGCCACCATTTATTTGGTTCTCTGCAATATCTGATTGTTCTTCATCTAAAGAAACTATTAGAACATCATTTACTATATTTTTTGTAGTCTTATCTGTATTAGATTTGTTTTCTAAATCCGCTAATATCTTTTGTGATACCTCTTCACTCTTGTTTCTATCACTCTCTGCATATATGTAATAACCACATAATATACAAATTAAAAAAACGGATAAAAAGAATCTTATTTTATAGATTTTCTTTTTTCTTCGTAATTCTGGTGTTATATATAATTTTTCTGTAACTAAAATCTGATTCATTTCTACCCTCTCTAAAATTTTATATTTATATTATATCACTTTTTTGAACATTTTTAAAGTGTCTTTGTCAAATAATTTGCAATCTCCCCAAATTGTTCTAATGTTAGTTTTTCTCCTCTTATTTTACTATCTATATTCAAAGTTATAAACATCTTCTCCACTTCTTCTTTATTTTCCAAAATATTATAATTTACAAGTGCATTTTCTAAAGTCTTTCTCCTTTGTAAAAAAGCTTTTTGTATTACATTAAATAACATTTTTTCATTAAGCACGTTTATTTTTGGAGACTTTCTTACCTTTAAACTAATTACTTCAGACTCCACTTTTGGGCTAGGAATAAACGATTCTTTTCCTACTTTTATTATTGGCTTTGCTTCAGAATAGTAATCTACAAAATAAGTTATTGCTCCTGCATTTCTCGTTCCCGTTTTGGATACTATTCTATCTGCAACTTCTTTTTGAACCATTACAATTATTTCGTCAATTTCGAGCCTACTTGCTAATAACTTGGTTATTATTGGTGTGCTTATATAGTATGGCAAATTTGCAACAATCTTTACATTGTTTATATCTTGATTTATTTTATATTCTCTAATAATTTTTGTTAAATCTACTTTTAATATATCCTCATTTATTATTTTTAAATTTGAATTTGAAAATCTATCTTTTAATATTTCAACCATTCTTTTATCTAATTCTACCGCAATTACATTTTTTGTTTTCTCTAATATTTTATTTGTTAATACCCCAAGTCCTGGTCCTATTTCTATTATTAAATCTCTATCTTGTATGTTTGCTTCTTCTATAATTGTATTTACTACGTCATCACTAATTAAAAAGTTTTGTCCTAAACTTTTATTAGCTTGAATTTTATATTTTTTTAAAATTTCTTGAGTTTCAGTATATATATTCATATTTATTCCTTTAATCCTTTTTTATACTAAAATAAGCTATTTGCTTACAATAAAGTAGCTCCAATTATTCCCGCATCATTTCCTTCTGTCGCTGCCAAAATTTTAGGTGGTTCTTCTTTATTAAATAAGTATTTTCCATTATATATTCTTTCTCTTAATTTGTCTAGTATTAGCTCGTCATAATGAGAGATACTACCTCCTATGCAAATTGCTTGTGGTTCTAATATATTTATAATATTAGAAATTCCAATTTCTAAATTTTCTATATACTCTTCTAATAGGTTCTTCACCTGTCTATTATTTATATTTTCATTTATTTTTTGAGTTAATTCTTTAGCTCCTATATATTCTTCTATTCCTAAAATTCTCTGCATTTCTTTTTTAAACTCTCTTTTAGAGCAATATGCTTCAAAGCACCCGTTATTACCACAGTTACATTTTTTTCCATCTTTTTTTATTATTATATGTCCAAATTCAAAACCAGAATTTCTTGCAGGCTTTAAAAATACGTTGTTCATAAATGCTGCTCCACCAATTCCAGTACCTATACATAAAAAAACACAATCTTTATATTCTCTTAACGACCCCTTATGTTTTTCTGCTAAAGCTGCGCATTTTGCATCATTTCCGATTTTTATTTGTATTTTTGAGTTTTGTCCTAATACTTTGTTTAATTGTTCTTCTATATTAAATTCTTTTATTCCTAAATTTACTGCATTTTTAATAATTCCACCTTTTGGCTCTCCTGGCGTTGCAATTCCAATACTTTCTATTTGTGTTAATTTGAAATTAGTACTATTTAAAATTTCATTAATTCCACTTACTATACAACTTAATATATAATTTTCTAGAGTTTCTTCTTTTTTATTACTCATATAATATGTTCTTTTTTCTACTATTTCATAATTATCATCTATTAATCCAATAGCAACATGGCTACCACCTAAATCAATCCCAATTTTCATTTTTATTCTTGTATAATCAATCTTATAAAATTTATTTGATTGATTAATTCCTTTCTTTTATATTTTAATATATATCCTTTGATTAATATATTATCATATTATTTTTAAAAATAAAAGTTATAAATACTTTTTAATTTGTTTTTACTTCTCCAAAATACATTTAGCATTCTGCTTTATTTTAGTGTTGTCTTTTTGTTTTATATATTTTGTTGTATATAAAAACTGATAGCAAAATTTCGTTATCAGTTTTAAATTTATATTAACTTTATTTTCTATTTTATACTCCTGCAGCTGAGAACAAGAATGTACCCATATAAACTTGTATACATGGTACAAGTACTACTATTGTAACAAATATTATTATCACACCAACGATAGAATAAACTAATTGTGGTAATGTTGCCATGATTGTATCCATTGTATTTTTTATATCTATATCCATATAATCTAATAGCTTATGCATCATTTCAGAAAGGTCTGTCTGCATTCCGACTTTAAGCATTTCTGTGGTCATTGAAGATGATAATCCAGACTTTTCAAAAGGTTCTATCCATGAAGCACCAACTAAAATATTGTTTATAGATGTCTCTACCATAGCTCTCATAACATAGTTACTAACAACATTTTTACTTACATCAAGTGCATCTTGGATTCTCATTCCATTTTCAAGATTAAGTAGCATTGCTCTCATTAATCTAGAGAAATCTAATGTATAAAATAACTTTCCAAAGATAGGCATTGTGTATTTAAAATAATCGTAATTGTATTTTCCTTTTGGTGTATGAACATACGCAACTATTACAGCTACTATTATAGCAATTATTCCAACTGGTACATACCAATGTTGAGCAATCCATTGCAAAGCATTTGAAAATGATATTGTTATAGCTGGCAATGTATCCGTTGTTCCTACTTCATTGTAAACATTTTGAATTGTTGGAACTGTATACAAACTTCCTACAAATAGTAATGCTACTAGTGCTACTAATTGTATTGCATTTGGAATTATTATTCCTCTAAGTTTTCTTATTGTATCTGTATTACTGTCTAAATATTCAATCGCTTGCTTAAGTGATTGTGTTAAAGAACCTGATAATTCTCCAACTTTAATCATGTTAATATATATATATGGAAATACATCTGAATAATATTCCATTGTTGTATACATATATTCTCCAGCTTCAACACCTGCTAATATATCTTCTAATATTCCTTTTAGAGTTACATTTTCTGTACTTTGTATTATTGTACTTAATGCATGTATATTATTAAAATCTGCTTTTTTCAACAAGTAGAAATTTTGAGTAAATACCATTAGATCTCTCGTTTTTATTTTTTCTTGCTTTGAAAGTGCAAGATTTATTTTTTCTACTACTGTTTGATTTTTTCTTCCTCTTCCTTGTACAATAGTTGAAGAATTGGCTGTTTTCATTATTTGATCTATATCTGTAACATTTTTCCTATTTCTAGTTCTTCCTTTTTTTGCTCCATATCCTACTTGAATAACATCTATTGGAAGTAAATTACCATTTTTTAATTTTCTTATTAAGTTCTGTTTACTTGGACTATCTACCCTGTTTTTTACTATTACTCCTTCTTTTGTAATAGCTCTATACACATATTCAGGCATTTTCTCCTCCTATTTTAAGTATTTTAGTACTCTTGTTTGTTATTATTCCCTTTTTTTATTTTAAGCTGCATTATAGTTCTGTTTAAAGTCTCTATATTTTTCTCTTCTATTTGTGCTTTTGCTTGTTCTAATGTTATGACATCATCAACAAATAATTGAGCTATTGAATTTATAAGTCCTATGCTTCCATTTGCTGATGCACTTTGTATTGCATCTTCTACTTCAGATACACTAAACTTTTCTTTTCTTATTATACCAGAAATTATATTATCTACAACCATAACTTCTGGAAGTAATACTAATTTTCCATTTTTTCCTTTTAATAATCTCTGTGATGTAACTAATTTTAATAATGATGCAATTAAATATTTTACACTTTGTTGATCTGATATATCATAAAAGTTTATCATTCTATCTATTGTTTCTGCACAAGATTTTGTATGAAGTGTTCCAATTACTAAATGTCCTGCTTCTGCAGTTTCAATAGCAGCATCCATTGTTTCTCTATCACGAATCTCACCTATTACTAAGATATCGCAATCTTCTCTTAAACAGTTTTTAACACCATCTTTGTATTTTAAAACATCTTGTCCTACTCCAACTTCTTTTTGTACTACTATAGATTTTTTACATGTATGTTTATATTCTATTGGGCTTTCTAGTGTAAGTATTTTTTTGTTTTGGTTTTCATTTATATCATTTATTAATGCATTTAATGTTGTTGTTTTACCAGAGTTAGTTTTTCCCGTTACTAAAACTAATCCTTGTGGTTGATACATCATTCTTCTTACAATGTCTGGTACTCCTAATTGTTCGAAAGTTGGTAATTCATTTTTTATAATTCTTAATGTAAATACCGGAATATCTCCTGACAAAGAGATATTTACTCTTAATCTTAATCCTTCAAATTCAAATGAAGAATCTAATTTTCTTGTTTCTTTGAATACCCTGTCTTTATCTACATTTCCTCTTATAAAATAATCATATATATCAGCCATATCTTCTTGTGTTAATTCATCACATTCTTCATAAGGTATTAACTCTCTTGCTATTCTTAATGTTGGTTTTATTCCACTTATTAAATGAACATCTGAAGCATCTTTTTCTATAGCTGTTCTTAAAATCTTATCTATATTTACCATTTTATTTTTTCCTTTCTTATATATTTAGTATATAACTAGCTTCGAGTTTAATTCTTCTAAAGTTGTATAACCTTCTAAAATTTTGTTAAAGCCATCTATCACTAAAGGTTTATATCCCTCTTCTATTGCTTTCTTCCTTATTTCTAAACTTGATTCTTTCTTTACTATTAATTCTTTAATATTTTCTGATACATTTAATACTTCGAATATTCCAATTCTTCCATAATAGCCAGTATTATTACATTTACTACATCCCACAGTATCATAAGTATGTTTACCTTTAAAATCATACTCTACACCATATTTCTTTGCTATAGAATTTATTATCTCTTTTTCTTTTTCTGTAAAATCTCTTTCTACTGAACAGTTAGGGCATATTCTTCTTACTAATCTTTCTGATACAGATGTTGCTAATGTACTTGCTATGTCATAATCAGAAACTCCTATTTTTCTTAATCTTGTTATAACTTCTATACTATCTATTGTGTGTATTGTAGATAAAACGTAATGTCCTGTTTGTCCTGCTTGCATTGCTATTTCTGCTGTTTCTCTATCACGAATTTCACCAACTAATATAATATCAGGATCTTGTCTTAATACTGTTCTTAATGAATCTGAAAATGATGTTTTGTTATCTATTTCTATTTGGTTTAATCCAGGAATTCTAATTTCAACAGGATCTTCTATTGTAGTTATATTTATTTCTGGTCTATTTAAAAAGTCTATTATACTATAAAGTGTAGTAGTTTTACCTTCTCCAGTAGGAGCCGCAATTACAACTATACTATTTCTTTTGTTAAAACTCTTTTTTACTAAATCCTCATCTTGTGGAAATCCTAATTCAAATATTTGTTGAACATCGACATTTTTCTTTAACAATCTTAAAACAAATTTTTCTCCACATACATTTTTTTGAGATGATACACGGATATTATAATCTGGATACATTAATATTCTACCATCTTGTGATTCTTGTTTTTCTTGGTGCATATTAGATATAGCTTTTAGTCTTCCTGTTAATTGTGATTGTTTATCTTTTTCTATTGTTGCTGCTGTAATCAGATTTCCATCTATTCTATATCTTACTCTTATAGCATCTTCTAATGGTTCTATATGAATATCGCTAGCTCTTTTCTCCATAGCGGTTTTTATTATAGAATCTAAAAGTCCAGAAATATCAGCTTTTACATCTATATTTTCTGAAGCCTCGCCTTCTAATGAAGTTAATATGTTTAATATATTTTTTTCAAAAGTTATATATTTTTCCATTATTAAACCTTTATTTAGGAATAATAATCTCATTGCATCAATTACCTTCTTGTTTGTCGTTTCAGAAAAACATACTTTAATCTTTCCAGCTTCTACATCAAAAGGAATAGCTTTATTCTTCTTTGCAGTATCTAACGAAATATAATCTACAATATTTATTTTTATATCGCCTATTCCTAATAATATTGCTTTTTCTCCTAAAATTTCACCCATAGCCATTATTAGCCTATTAGGCTCACATAAATCTAGCTCGTTTAATATATCTCCAATTCTTTTTGAAGGGTGATTTTTTTGGTAATTTAAAGCTTTGTTTATATCTTCTTCTGTCACTATTCCTCTTTTTACAAGTTCAATTCCTATTGGTTGAGTTCTTTTGTTTTCCATTTTTCTCTCCTTTCCATAAGAGCTTTTCTTATTTACCAATATTTTAAAGTATAATCTATTTGCTTATTTATTAAGTTTTTACTAGAGTTTCCTATTATAATATTAACTGTAAGAATTTGTTTATTAACACTATTTATAAATATTGTCTTTTTACTTGCTGAAAAGCTTTTTACATTTGTGGCTATTTTTATCTTTCCTCTATACAATCCTTCATCTTCTGCATTATATAAATAAGTGGTTCCATCCTCAAATGTAATAATATTGCCATCTATTTTAAAATCAGTATTATTTTTTACATCTTTAACAATATAGCTATTGAATTTATCAAATTCTGAAGCATATTTTGCAGAATCTCTTACTATTCCTAAATTATTATAAAAAAATGTACTTATTGTTGACATTATTCCAACTACTATTAATATAACAATTATATATACTACAAGAGTAGTTAAAGTTATACCTTTTTCAGATTTTAAATTATAAAAGTTCATCTTTATATATTTCCTTTATTTTTAATTTATTTATAATTATTGACTTGTCTTTTCCATTTACATTATATGTTACATTGACATTTACTTTTTTTACTAAATCTTCGTTTTCTTCTCCTGTAGGAGTCACACTAAAAGTAACTGAATAATCGTCACTTATCTTTATTTCATTATTATTTATTAAGTTAGTTACAAAATCTGATGTTACTTCTTCATAAGATTTCTCATCCACTTTTTCCAGTATTATAGTTGCATAAGACATAGCATTTGCACTTTTTTCTATTTCTTGCGATGTCTTATAAATGCTAGACATAATGCTTATTATTGTTCCTGAAAATATTACTAATATTGTTATGCTTAATACTAAATCAATTCCAGTAACACCTTTATTGTTCAATAAAATTTGCTTACTTTTTTGTTTCATATTTAATCACCTATAAAAAATCATACTATTAGTAGTTATCAAAATAATTATATTGGTAACACATAAATAAAATCCTATTGGCATTTTGGTATTTTGTGCCCTTTTTATATATTTTGTCCTTTTTGCTATAATTTTATCAATTAATAATTTTATTGAAATTACTAAAAGAGTAAATGTAATTGTAAGAATTGTACATGCTTCATAGGTAAAAATTAGCATTACATTAATTAATATTAAATTTTCTAAAGTATAATTATCTTTTACTTTTCTCTTATAATAAATTGTATTTAATGTCATTAAAATTGCAAGTATTAATAAGTATATAACATATCTATAAATACTAGTATGTTCTATTACATATAGATATATTATATAGATAGCCTCTACTATTATTAAATATAGTACTACTTCATTTTGTATTTTAAATTTTTCTTTATCTATTCCAGATATGATAAATAGACCAGCTATATATAGCAAGCCAAACACAAAATATGTAATATTTGATACGGTTAGATTATATATATTTAATTTTATTGATAATGCAAATAGCACAAATACTATTCCAGAAAATATCTCTAGTAAAATATATCTTGGATGTATTTTTTCTTTACAGTATCTGCATTTTCCTTTTAAAAATATATAACTAAATACTGGAATCATATCCCAAAAAGATAATTTATGTTTACATTTTGGGCAATAAGATCTTGTATGTATTATATCTTCTCTTTTTGGTATTCTATATGTTGCTAATGTAAAGAAGCTTCCAAATGTTATTCCTATTAAAAAAATATAAATATATAATATAGTACTCATTTTACTCCTTATAGTAGAATAAGGTTACCCAAATAACATATTGAGAAATATATATTTGAGGTAACCTCATATTTGTTTTTAATAATTTATTTTTATTATTGTCCTTTTACTAACTCATCAATTTTGTTAGCTCCTGAATCACCTGTAAATGTTTCAGATTCATAGTTTTGAGCATTTGTCCAGTTAGTTTTACCTTCTCTAGCTTTTTTAATTAATCCATTGTCACCTGTTATCATAGTAATACTAATTCCTGCTAGTATTAATAATACAACTATAGTAACAACTAAAGCTACTAATGTAATACCTTTTTCTTTACTAAACATTTATAAATTCCTCCTTTGATTTTTTTGTATATATTTATAAAAAATATAACCTAATTAAATTATTTTATTCCCCCATTATTATTGTTGAAAAAATGATCTGTTGAGTCTGGGTTTGTTTTAGTAATATTTGTATTTGTATTTGTGTTTGTATTCGTATTTGTATTTGTTCCAGATGCTGATGAAGAAGACAATGCAAATGGATTTGCTTTTCCCTCATCATATTTGTTGTCTTGCTTGTATAGTGTTAAATCTGAATCTGTTATTTCTAATACTATACTTTGTTTTGGATAATCTACTACTTCTTGACTTATTTCTTCTTTAATTGTATCTGATGTCTTATATGCTTCAACAGTACTTGGAATTACTTTATTTGTTGGTATATACTCATAGAAAATAACTCCTAAAATCAAGCATATAGCACAACATAAAAGTAGTATTATAAGTATTTCTTTTAAAACTGATTTCATTGACTTACTCCTTCCAAATATTCTTACTGTGATACTGCTGCATCTATTCTATTTCCTGCATCAACTGTATCTTTTTTAAAGATTTGGTTTGAATCATTTGTTGTCGTTTTATTTTCTTTTGAAGATTCAGTATTTGCATTTTCTTGATTATTGTCTTTTTTATCTGTACTTGTAGTAGTTGTTGTCTTAACTTGTGTACTTGTTGACTCTTGTTTTATTCCTATATTTGCTACAGAAAATGTTGCTGATAATTGTTCAGCAGTAGCTCCTGATATTATTTTAAAATTTTCTATTTTAAATTCTAGTTCAGAATCATTTTCTAATGCATATACATAGTTTATAATTCCTATATAGCTACCTACTGCTGTAAAATTTAAAGTATATTTATTATCTGTGCCATTTGGAGTTACCTCCCATTTTAAATTTACACCTTCTCTAGTAGCATAAGAGCCAACTTTGTTCCATAAAAATTCTCTTGTGTATGTTTGCTCTCTATTTGCTTCTTTTATTTCACTGTCTGTACTTACGCTTGCTAAATCTAAATATTCTTGTTTATTTGATGTTAGTTTCTTTATAGAAGAGTCTAACTCTGCTACTTTCTTTTTATAAGTTACATTTTTAAGAGTATTTAAATCTTCTATTTTAGCATCTAGTCGTTGAGCATTCTCTTTAATTTGGGCAACACTTAATACTTGAATTTTTCCAATAGTTAAGCCTTTAATCATTATTATTATAATTAAAGCTGTTATAAGTACAGTAATTACCGTCATTAAAATGTTTCTCATGGCAACTCTCCTTCTATAACAATTTTTACAATACTTCCTTCCTTTACAGCTTCTGAAGACACCACTGATGTTGGTTTTAAAACTCCTCTTGATTTTAATAGAGCTTTAAAATATGCCAATTGTTCATATTTTGTAGATTGTGCATTTATCACTATTTTTCTATCGCTTGTATTCTCTATAGATGTTAGTTGAACTTCTACTGGTATTGTATACATTATTTCACTTAATACTGTTGGTATAACATTTTTGTATGAATTTTTATCATTAATTTGATTTGTTGCGTTTCTTAAGTTTGTCGTTAAAGTAGCATATTCTGATACTTTTGAATCTACTTTCTTTTTATCAGTATCCATTGCACTAATTTGTGCTTTTATTTGATTTTCCACTTGTTGAGCTTCTTCATTCTTTTTCTTTAATTGTCCATTTATATATGTGGCTATTCCAATATATGCTATTGATAGTATTAAAACCCCAGACAATCCTCTTGTTAACCATGATTTTATTTGTACTGTTGAAATATTTATGTTAAAAGGACTTTTCTTTTCAGATGAGTTTTTACCACCTTTTCCTCCTATAGATACGTCAGCCGACAATATGTCTGGTAGATTCTCCCAAAAGCTTTTCTTTTTGAAGTTTATATTTCTTACACCATATCCAAGTCCTTGAAGAGCCAATGCTGTTGCAGAGTTCACTTCAATATAGTCCTTCATATTTATTTTAGGGCTATCTTCAACAAAAAATGGTTTTAATATTTCACATTTTACGCCATCTAATATCTCTTCAAAATATAAATCTATATTATTTATAGCAGATGCTATTCCAGTAATATAAACTTTATTTATTTTAAATAAATTAGAATTTATTATATCTTTTAATTGAGTTGATATGCTATACAATGTTGGAACTATATATTCTAAATATTCATTTTCTTTATCTTGAAGTTCTTTTCCTTCCATTGTATATATAGTAGTATTTTTACAAATTTCGTAAGCTTTTAAATATGAATTTTCTTTTTCATTTATAGCGTCTAATATTTGTTCTGCACCAATTTCAAGTTTTTGAACATTATATACCTTTTGTCCTACTATTGTTGTGATAGTTGTTATATCTTCTATATTTACAATTATTGAATTTTCTTTTTGTTTCAATGGTGCAATGTTTGCAATACTTAAAGAAATAGGTGAAATTGTTTCTATTTTCTTTTCATCAAAATCTTGAATTATTTTGTTTATTTTTATCTTGTTTGCAGAAACATGTATTACTTTTATTTTATCTTTGTCATTTTCGTCATTTACCAACGCATATCTTGATTCCAAAGCATTAGGATTATATTGTTTTTCATAGCATAAAGATTCAAATTCAGTATTTATTGCCTTGTCTAAATCCTTTTTATTTAATAAGTCTGACATATAGAAATAATTATACATTTCTTCAGACAAATTAACGCTAATAGGAACTTTAAAGCTAAAGGTTTCAGATACTATTTGGTTTATTGCTTCTTGTAGATTAGAATATACTTTTATTCCAAATGCTTCTACTTTTAGATCTTCTTTTTCTTTAGAAACTTTTGCATATTTAATTATATTTTTGTCTATATATATACCTAAACAGCTAGCCATAAGAATTCCTTTCATCATTTTTCTTTATTTATATTTTGCAGAATTTAATAAAAAATACAATATTATCTTTATTAATTTTGTAAATTTTTTCTTATTTTGACATATACACTATTATTTTATCTTTTTTTTCCAAAAAGTCAACACATACAGCGTAATTGTAATTTGAATGTAATATTGTAATATTTTTGAAATATTGCAATATTAAGCAATAAAAAAACTCACATTTTAACCACATTCACATTAGTAAATTAGTACTCTAATCATGAAGTTTTTTTAAAATATGAGTTATCTTTTTTCTCTATAAATTTATATTTTAAATTACATGTAATATGCATAATAATATTATTAATAGTCCTACTATTACTCTATAAATTGCAAAAGCTTTGAAGCTTCCTTTTTTTAAATATTGTAATAGAAATTTTATTACTAACAATCCAACTAAAAAGCTTGATATCACACCTATAACAAATGGTAAATTAAATACAAAATCTTTAAATTTTAATACTGTTGCTGCAAATACTATTGGTGTAGATAATAAGAAAGTATATTTAGCTGCTGCTTCCCTTGTAATTCCCATAGCCCTAGCTGTTGTTATTGTTACACCAGAACGAGAAACTCCTGGGATAAAAGCTAACGCTTGTGATAAACCTATTAAAAATGTTTGTTTTAAATTCATATCTTCATATTTAACTTTGCTTTTTGCTTTTTTATCTACTATATATAATATAATTCCCATTACAATTAATGCTATCGCTATTATAATTGGATTTTTTAAATAATCCTCACAAAAATGATCTAATATGTATCCAATTACTCCTCCTGGTATAGTAGCTAATACTATATACCAAAACATTTTTCCTTGTGTTGTTGTTTCTTTTTTTATTGCATAATTATATCCACCTTTTATTAGCTCTAACCAATCTTTGAAAAAGAATATTATTATCGCTAATAATGTTCCAAAATGTAATGCTACATCAAATGCTTCTGGAACACTCCATTTAAATATCATTGGAATAATTGTTAAATGAGCAGAACTTGATATTGGTAGCAATTCTGTTAATCCTTGAATTATTCCTAAAATTAATGCTTGATAAATTTCCATATTTCTTTATCTCCTTGTTTTTGCTTTATTATATTCTCATTTTTGTTAGGTATTACTTTTATTTTTCTTCTATTTGTTTCTCTGGTATTATTTCTTGAGTTTTAGTTTTCTTAACATTTTCTATCATTTCTATATCATTATTATTTAACTTACCAACCAATTTGCAAGTCTTATCCAAATGCCTATCTATATTTATCTCTTTGCTAGTTAATATTTTCTTTTTGCTTTTCTTTCTATTTTCAATATTTATTTTTGGTTTATTTACGTAGTCCATGATTGGTAAAAATATATTTTCTTCTAACATTACATTATATATGTCAGGTTTTTCTTCTATTGCTATATTTGCATAATTTTTTGCTTTGTCTGTCTCACCTTTAATCATAGCTATTCTCGCCAAATAGTAATAAGCTTGTGCATCTATTCCTTCTGCATCTATACATTCCATGAAGTATTTTTCAGCTTCTTCTAAATCTCCATATAATAGATTTATTTGTCCTAAATTATATCTTGCATGATATAAATTGCTATTAATTTCAGCTGCTTTTTCATAACATTCTTTAGCTTTCGCAAAATCATTTAGCATAGTATATGTCATTCCTAAATGATAATATAAATCATAATCAGTCGGTCTATATTTTAAAGCACTCATATAAACTTGTACAGCTTCTTTATATTCTTGTTTATTTATTAATATATCTGCCAAAATCATACTTGCTTCATAATAATCTGGCTTTTTTCTTAATAAGCTATTAAATATTTCTATAGCTTCATTTTCTCTATCTACTTTTCCATATAATTTTCCTATTTTTAAATAAATATCTTGATCGTTTGGATTTATTTCATAAGCTTTTTGGTATTCTTCTAAAGCCAATTCATATTTTTCAGACTTTTCATAAGTCTGTGCTAACATTTTATGTCCTTTATAGCTATTAGGATATTTATCTGTTAATTGTAATAAATACTTTTTAGCTTTATCGTCGTTTCCATATAATATAGATACTTTTGCCATAAAAATATAAAATAATTCTGCAAAATCAATTTTCTTACTATTTTCAAGCCAAATACAGAATATTGGCAATATAATAGACAATATATACATTATTATTTTAACAACTGCTCCAAAACTTTTTCCTATACTTAACTCTATAAAGTTTATTGCTATTCCTATAAATTGTATTGCTAATAAATATACATAGCTTGTATCATTTTTTCGTATTAATTTAAAAAATATTAATATAAATAGTGTGAATGCAAGTACATTAAAAATTATTTTCTCAAACATTAGTACATTTTATAGTAATTTTTACTATATACTCCTTTCTGTATTTAGTCTTTCTCAAAATTTTCTTTATAACTTTCTATTGCTTCTTGTATAATTTCTTCTGCTTCTTTTCTTCCCATCATTTTGTCTATTGTTGTTTTCTTTCCTTCTAATTGTTTGTACACTTCAAAGAAATGCATTATTTCAGCTGATACTTGCGCTGGAAGTTCAGTAATATCATTATAAGTATTTAAGAATGGATCTTTTTTTGCTATCGCTATTATTTTCTCGTCTTCTTCATTACTGTCAGTCATTCTTAATACTCCTATTGGATAACATTCCACCAATGTTAACGGATATATAGCTTCTTGGCAAAGTACTAACACATCTAACGGATCATGATCACCAGCATAAGTTCTTGGAATAAAACCATAATTTGCTGGATAATGTGTTGCAGTATATAAAATTCTATCCAATTTTAACGAGCCCGTTTCTTTATCTAATTCATATTTATTTTTGCAGCCCTTTGGTATTTCTACTACAGCTACAAAATCATCTTTCTTTACTCTATCTTTATTTATGTCATGCCAAATATTCATAATTATTACCTCTCTTTTATCTTTATTTTTGTCCACTACAATTGATTTTAAAATAAATTTTTTTTTAATTTATAGTGTTGTATATTTTTTTATTTTTATTCTTTTTGTTATTTTTCCAGTTTTATTTTAAGCTATTTCAAAAAAAAAGTCTAGTATTTTGATATTTTTTATAAAAAAAATAAGTAACTTATGAATTTTTCAATTCAATTGTTACCTATTTTTCTTTATAAGTTTTCTACACATTTTATTAAATTTTATTCCGCTTAAATATTCTATTGATTTGCTAGATAATAAATTTTCTATTCTGGCATATTTATTCCATTGTCTCTCTGATGGTATTTGTTTTGTAATTTTCATATACAATTTTAAAACCTCCACACTTCTTTCATAATGTTCTCTCATTAAAATCACCACTTTACTCTATATAATTCTGTAATATCTACATCTAGAGCTTTAGCAATTCTAACCATTACTAATAGACTTGGACTTTTAAAATTTTTTTCTATATCACTTAAATGTGCCGCAGAAACTCCACTTCTTCTAGATAAAGCAGTTATTGTCATGTTCTTTTCTTGTCGGACTTCCTTTACTAACATTTCTATATGCATATATTTTCACCAATTCTTTATTGATTATTTCTAGTATTAAAACACACTTATCTTTCGCTATGGCGAATATTATTACTTTTTTATTCATTTTTACCATAGAGTTATTTATGTGTTATTTGTTAATATTTTTTGAATTGATTTCTATTCAATATGCATGTTTTTCTATTATTTTGTAATATTATAATATCATATATTTCTCACTATTTTTATATCTTCGTATACAAATTTTTGATATATTTTGATATTTTTCTTTATTTATATCAGTAAAGTCTTATTTTGTATCATTATTATTCTTTTTATACATTTATATAATCATCAATATTAGTTTTACATATTTGTTTATTTTATTGTATATTTTATTTTTTTATGTTATTATTTTTTTATACACCCTAAAGGAGTCTTATTATGGATAGATATTCAGATATAAAAAAAGCTAATATTGCTGGAATTTTAGGCAATATATTTTTACTTGTAATAAAATTTACGATTGGCTTTCTTAGTAAAAGTCAAGCCATGATTGCAGATGCTGCAAATAGTGCTGGTGATATATTTGCATCTTTAATGAGTACTATTGGAAATAAAATCTCAAGCGTTCCAAAAGATGATAAGCATAATTTTGGGCATGGAAAAGCTGAATACATTTTTTCTTTGTTTATTGCTATTTCTATGATATTGGTAGCTTTAAAATTATTTTATGATTCAGCAAAGTCGTTATTTAGCCCTAAAGAAGTTTCTTATCCACATTTACTTATAATTGTGTGCATAATCACAATAGCTGTAAAGCTAACACTATTTATATTTACTCATTTTTTATCAAAAAGGACTAATAGTATTCTTATAAAAGCATTACAAAAAGATCATCGAAACGACTGTATCGTCACAAGTTTCACTCTAACTTCTGTTATCTTAAATTTATATGGAATTTATTGGTTTGATGGTTTTGTTGGTATGGGGATTTCAATATTAATATGTTTTACTGGAATTAAACTATTTTCAGAAAGTTATGATGTTTTAATGGATTCTTCGATTGATGAAGAAACTAAAAAAGAAATATTAGATATTATTAGTAACTATAAAGATATACAAAAAATTGATCACTTTACTTCTACTCCTGTCGGATATAAGTACCTTGTTTCTATCTCTATTTATATAGATGGAAATATGTCTACTTATGATAGTCATAATATAGCTGATAAACTTGAAAAAGAACTTAACTCCCTAGATCCTGTTTATTTATCTATTATTCACGTAAACCCTATATAGTTACAACCTTAATTATGGTTTTATAAACAAAAAATGTAGTATACTTAATTTTATAATAAATTTACTACATTTTTTATTTTTTTGCTTTTAAGTATTGACAATTATTATATCTTTGTAGTACAATACATTTTGTTAGCCAGTAAATATGCAGATGTGGCGGAACTGGTAGACGCACAGGACTTAAAATCCTGCGGTTGAATAAACCGTGCCGGTTCGATTCCGGCCATCTGCACCAACGACGTATCTGTTCGAACTAATAGAACAGATAGATACAAAAATCAATCAGTAAAATGGTTGATTTTTTCTTTTGCAAAAAATCATCCTAAAACTACAATGAAAGGATGGTGCAAAAAATGAAGATAATTAAGCAAGACCTAGAATTTGAGGAATGTCTAAAACAAAGACTTGAATTTATATGTGAATTTTCTAAAGTCACTCCTACTTTTATCAATGGTAGCATTAGAAAATTAGAGAAAACTAATCTTACATATATTGAACCACATAGAGTAATTATTAAGAATATTACTTTTTTAGTTTTTAATTATTCAAACGATGTTTACATTACTAACTTGACTAAAAAGATTAAATTATCAGAGTTAGAAGAATATATAAAAAGTATATAAATACCAGTATTTGACATTTCTACAAATTATGATATAATATTCAAAGTAAACCATTTATGTTTATGGGGATGATTATATGATTTATAAAAAAATGTATTATATAATAAAATTGTTTAAGAGATGTCATTAGTATTAGTGTGTACTATGATGTCTCTTTTTTAGAGGAGGTTTATTTTTAAATGAATGAGTTAGAAAGAATTATAAGTAAATATTTTTCAAAGGACGGAACTGGTATTACTTATTCAGATTTTAATCAAGAAGAAGTAGATAAATTATTTAGAAATATGAAGCCATATGAAAGACCAGATATATTATCAATATATGATAATAAAATAGTAGCAATTGAACATTTTGAATTTGATAGCTATAAAAATAATAAAGATGGTAGTAATTATAAAATTCAAGAAAATCTTATTGAGCAGAAAATGCAAAAAGCAATTAAATCTCAACTAAAAGAAAAGGGAGAGTTAATGATTCATGACAAAATTAAAAATACAAGTAGCTTAAATCAATATTATAATAATTTCAAAAAAGTTTTATTATCTCATATAGATAACATTTCTGAATATAAGGAACATATTATAAAAGATTTTGGAAATGAAAAAGAAATAGAATTCTGGTTTTTCGCGGAAGATGTATCTCCTTTAGGAAGCTATTATTATAAAAGAAAAAATAATTCTCCATCATTATTGTTACCATTCTCAAATGAAAACATAGAAATACTTAAGGCACATAGAGAGATTAAAGGTTTAATTTTTGGAATATATGCAATGAGTGAATATAAAATGGTATTAATGTATAACGACACTAAAACATTGAAACTGATTGAAAACAATGAATACTTCCAAGTTGATGAATCAGAATTTATGTCTTTTGAACCACAAACAACTGGATATGCATTACTAATACCTAAAGATGAGATTGGAGATGATATTAATGAGTGAAGAAAAGAAAAAATGTGGATTGTATATGAGGGTATCAACAGAAGACCAGGCTAGAGAAGGATTTAGTCTACCTGAGCAAAAAGAACGATTAGAATCTTTTTGTAAATTTAAAGGTTACGAAATAATAGATTATTATCAAGACGCTGGTATAAGTGCTAAAACTGGTAATCATAGACCAGAGTTTGAAAGATTAAAAGATGATATTAAGACTAAAAAGATAAACACAATAGTTGCTTTAAAACTAGATAGAATAACTAGAAGCATTTATGATTGGGAAAACTTAATGACATTTTTAGATGAAAATGATGCTTATTTGGATTGTGTAAATGATGAAATCAATACTACGAGTGCAAATGGTAAAATGATTTCAAGGCTTTTAATGAGTGTAAGTCAAAATGAAATTGAGAGAACAAGCGAAAGAACTAAAATAGGACTAGCAGGTGCAATAAAGTCAGGACATATTCCTCACATTGCCCCATTAGGCTATAAGCACGAAGATAAAAGATTGGTAATAGATTATTCTACTAAAGATGTTGTAGTTAGAATATTTGATTTATATTATAATGGCTACTCTTATCAAAAAATAAGTAATTTATTCAATGAAGAAAAAGTATTAGGAAAAGATAATTGGCGAGATTCTACTATTGTTACTATTCTTGAAAATGAAATATATAAAGGTGATTTCGTTCACGGAAAAAGAACAAAGAACCCTACTTATTATGGAGATGTAGTTGAACCAATTATTTCAAAAGAAATGTGGGCTGATTGCCAAGTACAGAAAAAGAAGAATTCTAGAGCCTTTAAAAGAACATTAACATATTTATATTTGCAAAAACTAAAATGTCCTAAATGTGGCAGAATTTTAGGTGGCAAAGCAACAACAAAGAAAAATGGCAAATCTTATTTTTACTACTATTGTAATGATTGTAAAATCGAATTTAAAGAAAAGATAATAAATGATTATTTTAATGAATTTATTGCTGAATTAATTGAATATGACGAGGTTGTTAATCAATTCTTCTTACCTATGATAAAGCAAAAATTTGATGAGCCAAAAGAACAATTAGAAAAAGAAATAAATAATCAGAAAAGCAAACTAGAAAGAATTAAAAAAGCATATATCAATGGTGTTTTTGAATTAAAAGAATATAACGAAGAAAAGAAAATCGTTGAAAAAGCAATTAGTGAACTAGAAAATAAATTAGATACTACTGATAATGTAGAAGAATTAAGATTTACTCCAAAAGATATTTTACTAAAACGAGATATTGATTTTATCAATAAAATAAAACTAGATAAAGAATATCAAGCAAGAACTAGAACTTGGAAAGATTATACACGAGAAGAACAAGCTGATTTAATAATGAGATATGTTGAAGATATTGAATTAGATATTATAGGTACAGTAATAGCAGTAAAGCAAATTAATTTTAGAGATTCAATTTGTAAGCCTTGCCAAGAACTATTTGATAAAGGTTATATTGATACTACTAAACCAGCTATATTCGGTAATGTGCTTGGCAATGTTCGATTTAGTAATTATTTATCTGAAGAAGAATTTGGCGAAATAATATTGAGATTACAACAATACTATGATGTTCATTTTACAGAAGCAACATACTATGTACAAAATCAAATGTTTTACTTTAACTTTGTTGAAGATAATAGTGTTATTGTCAGAGTATTTCCTTTAGAGGATTATTATAAATTAGATCCAGATAACAAAATGGAAACTTATAAATTTGGAATACTTTATATTAACGAAGAAGATAATTTTCAAATGCAAGACATTGATGCTGCATTTGATTATATTCCAGATGAAACTAATACAAGTGTAATTTACTCAAAAGATACTACTCCTATTTCAGTATGTGTTAAGCCAGTAAAATTCTGCGAAGATGAGCTAGATAAAACAAATTAACGTGGCACGTTTTGTTTTTATGAAATAAAAATGAAAGTGGCGATAGTTAATTTGAATAAAATTTATCGATGTAGATAAATTTTATTGCCTCGCAGAGCCCCCGAGTTTTGATAGTATGTCAAAACTCATAGGGGGTTAGGACTTATGACAAGTCAAAGTCCTATGCTACGAAGAATTTTCAAGGAGGTATTTTTATTGGAGCAAGAATTAGCTTATTCATTTCATTTAGGAAGTGATAAAAACAAAAGTAAATCAGCAAAAAAAGTTGCTAAAGGAAATGTATCTGGAACTACTTCTTTATCAAATAATGCTATTCAAAATGCAAATACTTTATCAAAAGTTAATAAGCATAACTTAAGAGATTATGATAATGAGAAAGATTTGATTAGAGTAATTTGTGGTACAAATGATATTGTAAACGATGTTAAAGATTTATATTTGGAAGAATTTGAAGAAGCTCGTATAGAATACAATAATAGGCAAACTAGAAATGACAGAAAAATAGATAACTATTTTATGAAAATAAATGAATCTCAAAATGACCTTGCTTGTGAGATTATAGTTGAACTTGGAGATATGGACTTTTGGAATGACAAAGATAAACAATACAGACTAAGAATGATTGATGTATATAATGAACAAGTAAATGATTTAGTTAAAATATTGCCAACTTTTAAAATAGCAAATGCTACTATTCATTTTGATGAAACATCTCCTCATATGCACATTGTAGGTGTACCGATAATAGAAAATTGTACTAGAGGGATGAAAAAACAAGTTGGAAAATCACAACTATTTACAAAGGAATCATTAACTAAAATTCAAGATAAAATGAGAAATGCTTGTATAAAGTCTTTTAATAAATTTTATGGTATGGATGTTAAATTAAAAGAAAAACAAAAAGGTAGAAATCAAGATATAAATGTTAAAGATATGAGTAATTATTCAAATATAAAAAAGCAACTTGCTGAAAAAGAGAAAAAACTTGAAAAAGCGAATATTCAAACTAATAAACTTGATAATACAACAAAAGATATAAATCAAATATTAGATAATTTAAAACCTGCTAAGTTTAATAAAAATAATATGGTTATTTCAAACGAGGATATTGAGAAAATCAAAAACTTTACTAAGGATGTAAAAGATACTACTAAAACAGTTAGAAGTGTAAACGACTTAAATATAGCTATTAGAGATTTTGAACATAGCGCTTTTGAAATAGAAAAAGAAAATTATTCACTTAAATATCAAATAGAAGAAAAAGATAAAGAAATTTATAATTTAAAAGGTGAATTATCTGCTAAAGATAAAATTATTGGTAAACTACGAGAAGAAAAAGAAAGTATAAAGGCTCAATTACACAAATTTAAAGAATTCTGGCATAGTATTATGGGGCATTTTCATAAAAGAATTTGTTATGACAAAGATAATAACTATAAAATTGTTAGTGACGACTTATATAAAAATGGTATTTTTACTGATGATGAAAATGAGATTGCAAATAATATAGCTAGAAAAGTTAAGCCAAAAGACGAAACGAATAAAGATAAAAGTAATAGAAAGAAATACGATACAAGATTTTAATATGGAGGTAATTAGAATATGGAAAATGAAAAAGTTGAATATTTAATAAATATGATAAATGATATGGATATAAAAGATAAATTAAGATTAGCAATATGTATGAGTCAAAGCAAATGGTCAGGACTTATATACAACACTAAAGAAAACTATGAAAAATTTGATAAAATGTTGAAAGAAGTTGATGAAGAATATAGAACTACACTTATAAATTTTGCTAAATATAAACTTGTAATGTTTGCAATGGCTAAACTTATGGAAATGGAATCAACAAAACAAAATAAAGTTGCATTATATTTGTTTAATCATATAAAATTGGAAAAATAAGTAAAAACATTCGATGTTCGCTTGTATTTTGTAGATAAATACTATATTATAATAATATCCTTTTCATAAAGGAAATCTTTAGGAAAGGAGGATTTACCCATGACAAATGCTGACTTAGTGTGGCATCTAATGGAGCAATTAAAACAAAAAGAAAAAGAATTAAATCAAGCACTTGAATTAATTTAAAAATACAATTTATCATTAGATAGCCTAAAACAAGATGAGGCAGATTAGCCTATTGAATACACAGTTCTACCACGCTGTGTGTTCTTTTTTATAAAAAAAGACTAAGTGCTACCGCACACTTAGCCGATTTACCCACAACATTTTATTGTTGTTAACTTAAGTTAAATATAGTATACTACTTTTTCTATTATATGTCAAATTCTTTTTTTAATTCGTGTATTGTAGTTTTTTATCAATAATTTACAAATAATTACCAACCAGTATTTAAACTTGTACTATCAACAAGTTTTCCATTTCTCAAACATTCACAAGCAACTTTATTAATTATCCATTTTCCTTCTATTTCACCATTTCCTGCTATCCAATCTGAAGAATTTACATTTTTTGGTTTTACGGAATATGTAACATATGCTAGTATGTCATTTGAATTGTAACCTAAGTCTATAAATGATTGGTCTTTGCTATTGTTTAAAATTTCAACTTTATCAACTCTATAATCTAATAGTTTTTCTGGATTACTATTGTCTAATGCTTTTAGCTTAGCCAAAAATAAATCTTTTATAGTATCTTCTGTTGAAAGTTTAGTTGAAGAATTTTCGTTACTATTAGATTTATCTTCAATATTTGTTGTATTAGACTCATTAGAATTTATAGTACTAGATATTGCATCTATTTTTCCTTGTAAATTACTTACAGTTCCATTTAAGTTACTTACTTGTGTTTGCAATTCAGCTGTTTTTTCATTTGCTTCTATTTTTTCATTATAAAACTTATACATAAAAATAGCCATTATCACAATTACGATTATTGCTAATATTAAAAAAAACGTTGATAAACTTATTTTTGTAACTTTCTTTTCTTCCATATATTATCACCACCTTTCTTTAG
>OLSB01000505.1_pt1 | contig 43976 bp, 44 predicted proteins | sample 1672071 | NCBI WGS metagenome assembly OLSB01 (sample SAMEA3136642, study PRJEB25190) | human gut metagenome | biome: human gut; feature: human-associated habitat; material: faeces | place: Austria | collected 2013 | reverse complement strand
AGGGCAAGAATTCTGCTCGCCGTCAGCCCTCACCCCTACATTTGACAAAGAACCAAGAATTTGGGGGATAAAAAAGAATAGCGGCGCACCGTTTCCGGCACGCCGCCAGCGTTCCGCACCCGTGCGGGACGCTTTCTTTTCTCCCAAACTCCCCCAGTTTTCCCCCAATTCGCTAATAACCCGGTAAAAAACATGATTTTTGATGCGCTATGAACAAATAAAATCCGCGCAACGCTCACACATTGCACGGAATAATGATCGAGGTGACAGGATTTGAACCTGCGACCTTTTGGTCCCGAACCAAACGCGCTACCAAACTGCGCTACACCTCGGCCAAACGGCAAGCCAATGAAGGGACTCGAACCCTTGACCTGCGGTTTACGAAACCGCTGCTCTACCGACTGAGCTACATTGGCACGCCCGCTGACAGATACAGATTATAGCACGGGAGGATGCCGTTTGTCTATACAAAAAGCAACATTTAACAAAAGTGCCGCCGTCGCTCCATTTGAGAGCGTCGGCGGCAGACAGACAATCCGAAATTAGTGGAAGTCAGTCAGGGTGACGGTCACGTCGACGTATTCACCGGTCATGCTCTCGGTGTCTTCAATGCGGTAGACCTTCACGTTCAGCGTGTCGCCGGCCTTTTTGCCGGTGAGCTGCGCGGAAAGCTCGCGGGTGGAGGTGATCACGCTGCCGTTCACTTCCACGATCACGTCGTCTGCCTTCAGACCCGCAGCCTCCGCGGGGCTGCCGCTTTCAACCTCGCCGATCAGCGCGCCGACGGGAAGCTGACCCGCGTACACGGCCTCGCTGTTATAGGCGCTGATGGTCGTGACCGTCACGCCCAGTCTCGGCTGGTCGCCGGCGGACGCGGTGCTGGTGCCGTTATTGTCGCTGGATTCGGTCGTCTTATGGCCTTCGGTAAGACCCTCGGTCAGAACCTGCTCGATCAGCGGCTTGGCGCTGTTGATCGGGATGCACATGCCGATGCCCTCGATGGTGGCGTTGGATGCGCTGCTTCCGGAGTACTTCAGCGAAGGAATGCCCATCAGCTGGCCGAGCACGTTGAACATGCCGCCGCCGGAGTTGCCGGAGTTGATGGCCGCGTCGATCTGAATCATGTTGTTGGTGACGCTGGTCTTCAGGCCGTATTTATCGGTGGTCGTGGTCGAGCTGATTTCGCGGTTCAGCGCCGACACGATGCCCACGGTCGCGGTGCCGCGCAGCTCCTGCGCCAGCGGATTTCCGATGCAGATCGCCCACTCGCCCACCTGCAGCTGGTCGCTGTCGCCCAGCGGAACGGCCGGAAGCGTCAGGTCGGGAACGTACACGATGGCGATATCGAGCGCTTCATCCTGTCCGACGAGCTCGCAGGCCAGTTCGTCCTCGCTGCCCAGCGTGGAGACGGTCAGGCGGCTGGCGGACTCAACCACGTGGTAATTGGTAAGTACGTACCTGTCATAGATGACCACGCCGGAGCCGGTGCCCGCCAGCTGCTCAACGCTCTTGCGCTCGCCGCGCGCGCCGAAGCTGCGGCTGGTGGAATAGTTGAACTGCTGATAGTTGTTCAGCCCCACCACGCTCTCCTGCACGGCGGAGATCACGCTGGTAAAGGGCGTAGTAATCTGCGACGAATCGGTGGTCGTGTTCACGACCTTCTTCGCCTCGGCGGGCGTAACGTTCTCCGCAACGGTGAAGGAGAAAATCATCGCCGCCACCAGCACGATGGCGATCAGGGAGAGAGAAATCACGCGTCCGGTTTTTCTTGTCATATCAAAAACCTCCTTTGAGTAAGCTTGCCGCGAGCGCGGAACTTTCATTCGTCCGGGTTGTTTTTCCCTTTGACGAGTATCATTATAGCCGGTGAAGCTTAAAATCCGCCCCGAAAGAATCTTAGGCTTTCTTAATTGTTTCTGACGGACGAAAAACCGTGCTTTCAAAACGCGCCGTTTTCGGGTATAATAGAAGTACGAAGAGCGAGGAGGACGAAGCATGAGCGAACGCACCTATGTGGCCATTGATCTCAAGTCCTTTTTCGCGTCGGTGGAATGCGTGCTGCGCGGGCTGGATCCCATGAACGTCCATCTGGTCGTCGCGGACGAAAGCCGCACCGAGAAGACCATCTGTCTGGCCGTCTCCCCGGCGCTGAAGGCGTGGGGCGTGCCGGGTCGTCCGCGGCTGTTCGAGGTGATTCAGCGTGTGAACGCCATCAACGCCGTTCGCCTGTCCGCCGCGCCCGGCCATGCCTTCGCCGGAGAGTCCTGCCTTTCCTCCGAGGTAAAGGCCGATCCCTCGCGGAAGCTCTCCTATCTGGTCGCGCCGCCGCAGATGGCGCGCTATGTGGAATACAGCACGCGCATCTACCGCATCTATATCAAATATGTAGACCCGAAGGACATTCACGTGTATTCCATCGACGAGGTGTTCATCGACGCCACCGAATACCTCGCCGCCTCCGGCCTGTCCGCGCGCGATTTCGCCATGCAGCTCATTCTGGACGTGCTGCGCACAACCGGCATCACGGCCACGGCGGGCGTCGGCCCGAACCTGTACCTCAGCAAAATCGCGCTGGACATCGGCGCGAAGCACATTGCGCCGGATAAAAACGGCGTGCGCATTTCCGAGCTGGACGAAATGCGCTACCGAAGGCTCTTGTGGGAGCACCGTCCGCTGACGGATTTCTGGCGCGTGGGCCCCGGCTACGCCCGCCGCTTGGAAGCCCGCGGCCTTTATACGATGGGCGACGTCGCGCGCCAGTCCCTTCTGAACGAGGACGTGCTCTACGACCTGTTCGGCGTGAACGCCGAGCTGCTCATCGACCACGCGTGGGGTTGGGAGCCCTGCACCATCTCCGACATTAAGGCCTACAAGCCGGAAAGCAGCAGCTTCGGCTCCGGACAGGTGCTCTCCTGTCCGTATTCCTTCGAGCAGACGCTTCTGGTCGTGAAAGAAATGGCCGACGCGCTGGCGCTGCAGCTGGTGGATAAGCATATGGTCACCGATCTGATCGTGCTGGACGTCGGCTTCGACGTTTCAAACGTTCCATCCGCCGACGCGCGCGGCGCGTATGGCGGAGAAGTCAAAAACGACCGCTACGGCCGCCGCACGCCCAAGCCGGCGCACGGCTCCGCGCGGCTGCCCCGAAAAACGTCGTCCTCGCGGTTAATCACCGACGCGGCCGCAAAGCTGTTCGCCTCCATCGCCGACCCGCGCCTGACGATTCGCCGACTTTCCATTGCCGCCGTAGACGTAGTGGGCGAAGCCGCCGCGCGTCCCGCGGAGGAAGCGGAGCAGCTCGACATGTTTACCGATTATGAGGCGCGCGACCGAAAGCGCGCGGAGGAGGATCGCGTGCTGGCAAGGGAAACGAAGCGGCAGCGCGCCATTCTGGAAATCAAAAAGAAATTCGGCAAAAACGCCATTCTGAAGGGCATGGATTTGATGGACGGCGCGACCGCCCGGGAACGCAACGGACAGCTTGGAGGACATAAGGCATGACCGGCAGGTACGACGACATCATCGATCGCCCGCATCCCGTCTCCCGTCGCCACCCGCAGATGACGATGAGCGGACGCGCGGCGCAGTTTTCCTCATTCGCGGCGCTGAGCGGCTATGAGGACGCGGTTCGCGAAACGGCGCGCCAGACCGACCGGCGCGTGGAACTGAGCGAGGACGCCAAGGCGCGCCTGAACAAAAAGCTGCGCTTTCTGGCCGATTTACGCGAAGCGCGCCCCTCGGCGGCATTCACCTGCTTTGTGCCCGACGAGCGCAAGGACGGCGGCGCGTACGTCGTGCGCACCGGATACATCCGGCGCATCGACGAATTTGCCCGCACCGTACAGCTGACCGACGGCACGTTCTTTTCCATCGACGATATTTACGAGATCGACAGCGAAAGCTTTCGGGATTCAGACGGCCTGTTTTCTGCGCCTGCCGAGTAGCGCCAGACAGATTCGCGCGAGCGGTTTTTCCGCCGCAAGGCACAGCGCGAGCGTGACCGCCGTAGCCGCGAGAGCCAGCGGAACCGAACCGGCCAGCAGCCGCGGGCCGATGCCCGGGCACAGATAGCGGAACACGAGCAGCGGGAACTTGTGAAACAGCAGAATCACAAACGTGTGCCCGCCGACATACGAAACCAACCGCAGCCGCGGAAGCACCCTCACCATGCCCAGCAGCGCCACGCCTACGGATATTGCGAGCGCGCACACATATAAAAGCGCAAGGCTCGAATACCGGTCGAACATATACAGGCCGGATACGTCAAAGCCCATCTGCACCGCCGTGCCCGCGGCAAGCAGCGCGATACCCGCGACGGCCTTTCGCGCGTCCGGCATGGTCTCAATTTTCTCCGAAACCGAACGGAACGCATATCCAAGCAGCGCAAACGGCAGCATGTGCAATGCCGTTTCAAAGCCGAGCGGCCAGCGGTCAAGAATTCGAAACCGCTCGTTCAACAGCCCGACCGCCGCGCTGAGCGCCGTCAGCGCCGCGTATACCAGCTTTTTCCCCTTCGCGAGATGCGCCACGCCATACAGCATCAATAGCACGCAGAACATGCACGGCAGAAACCACAGCGGCGCGTTCGCCTTGAGCATGCCGCTCTTTCCGTTGGCGTACAGAATGCCCCACGCGTACCGATACCACGGCTGCGTAAAGCGAATGCCGAGGGGCAGCTCCATCACAAAGCTGGCGGCGTACAGCTCCATGATCGACAGAAACGACATCAGCAGATACGGAACGATCAGCTGGCGCAGCTTGCGAAGCGCAAACGCGCCGAAGCGCTCCTTCGTCCGCCGAAATGCGCAGCCAGAAGCGAAGAAAAACATGGGCACGTGAAAGGCGTACAGATACGTGCACAGCGGCCCCTCGCCCAGTGCATGCCCCAGCACGATGGCGACGATGCCCACGAACTTCAAAAGGTCAATCCAGTACAGTCTGCGTCCGCTCACCTCGCCGCCTCCCTTCCCCGCTATCTTACCACAAAGCAATGCAAATGGAAAGCGAGAAATGCCTCTTTTTTCGCCCATCCTCCCCTGCGCGCCCTTGCCGCGCGGGCGGAATCATGGTATACTAAAATCAATCCAATTTTGTCATAACGAAATCAAATAACGGAGGTATCGCCATGAAACGCATTCTCGCGCTGATTCTCGCACTTTCCCTGCTGTGCATGCCCGCGCTGGGCGACGAAACGGGCGGCATGCTCGAAAAGGCCGAAGCCTTTGTTACGGCAGGCGATCTTGAGTCCGCCTACATCTGTCTGGACATTGCGCAGAAGCTCTCGCCGAACGACCCCACCGTGCTGCGCGGCTTCGCCTGCCTGTATTCCGCCGAGGCCAACTATGAAAGCGCACTGAAATTCATCGAGGAAGCGCTGGCTCTGGCTCCCGCCGACGGCTCGCTGTATCTCGAAAAGGCGCGCCTGCTTTACATCACGGACAATCTGAGTAACGTCGAACAAGTATTGCGCTACGCGGAAATCTGTTCCGCGCAGCCGGACGAAGAGCTGCTTCTCGAAGCCGCGCAGGCGTATTTCCGCGCGGGACAGTATGAAAAGGTCATCGAGCTCTGCGAAAATCAATCAAGCGAGACGCTCCGTCTGCAGGCCGCGCGTGCCTGCGACCGCACCGGACAATACGAACGCGCCGTCAAAATCTTTGAAACGCTGCCCGACGCGGTCTGGCGAGACGAATATACCTCCATATACGCCCGCGCGCTCCTGCGCTCCGGAAACCCTGAGCGCGCGCAGGCGCTCGGGCTGACCTCCATACAGGAAAAAGACGAAGCCCTTGCCGCCGCCATAGCGGATGGAAAATCTCTTCGTCTGTTTTCCGCGCAGGAAACACTCACGGATTCCTTGAGCGCGCTCCCCGTGTTCTGTTCCAATACCTTCGCGGAGAAAAACCGCGAAGCCGCGGAAGCGGAGGGCATCACCTTTGAACCGACAGACGACCATGTCCTCGTCCGTCTTTCGCATACGTTAGCCGACCTTGGCACATCCTCTGATGACATCCGGCTTTATTCCGTTTCTCCCTCCGAAAGCGCATTTCTAATCGGTTTCGGCAACGTTGCAGCCATCGTGCGCAATGAGGAAATCACGGTGCTCACCATAAACCGCAGCCGCGGCGCGCAGAACGAGTTCGCCGACCTGACCTACCGGCACATCGAAAATCGCTTTGCCTTCCCCAGCGAACCGGACTCCTTCTGCTGGTCTCCGGACGAGCGCTATATTACCATGACTTTTCCGCGAAGAACTCTTATGAACATGCAATTTATGGATCTGCTGCTTGCGGACACGCGCACCGGCGACATTTTCCTCGCGGAAGCCACGCCGAAAAAGATAAGGATCGACGGCGCATTGACCGCCACGACCGCCTGCTTCGACGAAACCGGCAGGTACGTGTATTATCTTGTTTACGGACATGTCGCCGAAAACGCGCGCAGTGGACTCAAACGTTACTGCCTTGAGACCGGCGAGACCGAGCTGCTCTGCACGGTCTCCGGCACCTTCTTCTATTATCCACAGCTGAGCGTGGACGGGAACGGCGTCGTGCGCGCCATCACGGACGACAACAAACAGGATCGTCATCTCGGCGTGATCACGTTCACAAATTTCGATGGCGAATGGAAAAGCGAGGTTCGCAGCTTTCCGAACCCCTTGGCGTTGCAGTCTCCACGCCGCTATTACCGCAGCGAAAACAGCGGTTATGAGCTGTTTCTCTCAAATGGATATGTCCAAAGCTCGGAAATCGGCGCGCATGATATGAATTATCTTACGTTCTACAATGAAACCCTCGGCACGGGCAGCGATGCAAACGCCATTCTGCTTCCCGTCGACGGTTCCGGGCAGGCGGAGAGCATGGAAATCGGCGAATACCTCTCGGCTATCGCGCAGCGCACCCTCGAACAGCCGCATGTTCAGCAGGCCGCGCTCTCCCCGGACGGCTATTCCGCGCTGATTCTCGCGGCGTACAATCGTTCCGTCGTTTGCTGTATTCTCGATCTGGATACCCTCGTCTGCCGCCGCGTCGAGTTCCCGGAGGACGCTCAGCCCGACCTTATTTCCACCGTCCAGTCCTTCACCACCCTCAGCTGGCTGGAGGACGGAACCATCCTGATTCCGTCGGAAAACACCGGAAATCTCTTCTGGCTCTCCATTGAATAACCGTTTCTCCCCTCGCCCGCTTCGAACGTCGCTTCGGAGCGGGCATTTTTATGCCCGGAACGCGAAAACGCGGCGCGGCCTATTATGGAAGGGGCGGCTTCGCGCCGCCCGGCGAACGGAGGACGCGGGATGAATGATTTTCCACGTCGCGCGGATCAACGTAGTCTCCGTTGCGAATGCATTCCAGAAGCATTTCACCGGAAAACACCTCGAACAAATGCGCATCCGAGAACGCCGGTTCAATAGAGGTATTCATGCGCTCGTTCAGCGCACCGACCATACAGGTATACATAAAGTGGTCGCGCCCCAGCAATTCCCCTATCTGGTTCAGACTCTCCATCTGTCCTTCAGGCTGCACAGCGCAAACGCCACCAGCACGATCGAGAACAGCAATCCAGCGAACCCCAATACCGATGTCCACACCGAAAACGCCGCCGCCCCTGCCGATATGTTACCTACAGACGGCAGCAGCGCGCGACGCACAGCCACGGAAAACACGCTTCCCAGCACGCCGCCGAACACATACAGCGTCAGACTTCTCTTTCCCCTCATGCTCTTCCTCTCCTTTCCCGCCTTACAGCCGTTTGAGCAGTTCGGCTTTCTTCTGTTCATATTCCTCGTCGCTCAGCGCGCCCAGCTCGCGCAGCTTTGGCAGCCGTTCCAGCGCCCGCAGCGCTTCCTCGTCCGGAGCCGCGGTCATGCGCACCGGCTGAACCGGCTGCATGGGTTCGTCGACCGGCTCCATCTCGCATTCCTTGCCGTCGAACGCCGCGTATAGCGCCATGAACGCCGGGAACGCGATCCTTACGACGATCACGCCCTCCCAGCCGCCAAGTACCGCCGGCAGAAGGAAGACCATCAGCGCCATACCGAGCAAAATCAGCATCCGAAGGCCGATTTTCAGATTCGCCGTGAGCGCGCCCAACCCCGCGCCAAGCGCCGCGCCGCCCAGCAGGCCAAACGCAATCAACCGATAATGATGAAAAGCGTCCCCAAACCGCCAAATTTCGAAGATTCCCGCGAGGCTTGCCGTAGGCAGAAGCATCAGGGGCAGCGCCAGCAGAACGTGAAGCGCGCCGATCACCGCCGGAGGAAGGAACGGCAGCTTGTCCTTCCGCACGCACAGCGCGAATACCACCAGCGCGATCGACGTCAGCACGTCCAGCGCCGACGTTATCGGCGACAGCACGACGCTTGCTATAACAAGATCATACTTCGAGAACTCATTTCCCAGCAAAATACTGCCCCAAAGGGAAAGCGCACTCGCAAACACGCCGCCCAGCACATACAGCGCCAGCGATTTCTTCATCTTCATATCCGTTTCTTCTTCCTTACAGCTTCTTCAAAAGCTCCGCCTTCTGCCGCGCGAACTCCTCGTCGCTCACCACGCCCATGCTGTGCAGCTTCGCCAGCCGTTCCAGCGTGTCGGCCGCGTCCTCTTCCTTCGCGGCTGCGCCCTGCGCGGGCACGCCCGCATACGGCATGTCCTCCGCCCAGTCAGAACCGTCCACCGGACGAACCGCGTCCGCCGCCACCAGCACCACGTCGATGATCAGCCACAGACCCATGCCGCCCGCCGTGAGCAGCTTCAAAACGCCCAGACCCAGATAGCCCAGATAGAACCGATCCGCGCCGAACGCACCGCCGAACAGCGCCAGCAGCACCGCGAGCAGCTTGCTCTTCGGCGCTTTCGGCCGCGCGCTCACCTCATGCTCCCACGCGCCATCGTTCGCGGGGCGCATCGAGCCCGCGCAGAGCCGCACAAGGTCGACCAGCCACCAGATGCCCAGACCGCCCAGCGTCAGAAGCTTCACAACGCCGGAGCCCGTGTAGCCCAGATAGAACCGATCCACGCCCAGCGACCCAAGCAGCGCCGAAAGCATGACGGCCGTCGTCTGGTTCTTCACGTTCGGGGGCTGATTCACATTCGAAGCCTTCTTCTCGTTCACAGGCTGTGCCTTCACGTTCCGCGCTCCGCCCGCAAGCGTCGCTCCGCAGCTCGTGCAAGTGAACATACCTTCCTCTACCATGGCTCCGCATTTCGGACACATCTTCATTTTTCATTCCTCCATATCCTTTTTGTATTTTCTTCAAGCGCCCTCCGCGCTTACATCCTCTTCAAAAGCTCTTCCTTCTTCTGCGCGAACTCCTCGTCCGTCAGCGCGCCCATGTCGTGCAGCCGCGCCAGCTGTTCCAGCTTTTTGAGACTCTCCGCCGCCGACGTCGCCGCCGGCTGCACGACTACCGGCCTGACCGCCTGCACAGGACGATTCACCTTCCTCGGCTCCTCCTTCCCGCGGAACGCCAGCGCCCCCGCGCCCAGCGCGAAATACAGGAACGCGCGGCTCAGCGGATACAAAGTGCTGGCATACTCAACGTACGACATGCGCTTCACATCCCAAATCGCTCTCATCCCGTAACGCTCAAAGGCGCTGACGCGTGCTTCTCGCAGCAACCAACCATGTCTGAATAGGACTTCATAGGACGAGAGCGTCACAGTCGCCGCAACGCTGGCCGCGCCCAGCGCGAAGAACAGAATGACCGGCAGCGTCTTCCGCTGGATAACCCCCAGCGCATACAGCAGCAGCACAACGCCCGCGGCCGCATACACAGCCCAGCACGCGCTGAACACCACACCATCAACCACAAAGAGAAGACCGGTGAACAAAAGATTCAGCGCGGCAAAGATCACCGCCGGAATCTTCTTTCGTTTCCCCGCAAATCCCACCGCCAGCAGCGGGAATGCTGCAAGCAGAACGCCCGGAAGCGTCATGAAGAAACGATACCAATCTATATCGGCGGAAAGCATCACGCTCACCACGGCGGCGACTATACCCAGCGCGAAACACAGGCGACCCGTCAGCATTTTTCGCCGAATAACCCGCAGCGCAAACAGCATCAGCACAACGCTCGCAACCGCGTACGCAATCCATGACGCATTAGCCTCGCCATTGTACACGACGGAGAGCACGATGATCAGCGCGGAAAACAGCAGATTCAGCACGGCAAAAATTCCCGCCGGGATCTTCTTTTTCATCACCGTAAACACAACCGCCAGCAGCGGAAGCACCGTAAAGAAGCAGCCCGGAAAACTGGTAAAGGCGCTGTACACAGTTCCCGCGTCACCAATTCTGTATATGATGATCAGGAAGCTTCTGAAGCCGCCATTCCTATTCCACCACGCCTGCCACGGCTCCCTATATCTCGCCCCCATCAGCGTATCCCACAGGTACTCGCTGTCCAGCCAGTTCATCACGACAAACCCGACAGCGAGCACGCAAAACGCGATCATTGCCGAAATGTTCCGTTTCTTCGTCACACCGATTCCTCCATTTCGTTCTCAGCCCATCCGTTCATCCTGCACGCCAAGGCAAACCTCTCCCGCGTCGAACAGCAGCGCGATCGAGTAGCCGCCGTCGACCCAAACCCTCAGCGTCCGACCGTCCGGCAGGCGCTCCATTCTCTGCGGCTTCGCCTTGGCCAGTCCCAGCACCTGCGCGTAGCTCCGACCGCTGAAACCGTCCACGTCCGACAGCCGCGCCTGCAGCGATTTCGCGCGCTGCCTGTGAAGCAACGCGTAGCTCACAATGCCGCCCGCCAGAAACGCCGCCACAATCCAACCCAGATACAGCACGAATCCTCCCTTCCTTCGTCGGCCAATCGCCCTTGATGTCCTCTATTTTGAAGGATATTCTTTCAAAAGTCACGCTCAGATCCTGAGCATTTGCCCGTTCGAGCGCTCAGATTCTGAGCATTTGGATTACATTGAAAAAATCCTGCACATCTTGCAAAAAATCTGCACATTTTCGAACCCCACAAGCATAAAAAAGCGTCCTCCGCAGGAATACGCCAAAACGGGAAAAGCCGCCCTCCACATGAAAGGCGGCCGATGCATCACCGTGTCATCCGAACAGACAGACTCCAAAACAGGCAAAGCCGTCCTCCTCGCGGAAGACGGCCGCCACAAATCTTCGATTCAACTTTCGCCGCAATGCGGTTCCCTATTCGTTCGAGAACTCCACATAGCCATAGAATGCCTGCCGGTTCCCGTTCGCGTCCACGCCGGACACGGTGATGCCGATGCCCACGAGCGACTGCACGGGAAGCCCGCCCATCCACTCTTTATACGCATTCGCGCCGATCACGCCGTCACCCCAGTTCAGGTCGGCAGCCGTGTATTCCTTGCGGTCGACATAGCCGCCGTCCGCGAAGAACGCCTCCTGCACCTTCTCCACCGTGAACGGCGCGCCGCACAGCTCCTCCGCGCGGATGGTATACGTCCACATCGGCATGTCGCCCGTTTCCTCAATGAACGAGGGTCTGACCGGGTTCTCTGTGCAATGCACGTTCAGATATGCCTGCCCCGCAGCCGTTTCCTCCAAGCCGCGGGCATACTGCGTCTTATAGTCCTCGAACGTCGGCAGACCGAGCGTCTCCTGCGGCTGCGCGTCCTCCGGATACCGCTTCACAAGCTCCACGCTGGCGCGCGCCGAAAGCTTGTGCCCGTTGTCGTCCGTTCCCTGAAGCACGCATTCGATGCGCGTCATATTCATATGGTCGATGCTGAACGTCCGCTGAAGCGGCGTGTCACCCCTGCACATCCTGTCGCCGTCCATCCACTGCGAAAGCTCGCTGTACGGTATCTTAATTTTGTTTTCAATCCTGTCGCCCGCGTAATACAGCGCCATCACGTGATCGGGCAGGAAGGGAACGTCGCTCTCGTTTTCAAACACAAACGTCGCCGCCCAGCCCTCCGGGCCTTCGTCCAGCGTCGTGAGATACGCAACGGGCGACAGCGGCTGAACCGCAATCTCCGCCACGGCGCGCTTCGAGAACCTCCAGCCCGCGACCGCGGCCACCATAAGCAGACAGACCACGCCAGCCAGCGCCCACCATTTTCCGCGCCGCCCACGCCGAGACCCATCCGCCGGCGGCAAACCGCCCGTTCCGGCAGTCTTCGGCTCGAACCGCTTCCCCGTAGTTTCTCCATTTTCAGAAGAAAAATCACCCGATAGCGGATTGTCCGCTCCCGAGACGTTCGACTCGAACCGACTTGCAATCCCTTCATTCTCGGAAGAAAAGTCATACCCGAGAACCTGGGAAAGCTGCTTAATGCTTTCAAAATCCGGTAACGCACGCTCATTCTCCCAATGCGAAATCGTCTGCCGCGATACGTGTATCCGCTCCGCGAGTTGATCCTGCGTGTAGCCTCTGGCCTTGCGCACATCCGAAATCCGCTCTCCGATTGAACTCACATTTCTTCCTCTTCTCCCTCAGTATCCGTCCTATTATAACAAACCCCACCCCATTTTGCAACCCGCGGCGTTCGCATTTTCCCCCGTCCGTCAAAACGAGGCGGGCCGCACCCAAATGTGGAGGTACGACCCGCTTCGTCTATCGCCGCGTCAGTATCTGAGGTATTTCCGGCTCACGTAGGCGATTTCTGTGCCGGTGTCTACTCGGCAGAAGTTGCCGTCGGTGGCGAGGAGGGTTACGGCTTCGCCGTTGGAGAGGGTACGCAGGATGCCATAGCGCGTGCCGGGGCCGCTGCGGACGTTTACGTTGCCGGTGGTTTCAGCTCTGGAGAGGAAGCGCACGAGCGTGCGGTACATATAGGAGCTATCGCCGCTCAGGCGCAGCCACTCGCCGGACGAGCCGCCGATACGCACGCGGTCGCCCACCTTCAGTTCGTACAGGGCGTAGCCGGACTTGCTTGCGCGGTCGCGGACGACGGCGGTGCCGTCGGAGGAGCGCACGACGCCGGTTTTGTTCCACACGCCGTCGGCGGTATCCTTCAGCCGCAAAAGGTTTTTATGAATGTAACCGATTCGGCCGTCGCGGGTGCAGCAGCGGTAGAAGCTGCCGTTGCGTTCCAGCGCCCACACCATCGTACCGTCGGCGATTTCATCGATGACGCCGCTGTCCAGGCTGGGCGCCCAGCGCAGGTTGGCGTAGCCGTCGGACGAGGTTACATAGGCGTTCACGTTCACAACCGAGTCCGTGTCGGTCACGGAAGCGTCGCGCGTATAATTTCGGCGGTTGTTCCAATCGTCGTTCGACGTGCCGGGATTGCCGCCCCATTCGCCGCTGGTATCGGTCGAGGTAGTCGTGAAGCGGACGTAGCGGCCATAGATCCAGCCCTCCACACCCGTGCGAACCACGCGCACCTTATGCCACGTGTTCCCCTTTTTCAGAATCACCAGCGAATCCCCATTGCGGGCCACGCCAGCAACCGGCTTTCCCTCGCCCGCCTGTGTGCGGACATATACCGTGCCGTCGGACGTGGGCGTGCGAACCGTGCCGCGCAGCGTCGCGGCCATTCCCGCGGCGGCAAACACCACGGACAGAAGCGCGAGAACCAGCACCATTGAAATCAGTTTCTTCATGTTTTTCGCCCCCTTCGGGTTTTCCTGTCCTTTGGACGCAGCTCCCTCCCGTTTGGTTCAATTTTCCGTCAAATTTTGAAATAGTTGCGTCCGCAAGGAAATTTTACTTGCAAACGCAACTATTTCGCGTATAATAGATATTTGACAGTGAACGTACATATCTGCAAAGGAGCGTTCTCATGGAACAGACGGAAAAGACTATCACCTGCTGAAATACGGCTCCATCTTCTATCGGCTAACGCAGGCGTATTTCAACGAGCGCCTGAAGGACACCGGCATCGGCGCGGGGCAGCAGTATTTTCTCGACCGGATCGCGCGCTGCCCCGGCATCGCCGTGACGAAGCTGGCGCAGACGGCGGTATTCGACAACGGAACCAGCGCGCGGGCGGTCAAAAAGCTGGCCGACGAGGGCTATGTGACCATCGTGCCGGACGAATGCGACGGCCGGGTCAAGCGGCTGTACGCCACCGAGAAGGCGGAGCCGGTTGTGGCGCTGATTCGCGAGATGAAGCGCGAATGGCGCGTGCGCATCACCGAGGGATTTTCGGAGGCGGACAAGGAAGCGGCGTCCGCCCTTCTGAAGCGGCTGTGCGACAACGCCATGGAGGCCATGAATCACGAACCGGGAGGCATAAACGAATAGCATGAGAACGATTCTGAAATACGTGCGTCCGCTGACCGGGCGCGTCGCGGTCGGCATGCTGATCAAGCTGATCGGCACGGCCAGCGAGCTGATGCTTCCGTGGCTTCTTTCCTATATTATTGACGATATTGTGCCGCAGGAAAGCGTGGGAAAAATCTTCCTCTGGGGCGGCGCGATGATCTTCTTCGCGCTTCTGTGCGTCGCGGGCAACGTGATCGCCAACCGCAACTCCGCCGCCGTCGCGCGCGACGTGACGCGCTCCGTGCGCCATGACCTGTACGCCCGCATCGCGTATCTCTCCGGCGCGCAGGTGGACGCGTTTTCGGTGCCGTCGCTGGTTTCCCGCCTGACAACGGACACCTATAACGTGCATCAGATGGTGGGCATGGTACAGCGGCTGGGCGTGCGCGCGCCGATTCTGCTGCTCGGCGGCATCATCATCACGCTGTTTCAGGACGTACCGATGGCGCTGGTGCTGCTGGCGACCATGCCGCTGATCGGCGTGTCGGTGACGATGGTTTCCGTGAAGGGCATTCCGCTGTTTCGAAGGCTTCAGGAATCGCTGGACGAGCTGGTGCGCATCGTGCGCGAGAACATCACCGGCGCGCGCGTGATCAAGGCGCTGTCCAAGGGCGATTATGAAAACGACCGCTTCCGCAGGCAGTCCGACCGCGCCGCGCGCGACAACGTGCGCGCCAACGCGGTGATGAGCCTTTCGTCGCCGTTCACCACGCTGTTTCTGAATCTGGGTCTGGTCGTCGTGCTGATCGTGGGCGCATACCGCGTGGAGTGGGGACTGGCGAAGCCGGGCAAGATCATGGCGTTTCTGAACTATTTCACCATCGTTTCCAACGGCATGCTGGGGCTGTCGCGCATTTTTGTGATTGTGTCCCGCGCCAGCGCTTCGGCGAACCGCATCGAAGAGGTGCTGACCGCGCCGGAGGATCTCGCCGTGCTGCCCGCCGGCGACGCGCCCGAGAGCCCGTATCATATCGAGTTCCGAAACGTCACCTTCTCCTACAACAAGCGCAAGCCCACGCTTTCGAACATCAGCTTCCGGCTGAAGCGCGGCGAATCGCTGGGTCTGATCGGCGCGACCGGCTCCGGCAAGAGCACGATTCTGCTTCTGCTGATGCGCTTCTACGACGTGGACGAGGGCGAAATTCTGATCGACGGCGTGAACATCAAGCAGATTCCCGCCGAGACGCTGCACCGCATGTTCGGCGTTACGTTCCAGTCCGACGTGGTGTACGCCGACACCGCGCACGAGAACAACGTGCTGGGACGCGAGATTTCCGAGGAGAGCGTAGACCGGGCGGTTCACAACGCGCAGGCGGCGTATCTGCTGGAGCTGGCGGACGGATTGAACGCGCACCTGAACTCGCAGGGCACGAACCTGTCCGGCGGACAGCGGCAGCGCCTGCTGATCGCCCGCGCGCTGGCCGGCAACCCGGAAATTCTGCTGCTGGACGACGCGTCCAGCGCACTCGACTACCGCACCGACGCAAACCTGCGCATGGCGCTGCGCACCGGACATGGAAACGCCACGTCCATCGTGGTCGCGTCGCGCGTGTCGTCCATCGCGCACATGACAGAAATCATCGTGCTGGACGAGGGGCGCGCCATTGCGCAGGGCCCGCATGACCTGTTAATGAAAACCAGCCCGGACTACCGGCAGATCGCCGAAACGCAGATGGGAGGGATGGCCTGATGCCTCCGCGTTCACCGATGGGCGGCGTGAAAACGCACGTCGAGGACAATCACACGCACGACGTCCGGTACGTCCTGCGCAATCTGTGGAAATACCTGTATCGCTACCGCTTCGGCATGTTCGCCGTGCTGGCGCTTTCGCTGCTTTCAAACGTGCTGGCGCTGCTCGGCCCCCGGCTTTCCGGCGCAGCCATCGACGCGATTACCGGCGGCGAGCACGTCAATTTCCCAAGCGTATACCGCTATGCGCTTCTAATGCTGGCCTTCTACGCCGTCTCGGCCGGGCTCAGCTTCCTGATTTCGGTATACATGGTTCGCCTGTCGCAGAAGATCGTTTCCGCGATGCGCTGCGACGCTTTCCAGAGCATCTCGCGGCTGCCGGTCGGCTTCACCGACCGCCACGCCATCGGCGACATTCTCTCCGTCATCTCCTACGACATCGACACGCTGTCCACCTCGCTGGCGCACGACGTGGTGCAGATTCTGTCCTCCGTGGTGACGGTCGTGGGCTCGCTGTATATGATGCTCACCATTTCGCCGCTGCTCATTCTGGTGTTCGCGGTCACGATTCCGCTTTCCGTGTTCATCACGCGCTTCATTACCAGCCGCACGCGGCCGCTGTTCCGCGCGCGCTCGCGCAAGCTGGGCGAGCTGAACGGCTTTGTCGAGGAAATGCTCTCCGGCCTCAAGACCGCCAAGGCCTATAACCGCGAGGACTACACCATCGACCGCTTCGATAAAAAGAACGAGGAAGCCGTGCAGGCGTACTACAAGAGCGAATACTACGGCTCCACCACCGGCCCGTCGGTCAGCTTCGTCAACAACCTGTCGCTGTCGCTGGTGAGCGTGTTCGGCGCGCTCCTGTATCTGTGGCGCTACATGTCGCTGGGCGATGTTTCGTCGTTCGTGCTGTATTCGCGCAAGTTCTCCGGCCCCATCAACGAGGTGGCGAACATCATCGCGGAGCTGCAGAGCGCGCTGGCCGCGGGCGAGCGCGTGTTCCGCCTGATCGACGAGCCGCCGGAGATGCCCGACGCGCCCGACGCCGTCGAGCTGGAAAACGCACAGGGGCTTGTGGAGATGAAGAACGTGTCCTTCGGCTACGAGAAGAACCGCGTCATCCTGCACGACCTGAGCCTTGTGGCGAAGCCCGGCAGCGTGACCGCCATCGTCGGTCCGACCGGTGCGGGCAAAACGACGATCATCAACCTGCTGATGCGCTTCTACGACCGGCTGAGCGGCGAAATCCTCATCGACGGCCGTCCCATCGAGAAATACACGCGCAAAAGCCTGCGCAGGAATTTCGCCATGGTTCTGCAGGACACGTGGCTGTTCGGCGGCACGGTGTACGAGAATATCGCCTACGGCAACCCGGCCGCCACGCTTGAGGACGTGAAGCGCGCGGCGGAACGCGCCCGCATCTCGTATTTCATCGAGCAGCTGCCCAACGGCTACGATACCGTGCTCACGGAAAACGGCGGGAACATTTCCAAGGGACAGAAGCAGCTTCTGACCATCGCGCGCGCCATGCTGCTGGACGCCAGCATGCTGATTCTGGACGAAGCCACCAGCAACGTGGACACGCAGACGGAGATTCGCATTCAGGACGCGATGCTTCAGCTGATGAAGAACAAAACCTGCTTCGTCATCGCCCATCGCCTGTCCACGATTCAGAACGCCGACAACATCCTGGTGCTCGACCACGGCGACATCGTGGAGCAGGGTACGCATGACGAACTGATGGCGCGCGGCGGGTTCTATAAGAAGCTGTATCAGGCGCAGTTCGAGTCCTGAGGGGCGGAAAATTTGACAAGTCTCCCGTCTGTGCGCTATAATGGTCTCGCAAACCGGGCGCGCGACTGTGCGCGCCGCATACAGAAACCGGGGAGGGATTCCATGAGAAGGACATATCCGCGCGCCGTCTGCGCGCTCCTGCTGGCGCTTCTGATGCTTTTGAACGTATATGCCTTTGCGGAAGCGCAATGCGCACACCGCGAGCTGGACGAAATTCACGACGAATCATATACGCCCGTAAGCGAAAAGGAGCACGAAAAATACAGCTGGGTGGACTACGTCTGCAAGGATTGCGGCAAGCACTTTTTGCGCACGCAGGAGGTGCGCGTGAACGAAAAGCACGCGTTTGAAAACGGCGCGTGCGCAAAGTGCGGGCTGAAGCAGGGCGAGGTGCCCGTCACACCCACGCCGGTGCCCGAGGCCGAGGCCACGCCCGCGCCCACCGTACGCACGGAGATTCCGGGCGAGCGCTACACGTCTGTCGAGACCGACGTGACGGGCTTTGATGGCACGTTCAAGTTCGGCGCGTATGAGCAGGACGGCAACCCGGACAACGGTCTGGAGCCGATCGAGTGGATCATCCTGTGGCGCAGGGGCAGCACCGTGCTGGCGGTTTCCCGCTACATACTGGACGCACAGCCCTACAACAGCGACAGCGGCGAGATCACATGGGCGAAGAGCTCGATTCGCAAATGGCTGAACGACGAATTTCTGAACACCGCGTTCAACGAGGAAGAGCGCCCCTACGTGCTCAACATGAAGCGCGACAACCCGCGCAACGCCAGCTACAATACCCGCAGCGGCCCGGAGACCTATGATCAGGTGTTCCTGCTGAGCGCGGACGAGGTGGAGAAGTATCTCGGCAGGGGCAAAACCCGCATCACCGCGCCTACCCGCTACGCCCTGAGCCGCGGCGCGTGGGAGAGCCCGCGCGGCGACTATCGCGGCTATGGTCTCTGGTGGCTGCGCACGGCCGGTGCGTCGCGCTCCAACGCGGCGACCGTCGGCGAAAATGGTCACCTGCACTACAGCGGCGCCGAAGCCACGCAGAACAACCTTGGCGTTCGTCCCGTGATCTACATCAATTTCCACTACTTCGACTAATTTCATACAAAGAACAGGCCGGGCATCCTCCGCATACGCGAAGGCTTGACCCGGCTTTCCCATACGCGGAACCAACATATATAATGAGGTGACACGACGATGACCGAACGCAATCCCATGCCGGTATGCACGCCCGAAGCGGCGGGCGTCCCCTCCGGCGCAATCGAGCGCTACATTCAGCGCCTGACCGACGCGAGGCTTCTGATGCACGACGTGCTGATCGCCCGAAACGGCGCGCTGATCTGCGAGGCCTACTGGAAGCCGATCGACGAAAGCTTCCGCCACAGGGAATATTCCTGTTCGAAGAGCTTCGTTTCCGTCGCGGTCGGCCTGCTGATCGAGTGGGGCAGGCTGCATATGGAGGATCGCTGCGTGGACTTCTTCGCGGACGTCGCGCCCGCGGACGTTCATCCATGGCTGAAGGAAATGACCATCCGCGACTGTCTGCGCATGGCCACCTGCTACGAAGCGGGCTCGTCCTATAAGCCCACCGACCCGGACTGGGCAAGGACGTTCTTCACCGCCGAGGTCACCCACAAGCCCGGGCAGGTCTACGCCTATTGCACCACCGCCACCACGATGCTGTGCATGATCATTCAAAAGGCCTGCGGGCAGGAATTCATGTCCGTTCTGCGCCCGGTGTTCGATGAAATCGGCGTTTCGCGGGACGCCTTCTGCGTGGAAACGCCCTGCGGACACGAATGGGGCGGCTCCGGTGTGTGCCTGACCGCGCGCGAATTTCTCAAATTCGCCGACCTGTGCACGCATTACGGCGCGTATCACGGCAAACAGCTTTTGCCGGAGGTCTACATGCGCGAGGCGACGACGAAACAGATCGACAACGGCGCGTTCCATGCGCACGCCGACGAGGACGAGGGCTACGGCTACCAGTTCTGGCCGATGCGAAACGGCGGCTTCGCCATGCACGGCATGGGCGGGCAGTTTGCTCTGTGCCTGCCGGATAAATCGCTCACGCTGATCACCAACGCTTACGACGAATTGAACGCCCACGCGCTGTGCACGGTCTTCGACGCGTTCTGGGAGGAAATCTATCCAAACCTCTCTTCCGCGCCGCTGCCCGAGGAGCCTGCCGCCCACGCGCAGCTGACCGCGCGCACGAACTGCCTGTCCGTACCCACGCCGCCGGGCGAGCCGCATTCCGCCACGGAAGCCAAAATCAGCGGGCGCACCTATGAAATGGCCGAAAATCGCCTTGGCATGAAGACGCTGCGCTTCGACTTCACCGAGGACGGCGGCACGCTGACCTATGAAAACGCCTCCGGCGTTCACACACTCCCCTTCGGCGCGGGCCATTATCACCGCGGCCCGTTCCCGGAGACGGAATACTACGGCCGCCGCATCGGCACACCCTGCCACCGCGGCTATGACAGCCTGACCGCCGTCGCATGGCGGCTGCCGAACGAGCTGATGCTCTATACGCAGATCATCGACATCCACCTCGCCAACCTGCGCATCGCCTTCGCCTTCGAAAGCGACAGCGTAACCCTCAACGCCCGTAAGCACGCCGAATGGTTCCTGACCGACTACGAAGGCTTCGCTACCGGCACCGCACGCTGACCACAGCCTCCCATAGAGCCGCGCGGCTCTATGGGAGGTTTCCGTCTTTGCGTTGCTTCTCGTTTCCCGAAAATCGCCTGTCGGGAAACGAGGAGGATGCATGATCATGGCGAGAATCTTCTTTTCAGATTTCCTTTCAAACGACATCGATAGGTGCAATACAACCGTTAATGCCTACAGAAACGGAGACTGTGAAATCGTAGAAGGGTACGTCAAAAACTTTGCTCCGATGCCTGAAGGCGAGCATGCACAGGAATCGTTTGACATTGATGGAATCTATTTTGAGTGCTCTGAAAACAGCCATGCCAAGCCGCATGGCGGCGTAATTCGAAACGGAACATATTTATAAATCGGCTACATCTATTATCCGCGTTTCGGAAATCTCATTGTGTATATAGAAGAAAACACAGTCCTTTCAAAACCTGTCTGACGTGAACCTACCCGTAACGGTTCCCGTTTTCGAAAAGGCTGCCCCGCCAGTGAAGGCAGGGCAGCTTTCATAAGGGATTTATTCGTACAGGGGGCGCTTGGTGTACGTGGTATGGAGCAGCTCGTGCGCCTTATGGCTATTGGGCTTCTCGAAGTACTCATCGTACAGCTGCTTGATGGCGGGCAGCTCGTGGGACTTTCGCACGGGCTTCGCCGCGTCCTCGTCGTAGAGCGCCTTGGCGCGCAGACCCTTCACGTCCACATCCTCGCGGACGATCGGGGAAACGATCGGCTGGCCGCCGCCGTTCACGCAGCCGCCGGGGCAGCCCATGACCTCGATAAAGGTATACTTCTTCTCGCCGGCCTTGATGGCGTCGAGCAGCTTCGCGGCAGCGCCGGTAGAGTGCGCCACGGCCACGGACACTTCCAGACCCTTGAGGTTGTAGCTGGCTTCCTTCACGCCCTCGAAGCCGCGAACATCGGTGAACTCGAGCTTCTCGAGCGTTTCGCCGGTGATGACTTCGTAGGCCGTGCGCAGCGCCGCTTCCATAACGCCGCCGGTCACGCCGAAGATGACGGCCGCGCCGGAGGATTCGCCCAGGATGGGATCGAAGTCCTCGTCGGGCAGAGCGGTGAAGTTGATGCCGCTCATCTTGATCATGCGGGCGAGCTCACGGGTGGTGATAACGATATCGACGTCGCTCAGGCCGTTGTGTCCCAGCTCGGGGCGCTTGCACTCATACTTCTTCGCGGTGCAGGGCATGACGGACACGACCACGATCTTCTCGGGATCGATGCCTTCCTTCTCGGCGAAGTAGCTCTTAATGACTGCGCCTTCCATCTCGTGAGGAGATTTGCAGGAGGACAGGTTCGGAATGAACTCCGGATAATAGGTCTCGCAGAACTTGATCCAGCCCGGCGAGCAGGACGTGATCATCGGCAGCACGCCGCCGTTGTTCACGCGGCCGACCAGCTCGGTCGCCTCTTCCATGATGGTGAGGTCGGCGGCGAAGTCGGTGTCGAACACCTTTTTGAAGCCCAGACGGCGCAGCGCGGCGGCCATCTTGCCGGTGACGGAGGTACCCATCGGGATGCCGAATTCCTCGCCCAGCGCGGCGCGCACGGCGGGAGCGGGCTGCACGACGACGTACTTATCCGGATCGGACAGCGCCTCGAAGACCTCGGCGGTATCGTCCTTCTCGGTGAGCGCGCCGGTCGGGCACACGGCGATGCACTGGCCGCAGTTGATGCAGCCGGTCTCGGCCAGACCCATGTTCCAAGCGGGCAGAATCTGCGTTTTGAAGCCGCGCTTCACGGGGCCGATGACGCCGACGGACTGCACCTTGTTGCAGACGGCGACGCAGCGGCGGCACAGCACGCACTTCGCGTTGTTGCGCACGATGGCCACGGAGGAGTTGTCCACCTCGGTCTCGGTCATGGGGCCGGCGAAGCGGGCTTCGTCCTCAACGCCATACTCGCGGCACAGCGCCTGCAGCTCGCAGTTGGTGGAACGCACGCAGCTCAGGCAGCGCTTGTCATGGTTGGAGAGCAAAAGCTCAAGGTTCACGCGGCGGGCCTTGCGGATCGCGGGCGTGTTCGTCTTTACTTCGACGACCTCGCCGGTCACGCGGTTCTTCGGCAGCGCCTCCACGGGATACACGCAGGCAGCCTGCAGCGCGCGGCCGCCAGCCTCGACGACGCACATACGGCACGCGCCGATTTCGTTAATATCCTTCATATAGCAAAGGGTGGGAATTTTGATGCCCGCCTGCTTCGCCGCCTCAAGGATCGTGGTTCCGGCAGGAACGCTTACGGGAATGCCATCAATTTTGAAATTGACCATATTCATTTGGCTTCCTCCTAAACTCTTGGATCGTTCGCGAACGGCTTACTTCTTGGAGATCGCGCCGAACTTGCACTTCTCCATGCAGGCGCCGCACTTGAGGCACTTGGACTGATCGATGGTGTGCGGCTGGCGGACGGCGCCGGAAATCGCGTTCACGGGGCAGTTTCTCGCGCACAGCGTGCAGCCCTTGCACTTCTCGGGATCGATGTGGAACTGCAGAAGGTGCTTGCAGACGCCGGCGGGACAGCGCTTCTCGTAGATGTGCGCTTCATATTCGTTGCGGAACTGGCGGATGGTGCTCAGCACCGGGTTGGGCGCGGTCTGGCCCAGGCCGCACAGCGCGCTGGCCTTGATGGACTGCGCCAGATCCTCCAGGCGCTCGATATCGCCGTCTTCGCCCTTGCCGTCGCAGATGCGATTGAGGATATCCAGCATGCGGCGGGTACCAACGCGGCACGGCGTGCACTTTCCGCAGGACTCGTCCACGGTGAAGTCGAGGAAGAAGCGGGCGATGTCAACCATGCAGTTGTCCTCGTCCATGACGATCATGCCGCCGGAGCCCATCATGGAGCCGGCCGCGATCAGGTTGTCGTAGTCGATCGGGGTGTCCAGCATGGAGGCCGGGAGGCATCCGCCGGAGGGACCGCCGGTCTGCACGGCCTTGAAGGCCTTGCCGTTGGGGCAGCCGCCGCCGATGTCGTAGATGATCTCACGCAGGGAGGTGCCCATGGGAACCTCGACCAGACCCGCGTTGTTGATCTTTCCGCCCAGCGCGAAGACCTTGGTGCCCTTGGACTTCTCGGTGCCCATGGAGGCGAACCAGTCTGCGCCGTTGAGGATGATCTGCGCGATGTTGGCGTAGGTTTCAACGTTGTTCAGGATGGTGGGCTTGCCGAACAGACCCTTCACAGCCGGGAACGGCGGACGGGGACGCGGCTCGCCGCGCATGCCTTCGATGGAGTTCATCAGAGCGGTTTCCTCGCCGCAGACGAACGCGCCGGCGCCCAGACGGATGTGCACGTCGAAGTTGAAGCCGGTGCCGAAGATGTTGTTGCCCAGCAGGCCGTACTCGTGCGCCTGCTCGATGGCGATTTCAAGGCGCTTTACGGCGATCGGGTACTCCGCGCGCACGTAAATGTAGCCCTCGTCCGAGCCGATGGCGTAGCCGGCGATGGCCATGGCTTCCAGCACGCAGTGCGGGTCGCCTTCCAGAACGGAACGATCCATGAACGCGCCCGGGTCGCCCTCGTCCGCGTTGCAGCAGACGTACTTCTTGCCGGTGGACGGCATGGCGAACTTCCACTTGAGACCGGTGGGGAATCCTCCGCCGCCGCGCCCGCGCAGGCCGGATTTCAGAACGGTGTCCACGACGTCCTCGCGGCTCATCTCGGTCAGCACCTTGGCCAGCGCCTTATAGCCGTTGAAGGCAATATACTCGTCGATGTTTTCGGGATCGATGACGCCGCAGTTTCTCAGCGCGACGCGCTTCTGCTTGCCGTAGAAGTTGATCTCGTCGAGGGGCTTGATCTTTCTCGTTTCCTCGTCGGCGGAGTCCTTGTAAAGCAAACGCTGCACGACGCGGCCCTTTACCAGATGCTCGGAAACGATTTCGTCCACGTCCTCCAGCTTCACATGGCTGTAGAACGCGCCCTCGGGATACACAATAACGACCGGTCCCGCGGCGCAAAGGCCGAAGCAGCCGGTTCTGACCAGTTTGATTTCCTTGTCCAGTCCGTTTTCAGCGAGCAGCTGTTCAAAGCGCTCATACAGCTTCATGGAACCGGAGGACGTACAGCCGGTACCGCCGCATACCAGAATCGTGGAACGGAAAAGCTCCATAATGTCTACCTCCTTGTGTGCGCGAAGACTTTATTCCGCCTCGCTTATGGTGTATTCGACAACTGGCTTGCCATTGACGACATGGTCGGCTACGATGCGCGCGGCCATCTCGGGCTTCACATTCACGTATGTGACCTTTTCCTCGCCGGGGCGCATGACCTCGACGATCGGTTCGTAACGGCACATACCGATGCAGCCGGTCTGAGCGACCACCACGTTCAGCAGGTTGCGCTTGCCGACCTCGTCAATAAACGCATTCATAACCGGACGAGCGCCGGCGGCGATGCCGCAGGTCGCCATACCGACTACAATTCGCACACCCTCATGCTCACGGCGGAGATTCACCTTGCTCAGCGTCTTCTGACGAATCGCTTCCAGATCAGCAATGGACTTCATGAATACCTACACCTCCACGGTTTATTGATCGTTTGATTGACCGGCTTCCTCTATTCCTTCCTTCAGATAATCGCGAATCCACATAAGCACCTCAGGCGTATCCAGCGGAACCTCGCTCCCCAGCGTCGCGCGAAGCTCGCCCGTTGAAAACTCAAACCTGCCCTCGCCGAAGGCGTAGACGAATACGAAATCCGTCCCTCCGCCGGACGCGGCGACCAGCGCAAATACGGTCTGCGCGAGATCGCCCATGGGCGGGCAGTCGACATGCGAGGCGCGCATCTCCATTCTGAGCTTTGTGCCCACGCCCACCTTGCTTTCAATGGCAAAGGAGCCTTCGCACATTTCACAGATCTGTCGCGCCATGGGGACGCCAAGGCCAACCTTGCGCGTTTTGCGCGTGGTCGTAAACGGACTCGATACGCGCGCCAGCATCGCCTCGTCCATGCCGCAGCCATCGTCCTCGATAACGATGACAATCCTGTCGGATTCCGGCTGAACCGAAACGGTGATACGGATATTCTTCGCGCCCGCCGTTACGGAGTTCTGCGTCAAATCAAGAATGTAGAGTGAAAGCTCGTTCATGCCTTAGTTCTGACGATACTTGGCCAGAATGCCGGGAATCATGTCCGGAATCAGATTTCCGTACACATCGTCGTTGATCATCATTACGGGAGCCAGACCGCAGGCGCCCAGGCAGCGGGTGTCCTTGATCGTGAACAGACCGTCCGCGCTGGTCTTGCCAACCTTGGTATCCAGTTCCTTGCAGACGCGGTCGAGCACGTCCTTCGAGCCCTTTACGTAGCAGGCGGTGCCCAGGCACACGCCGATGACGTATTCGCCGCGCGGATCCAGCGCGAACTGGGAATAGAACGTAGCGACGCCGTAAACCTCGCTCAGCGTGGTGCCAAGACCTTCGGCGATGCGGATCTGAACATCCTTCGGCACGTGGCCGAACAGATCCTGGGCGGACTGCAGCGTTCTCATGACGGCGCCTTCCTGCCCCTTGTTCGCAGCGATAATCTTATCGAGCTGAGCATACTTTTCCTGATTGACCGGCATAGACGAAACCTCCCTATCAGAAATGGATAGATCATGCAGGGACGAGCGCATGACTCGCCGCATTTCATTATACCATATCCCCATGAATAATGCAGTAACAAACGCAATATTTAACGCACCTAACTTGCAATACTCCGCATTTTGGGGACGCAAATCCGACTAAAATACCCGTATTTCTGCCAAAAATGCAGAAAAATAGAACCGGTGACGCATGGACGAAGCCGGTTCCATTTCATTTTATCTGATTATATTTTTATGCAAACCATTCATACGCGAGCTTCACGATAATCAATCCCATCACGCCCAGCATGACGTAGCGGATGAACTTCGCGCCGCGCCGCACGGCCAGCCGCGAGCCGACCCAGCCGCCCAGCGTGGAGAACGCAAGGGCGGGCAGCGCCAGCGAATACAGCACCTTGCCGTTCAGGATGAAGGACGCGAGCGACGCGAGGTTGGACGCGGTGTTTACCGGCTTGGACGTGCCGGAGGCCGTCACGCCCTCCATGCCGCACAGCCACGTGAACGCCAGCGTCAGGAACGTGCCGGTTCCGGGGCCGAAAAAGCCGTCGTAGAAGCCGATCACCAGCCCCGTGCCCGCGCACAGCCAGAGCGTGCGCGCCGTGACCGGGCGCGGTTCCGGCTGCCTGCTGCCGCGAAACGCCACGATCAGCGCCACCAGCGGCACCAGCACCGTCATCAGCACGCGCACAGTCTGCTCGTTTAAAAGCTTCAGCACCTCCGCGCCCAGATACGCGCCCGGCAGCGCGCCCAGTATGGCGCACAGCGCCGGCTTCCACAGCACCTTGCCGCTTTTCATGTATTTCAGCGTCGCCGAAAGCGAGCCACAGCAGGCGGACATCTTGTTTGTGCCCGCCGCCAGCGTGGGCGAGAGCCCCGCCAGATAATACGCGGGCAGCGAAATCAGCCCTCCGCCCCCGCCGATGGCATCGACCACCGCGGCCAGAAACACCAGCGGGCACACAATCAGATACATGGACAGCGTAACGTTCATACAAGCCCTTCTTCCAGCAGACACATTCTTCTAAAGGCAGCGCCCATTTATTCAAACCATTCCATTTCAACCCGATCCGCGCACAGGTCGACGAGGACGCTGCCCGCCGACTGGAACAGCTCGATCTGCATCTCTCCGTACCCGACGAGGTGACTCAGATATTCCAGCCGTTCTTCCCTCCGCGCAAGCTCGAACAGCTTCTTCGGCTTCCGCTCCACGTAAACGTTCTCATACCTTCTGCGCTCATGGGCGAGCAGGTTGAATTCCTCGTCCAGAAGGTGAATCCGCATCCGCAGCGTCCGCGCGTTCGGGTGACTATATTGCACGGATTCGTGGCAGGCAATATTTTCCTCAAACGACAAAACCAGCCAGCCGTCCGCCAGCGAAATTTCCCTGATCGCGCAATCGTGCGGCACGGGAATGGTCGGAAGCGCTTTTCCCGTCAGGTCGTATGTTTCCACAATCGACTTCATTCGCCTTTCCCCTCTCAGTCCCTCCCATTATAGCACAGATTTCCTCCGGTCGAAAAGATTTTTCCAATCGATTCAAAGGTTTACATTTACGGGGCTATAAATTTCGCATTTGACGTGCTACAATATAGGATACCATTTTGAAAGGTTCAAAGAGGGTGTTCTTATGACGAAAGTTACCATCATTTCCGGCTTCCTGGGCGCGGGAAAAACGACGCTGATCAAAAAGCTGCTGAAGGAAGCGTTCGCGGGCGAAAAGTGCGTCCTGCTCGAAAACGAATACGGCGAGGTCGGCATTGACGGCGGCTTCATGAAGGACAGCGGCATTCAGATTTCCGAGCTGAACTCCGGCTGCATCTGCTGCACGCTGGCGGGCGATTTCACCAAGGCCATCGGCGAGCTGGTTGAAAAATATCATCCCGACCGCCTGGTCATCGAGCCCAGCGGCGTGGGCAAGCTGTCCGACATCCGCCGCGTGGTGGAGCAGGAGGAAAAGGAGCACGGCGAAATCCATCTCACCGGCTGCGCCACCATCGTGGACGCCGGAAAGTGCAAAATGTATCTCAAGAACTTTGCCGAATTCTTCATCGACCAGATCAAGTGCGCGGAGACCGTCATTCTCAGCCGCACGCAGCTGGTCAGCGAGGAAAAGCTGGAAAAGGCCGTCGAGCTGGTGCGCGAGCAGAACGCCGACGCGCGCCTGATCACCACCCCGTGGGACGACATCACCGGCCAGGTAATCATGGACGCGATCGAGCATCCCACCTCCCTGATCGACGTGGACAGCGTGTGCCCGCATCACGAGCATCATCACCATCACCACGATCATGACCACGAGGAGCATGATCACGATCATGACGAACACGACCATGACCATGACGAACACGACCATGACGAGCATGACCACGATCATTGCGACCATGACCACGATCACGACGAACATGACCACGATCACGACGAGCATGACCACGAGCACGACGAACATGACCACGACGAGCACGAGCATCATCATCACCACGGCCACTGCTGCTGCGGCCACGATCACGACCACGAGGATCACGATGCCGACGAGGTGTTCGAGAACATCGGCATCGAGACCGTTCGCAGGATCGACCGCGCGCAGCTGGAAAAGGCGCTCAAGGAGATCGAGAACGAGGAGAAGTACGGCACCGTTCTGCGCATGAAGGGCATCCTGCAGAGCACGGACGGCAGCTGGATTCACTTCGACTACACGCCCGGCGAAAGCGAAATCCGCAGCGGCAGCGCCGACTACACCGGCCGCCTGTGCGTAATCGGCTGCGACCTGAAGGAAGACGAAATCAAGGCCCTTCTGGGCATGTGAGGATTGGAATATGTCTCAGCAGGCAGAAGAATACAAAACCCCCATATACCTCGTGACCGGCTTCCTTGAGAGCGGCAAAACCAGCCTCATCAAGAACATGCTGGAGGACGAGGACTTCTCCGCCGGCGAGCGCACGCTGCTCATCGTGTGCGAGGAGGGCGAAGAGGAATACGACGCGAAGCTCCTGCGCAAGGCGAACACCGTCCTGCAGGAGGTCGAATCGTTCGAGGACCTTACGCCCAATCTGCTGAATTCCCTGAATCAGCGCATCCTGCCGGAGCGCGTGATCATCGAATACAACAGCATGTGGGGCATTGAAAACCTGTTCCGCGTGAAAAAGCCGGACGACTGGGAACTCGCGCAGATGGTCGCGCTGATCGACGCGACGACGTTCGAAAACTACATGGTCAACATGCGGCAGCTGATGTCCGAAGCGCCCAAGCTGGCGGATCTGGTCATCTTCAACCGCTGCGACGAGAACACGCGCAAAAGCCCCTATCGCCGCCTGATCAAGGCGATGAACAACACCTGCACGATCATTTTCGAAAACAAGGACGGCACCAGCGACGACGGCGTGGGCGAGGAAGACCTTCCCTACGATATGAAGGCCGACGTGATCGAGATCAAGGACGAGGACTTCGGCACCTGGTATCTCGACTGCATGGAGCATCCGAATCGCTACGACGGCCGCACGGTGCGCGTCAAGGGGCAGTGCTTCAACATGCAGAACCTGCCCAAAAAGACGTTCGTCTTTGGCCGCTACGCCATGACCTGCTGCGCCGCGGACGTCGGCGGCATCGGCTTCCTTTGCCGCTACGCCGACAAGCGTCCCAAGACTGACACGTGGTTCTACCTCACTGCGAAGGTGGAAAGCGGCTTCAGCGTGATTCACAACCGCGACGCCGTCATCCTGCTCGAAATCAAGAGCGAGCCCGCCGAAAAGCCCGAGGAAGAGCTGGTGCAGTTCAACCCGTAATTTTTCCCCATCGAGAGAGCGTCCGAGCGTCGGGCGCTCTTTTTTTGAAATCGCTGGTTTACATTCCGTTCTTTATGAATATCCTTTAGCCTGAAAATCTTCATATTGACGAAATCGTTAATGAATACTATAATAGAACATGTATTAAGACAGACAGGAGGCGTACTCATGAAACGGATTGCAGCACTGACCCTCGTTCTTCTGCTTCTCGCCCTGCCCGTGTGCGCGGAAACGATCGTCGTCGATCTGGAAACCGCCACGGCGGAGCAGCTCACCGAATGGATCGACACACTGACCGCCCGCCGGCTGGCGCTGACCGGCGTCACGGAAAAGACGCTCTCGCCGGGCGTGTACACCGTCGGCCGAGATCTCGCCGCGGGCGAATACCGCCTGACGGTGGACGATACCGTCGACTCCGCGTTCATCTACGTCTACGCATCCGGCGCGGAAGCATGGTACGACTACAAGCATTTCTACCCGCTCGGGAACTACCACGGCGTGTCCGAAATCGGCAAGCTCACCCTTGCGGACGGCGACCGTCTCGACATTCAGGGCGCATCCATCCAGCTTCTGCCCTATACCGGCTGACCTCTTCCCCTCGAAAAGGCATGCGCCGCCGCGCATGTCTTTTTTTGCGCTTTTGGCCGCGTTTTTTATCCAAAACGGCCTTCCGAAAAATCTGCATATGCAAAATATGCAGATTTTTCGGAAAATCGGGATGTAAACCCAAAATGCTCAGAATCTGAGCGCTCAGAACGCCAAATGCTCAGGATCTGAGCGTGACTTTTGGAGGAATATCGTTCAAAATATTCCTGTCACAAATCGATTTTCACAACGAACGGAGGAACAGATATGGCACAATCAAAGCTTACCTGCATCTGCGAATGGCCCGGCGGGCAATATCGCCCCGGGTGTCCGGTGGCCATCTCGGCGGGGTCTCTCTGGCGGCAGGGCATGGGGCCGGTGTTCGCCCGGCTGACGTTTACATCTCTCTCCGAAACGCGCATTGCCGCGCTGGTGGTGCACATCGACGCGCTGGACGCGCAGGGGAACCGCGTCTCCCTCGCCGCGACGGATTTCCAGTATCCCGGCCTGAACGCGGAGCCTTATCAGGAGTTCGGCGGCGCTTCGCCCATTCCGCTGGGAAGCTGCGACGTTCGATACTTCCGCGCGAGCGTCGTTTCCGTCGACTTCGCGGACGGCAGCCATTGGAAAACCGGCAACGCCACGACCGCGCCCACGCCCGCGCCGGAACCGCTGCCGCTGACCGACGAGCTGCTGGCCGCCTACCGCCGCGAGCTGGGCAGCGACGCGCTGCGCTTCTCTCCACTGGTGCTGGACGGCGCGTGGCGCTGCGGCTGCGGCGCGTGGAATCCGCAGGGCAGGGACTGCTGCCGCGTATGCGGCGCGTCGCTTTCGCGGCAGCAGGCGCTCGCCGACATGGACGTTCTTCGCCCCATCGCGCAGGCGCAGCTCGCCGCCATCGCGGAGGAGCGCACGCGCGCGGCGCAGGAAGCCGCCCTTCAAAAGCAGCGCAGGCAGAAGCGCAAGCGAACCGCCATTCTCGCGTCCGCCGTTTCTCTGGCAGTGCTGGGCGCGTTCATCTTCCTTCTGCTGACGCAGATCATTCCGAAGTCGCATTACAGCGAGGGGCTGAGACTGTCCGAATCCGCGCAGGCGCTGAACAGCGCGAATCTTTACGCGCGGGCGTATGACGAATTCGCCGCCGCGAAGAACTATTCGGACGCGCCGCGCCGCGCGGAAACCGCCGCCGGTCACGCCGCCGACGCGTTCGCGGCAGAAAGAAACTATACCACCGCGGCAACCTACTACCTCCACGCGGGCAACGAGGCGCGCGCCGACGAGTGCTGGCAGCTGAACCGCATCTCCCACCCGGATACCATACGAACCGCAAGCGGCTTCCTGCGCTTTTCCGGCAAATACAGCGGCGTGCTCTACAGTCGGTATGTGGGCTTCGAGAACGACCCGGTGGACTACTCCCGCTACACCGGCGCGGACGGCAGGGAATACACGCTCGTCTTTGACGATCGCGCCGCCGTCTCTCCCTTCGGCAACGATGATTTCGCCAGCGTCTCCGGCGTAACCGGCATTCAGGACGAGGACGGAAATGTGATCGCGTTCGACGGGTACGACGCGCGCATAGATTATAGAAAGGATGAAAACGGCCAGAAGACGCTGGAAGCTATCTGGCTGAGTAAGGACAGGCTGTACGGTCTGGCCGCTGAAGACGGCACCGTGCTCATGGAGCCGTCCGTGGGCTTTCAAAAGTTCGAATCCTACGGACGCGAATTCCCGCGTTTCTTTGAAAATATTGCCGTCGTGAGGAAGGATGGTCTCTGGGGCGCCATCGACCGAAACGGGCAGTTCGTCATCGAACCCCAATACGGACGGCTGTACGACGCGTCCGAGGGGCTCGTTCTCGCGCAGCTTCCCGATTCCATGCAGATGATCAACGGCCTGTACACCTCCGTGGAGGGCGATTGGCTCGTGCTCGATACGCAGGGCAACATCCTTCTGCGTTCCGACGGCTGGAAGCCGGGTTCCTATTCTTACTGTTTCAGCCACGGCTGGCTGCAGGTGGACTTTTCTGACAAGGAAGAGGGCTATATCAATCGAGAGGGCCGCCGTTTTCTGGATCGCACGTGGCGCTTCGTGGACACGATTCGTGGTTCCATCGAAACAGCGGACACCGACATTCTGGATATGGACGCCGAGCGCATCATCGGCAATCTGAAGGATAGCGATCACTACGAAGCTCTCTCCTGCGGCCTCGTCTACGAGAGTTATAATTCCTGGAATTCAGGGCGCGATCTCTACAACTTCAGCGGCACACTGCTTCTGGAAAATGTAAACTCAACCGACGATTATTTAGCGAATCCATTTTATATGATCAGCTACCGATACCTGCTGGTCGACGACGCGAAGAATGGCAAGGGTCTGTATGAACTGCGGGGAAGCCTTTCCAATCGTTCTCTCCGCCTGATCACCGCAGTGCAATGGGATTTCCTGTGCGGCTCGAACACCTCCACTGGCTTCTCGAACCCCGACGACACCTGCGGCCTTATCTCGGTGGGTAAGGAAAGCTACTTCAGCAGCTACGGCTTCATTGACCTGAACGGCCAGTTCGTCAGCGACGGCCTGTGCTTCCGCTCCGTGTGCGATTTCACCTCCGACGGCGTAGCCATCGTGCAGACGCAGGATGAGCTTTACGGCCTGCTGAACACGAAGGGCGAAATGGCCGTGGAAGCCGCCTGCCAGTCCATCCAGCGCGTCGGCGAGAACCTGTACGCCGTCGAGAACGCGAACGGCAAGTGGGGTCTGATGAACACGGAGGGCAAAGTGCTCGCGGAATGCCGGTATTCGGAAATCGGCTCGTTCACCAACGGCCGCATCTTCGTGAAGGACGGCAGCTATTGGAAGCTGATCGAGCTGGACGGTACCGTCTGTCTGGAGCGAATTCAGGACTACAGAATCGCGGCGGACGGCACGCTGGCGCTGAAGCGCGACAACCGCTGGGGCGTGGTTGAGAGCGATCTCACGCAGGTCTTCTAATCCCCAACAAAAGAAAGGATGAATCCTCATGAAAAAGCAAACTCTCGGTCTCGTTGCGCTTGTCATTCTCATTTGTGTTCTGTTCGTCGGCTGCAAGTCTCTGTTTTCCGGCTGCGGCAATCCGAGTCACAAAGGCGACACCTCGCGCTGCACCATTTGCGGAAGCCGACGCGTCGTGTACAGCAGCGGAACCTATGGCTACTGCGCCAAACACTATACCGACATGAAGCATAACCGCTGATTTCTCACCCTCGCGCGATATTTCCTGAAATTCCTTGACAGGCAACCGGTCGGCCGCTATAATAGGTAGCCCGATCGGTTGCCCCTTTTTGGAAGTTCAATAGGAAAGGAAACCGCCATGGACAAGATTTATCCCCGCCCGCACGACAGGCAGACCGTGTATCTGAACAGCGTCGTGACCGGCGAAAACATTGAGGTGGGCGATTACACCATCTACAACGACTTCGCGAACGATCCCCGCGACTTCGAGAAGAACAACGTGCTCTATCACTACCCCATCAACGGCGACAAGCTGAAAATCGGCAGGTTCTGCTCCATCGCCTGCGGCGCGAAGTTCCTGTTCACCAGCGGGAACCACACCATGCGCTCGCTGTCGAACTACACCTTCCCCATCTTCTTCGACGAGTGGAATCTGGACGCGAAGAACATTTGCAGCGCGTGGGACAACAAGGGCGACATCGTGCTCGGCAACGACGTGTGGGTCGGCTATGAAGCCGTGATCATGTCCGGCGTGACCATCGGAAACGGCGCGATCATCGGCACGCGCGCCGTGGTCACGAAGGATGTGCCGCCGTACACCATCGTGGGCGGCGTTCCGGCCAAACCCATCCGCAAGCGCTTCGACGACGACACCATCCGCGCGCTGGAGAATCTGCGCTGGTGGGACTGGGAGCGCGAGAAGATCGCCCGCAGCATCGTCGCGATTCAGAACGGACGACTGGACGAATTGGAGAAAAACGCATGAAGCCGGTTGCCGTAGACCCGAAAACGACGAAGCGCGCGTCCGCCTATGCGCTGTGGATGAACGCGCCGAACCCCATGGTAACGTTTTTCAAAACGATGGACGTGACGCGCCTTGTGCGCCTGAGCCGAAGACACGGCGTGAAGTTCAACCTGCTGCTGTGCTGGTGCATCGGGAAGGCCGCCGCCGAGGTGGAAGAATTCTACCTGCTCCCGGTGGGGCGCGAGCTGATGCGCTACGACGCGCTGGCCGTGAACACCATCGTGAAGAACCGCACCGGCGAGGTCAGCTCCTGCGACGTGCCGTTTGACGGCGACTTTGCGCGCTTTCAGGCGGACTATCTGCGCCTTACGCGCGAGGTGGCCGAAACCTGCGCCGACCACGACCTGACCGAGCGCATGGTCATCGGCACGAGCGCCATCGTGGATGCGGATATTGACGGCGCGGTGGGCATGAACAGCGGCATCTTCAACAATCCCTTTCTCATCTGGGGACGCTACCGCCGGAAGCCCCTGAAAACGGTGCTGCCCATCTCCTTCCAGTTCCACCACACGCAGATGGACGGCGCGCACGCGGGGCGCTTTCTGGCGCTCGTGCAGCAGAACATTCGAACGCTCGTCCTCCCGAAAGCGGGAAAGGAGCGGATTTCATGAACCTGACGACGCTTTGGCACGCTGTAGACGATTGCCTGAGCCAGCTTGATTTCTCCGCGCTGGCGAACAGCTTCCGCCGGTATCGCTTCGCGCTGTATACCGAGCGCGAGGCCTGTCTGGACGGCGCACTGATGCCCCGTCCGGACGGCTTTCTCGGCAACACGGCCGTTTCCTGCGAGGGCGAATTCGTCGCCATCTGGAGCTTGGACGCCGACCCGATTGAGGACGTTGACCGGCTGGCCGCGTCGCTGGTTCACGAAATGTTCCACTGTCACCAGTTTACCTGCGGCGAAACGCGCTTTCCCTCCGATCTCGCACTGCTCGCCGACCCCGGCGACGCACGGAGCTTCGAAGCAAAGCACGCCGAGAACCTTCTGCTTGCCGACGCGTGCGAACAGAAATCGCTTTCCTGCCTGAAGCGATTCGCGAAAATCCGCGGCGAACGGCGCAGGGCTCATCCGGACATGGTGGAGCAGGAATTAAAAGTGGAAACCATCGAGGGCATGGCGGAATACGTGAGCCTGCGGGCGCTGGCATGCCTGAACCCGGCGGCGTTCGAACGGCAGCTCGCGCGCTATCTTCAGCGCCTGCGGGCAGAGGACGCGCAGCTGTTCGACCTGCGCCGCATCGGCTATTTCAGCGGCGCGGTCTATTTTCTGACCCTCGAGCGGCTGGGGCTTCCCATTGTCAACGACCCGCGCAGTCCATTGACCGCCTACGACCAGAATCCTATCGATACAGCAGGTTTGACCGCCGATGTGCCGAGCTTTGATTTCGTCGCCCTCGAATTCGCCGCGCTGACCAGAAAGCGAACGGATGAAATCGCACAGTACACCGCAAACGCCGCCTACACCGCGTGTAACGCCGTCATCTGCGGCTATGACCCGATGAACATGTTCCGCGTCGGCGACCAGCTCTTCTGCCGTCACTTCGTCTTTCTGAACGAAAACGGCCAGACAAAGCCCATCCAGACCGCCGTCGTGCTGAAGCTCGCCCCCGGCAGCAATGACCATGTTGTCGGCTATTATCTCAAAAACGCATAAAACGAATCGGAGCGAGGACAAACCCGCTGTTTGTCCCCGCTCTGATTTTCTGTTCTTCTGAACGCATACAGACCTGCCCGTCTTTCGCTTTTCAGATACGTGTGCCGAAAATTCCCACCCACTGGTTGACCAGCGCGAACGCGCCGGTGCGCCAGCTGAGCTGATTCATGAAATCGCCCAGCCCGTCGGCGTTATACAGGCCGGTAATGCGCTGGAAGCCGAGCAGATCATAGATACCATCACCATCCGGGTCGACAGACAGAAGCGCGCTCAGCGGATTCACGTTGAGCGCGTCATTCGCTATCACTCCATCTTCAGATGCGCGCGCCGAAAATTCCCACCCACTGGTTGACCAGCGCGAACGCGCCGGTACGCCAGCTGAGCTGATTCATGAAATCACCCAGCCCGTCGGCGTTATACAGGCCGGTAATGCGCTGGAAGCCAAGCAGATCATAGACGCCGTCGCCGTCCGGGTCGACGGGCAGAAGCGCGCTCAGCGGGTTCACGTCGCCCGACCGCGGCGCTTTGAGCCTGCCATTCGCATCGTACAGCGCGTCCAGATACGTCCGGTCGCGGTCGCTCAGGTCAATCAGATAGGTTTTCCCGTTTTCAAGGCTGTCCGCGCGAACGCGGCGGCCGTTTTCATAGGTAATCGCGTAGCGCGGCTGATACGCGTCGCTGCAAAACACGAGCGCGTAGCCGTCGCCCTGATCCGCGTACACCGTGTAATAGCCGATCGCGCCGCTGCCGCCGGAATCGATCGAAAGCAGAATATCCCGCTTCCCCGCTCCGGTCAGGCTGCCAATCCACAGGCGCGGCTGATAGCCCGCGTCCTCCGGCACCGGCAGCTCCTGCGACGCGCCGTTTTCAAACGTGAGCCGAATCTCCGTCCACGCGACGCTGTCCTCTCTCTGAATCCCGCTCAGAATCACTTCTCCCGCCGCCGGATTCCCCGGCTCCACAAATCTTCGCTCAATCACGGTTCGCTGCATGTCGTGCTCCCCTCCCTGTCGCTTTCAGCGTATGCAAGGGACGCGCGCGGCAGTCTGCGGGCGAACGCGCTATGAATCCACCCTTTCCGCAAGCGCCGTCAGGATCTCCTTCAGGCTATACGTTCCGGCGCGAAGAATCTGTTCCTCCATTGGCAAAAGAACCCCGTCCGCGCTCTGCGCAAGGCGCGACAGGCGCGCGGCGATTTCGTGCGCCTCCATCACCTGCGCCCGCGTGCGCAGCGGAAGATACGCGCACCACAGCCGTTCTTCGTCGCCGTGCAGCAGAATGCCGTCGTTCGTGTCCGCCTGAAGCATCGCCGCGCACTGCCACACGCCCTCCGCTTCCGAAGTCATTCGCGGCTTCAGCTCCCGAACGAGCGCGGAAAGCTCCGCTTCGCGGGCGAGCGTGGCGCTCAGCAGGTTTCCATAGTAGAGATTTTCATACGCGATCGTGAATTTCCGCGGCTTCCTCCGTTCCCGGAGGGCGCGCCCGCAGGCGGCGCGGATGCGTGAAAGGCTCGGCTCGAACTTCACAAATACGGTCTCCCCGGTGCCGCCCTGCCGCCATTCCATGCGCGCCCCCCATTTCCGCCGCGTTTTACTGCGATTTATGAATTAAATTTATTATACTGCGGTACTTGCATTATTTCAAGGCCTTTGGTCAATATACTTTTCAGCGGGAAGGAGGTGGCGCAGATGTCGAAGCCGCGCAGGGTGCCCGTCGGGCACCGAAACATCGTCGGAGCGAAAATCGTCCGGCTGCGCAGGGAGCGGAACATCAAGCAGAAGGAGCTGGTCGCGAAGCTGCAAAGCATGGGCATGGACATCAGCGACACCAGCATGTCCCGTCTGGAAGGACAGACCCGTCTGGTGCAGGATTTCGAAATTCCCATTCTCGCGCGGGCGCTGGAGGTCTCCGTGGAATGGCTCTTGCGGCAGGAGGATGAATAAGCCTTCTGCTTTTTGCTTATGGAAAACACCGCGGCGTCGGATGAACCGGCGTCGCGGCGTTTTTGTGGGGGAAAGCTGGGATCAGCCCTTGATGGAGCCCATCATGATGCCGCGCTCGAAGAACTTCTGCACCATCGGGTAGAGAACCAGCAGCGGCACGGCGGACACGACGATGATGGCGTACTTCAGGGAGGCGTACAGCAGGTAGACGCCCAAGTCGTCCACGCCGGTCTGCTCCTCCATGTCGCCCATCTGCGTAAGCACCAGAATCTCGCGCAGGAATACCTGCAGGGGCTGCAGGCTGCGCTTGCCGGGCAGGTACATCATGGCGCTGAAGTAGCTGTTCCAGTGGCCGACCATGTAGTACAGGATGATGACGATGAGGATGGATTTGCTCAGCGGCAGCACGATGCGCACCATGGTGGCGAACGGCGACGCGCCATCGATGGACGCGGCCTCGCGCAGCGCGGAAGGCACGGAGTTGATGAAGTAGTTGCGCATGATCAGCATGTTGCTCACGCTGATGGCGCCGGGAACGATGATGACCAGCGGGTTGTTCAGAAGGCCGAGGCTCTTGATGTTCAGGTAGTTCGGGATCATGCCCGCGCCAAAGAACATGGTGAAGGTGATGAAGATCGTAATCGCGTTCTTGCCCTTGAGATCCGGCAGCGACAGCGGATAGGCCGCCATGATCGTGGCGATCATGTTGAGCGTGGTGCCGGTCGCGGTGTAAATCAGTGTGTTCCGGTAGCCGGTCAGGATGTCGGAACTGGCGAACACGCGCTTATAGGAATTCAGCGTGAATTCCACCGGCCAGAGCACCACGTCGCCGCCCAGAATGCGCGCCGGGTTGGAGAAGGAAGCGCTCAGCACGTAAATCAGCGGGTACAGCGTGACGATGCACACCAGCGCCGTCAGCACATAAACGATTCCCTGAAAGATCGCGTCATTTTTGCTTTTCATGAGCCGCACCTCCTTACCACAGGCTGGTCTCGGAGACCTTCTTCGAGATGGCGTTAACCGTCGTAAGCATCAGGATGTTGATCAGCGAGTTAAACAAATCTACGGCCGTGGCGTAGTCATATTTCAGATCAAGAATGCCCTGCTTGTACGTAAATGTCGAGATGACCTCGGAAACGTTGAGGTTCAGGTCGGTCTGCATGGCATACACCTTTTCGTGTCCCACGCTCATCAGACTGCCGCAGCGCAGAATCAACATGATTACGATGGTGGGCACGATGCTGGGAAGCGTGATGTAAATCAGCTGCTGCCAGCGGCTTGCGCCATCCACCCTCGCGGCCTCATAGAGCGAAGCGTCAATGGCGGAAAGCGCGGAAATAAAGATAATCGCGTTCCAGCCGGAATCCTTCCAGATATCCGACAGGATATACATCATGCGGAAGTACTTGCCGCTGCCCATCAGGTAGAGCGGCTCCTTCGTGAGACCGAAGGCAATGAGCGCCTTATTGACGATACCCGTTTCCATGGCGCACATGGAAACCATCATGCCGACGACGACGACGGTGGAAACGAAGTGCGGCGCGTAGGTAATGGTGCGAACCATGCGCTTGGCCTTGTCCGTTTTCAGCTCGTTGAACACCAGCGCCAGAATGATCGGGAACGGGAAACAGAACAGAAGCGAGAGGAAGCTGATATACAGCGTGTTCGAAATGACGCGGCGGCTCTGATAGCTTTCAAAGAAGTACTGGAAGTGCTTCAATCCCAGCCAGTCGCTGCCCCACATACCGACGCGCAGCTTGTAGTCCTTAAAGGCAATCTGAATGCCGAGCATGGGCTTGTATTTGAACAGAATGAAATAGACGATCACCGGAATCAGCAGCAGATACATCTGCCAATACCGCGTGATTGCTTTACGCCAGGTATTGTGATGCACGATGCGCGGGGAACGAACGGATTTCTGCATCATAGGGACGCACCTCTCTTGAAAATATGCGGTCAGTTTCTGGCGTAAACACAAAGCGCCGGAAGCGCCGCCTGTGAAGAGGGGAGCCCCGCAGGGCTCCCCCTTCCGTGCGGCTTTGAGTCGCAGTGGAAAACTCCGGGTGACGACGCACAAATGAGGTAGTCGACCGGCGAATGGATTTTTCGTCCGATACAAGTGCAAATTTCGAAGGTTTACTGGATGTAAATCGAGGAATTTGCATGCCGCAGAGGACGGAAAAGACATCGCCTGACGTGCCGCCGAATTGTGCGGTGGTGCCCCAGCTTAGAACTCAGCGCCTTCGCCATAGACGCGGGTCAGAGCGGACTCATACGCGTCGATCAGCTTCTCGGGATTCATCTTGGCGAGTTCATCCTGGAACGCGGCCCAGGTATCGTCCGTCAGTTCCTTTTCACCGGTCATAACCTGAGCGGCGAAGTTCTTGGCGAAGTTGTTGATGTCGCTGCCCAGCTGAGAAACGACGGCGCTCTCATCAGCCGTGAAGGTGATGATGGGCCAGATCTTCTTGGGGGCATAGTCCTTCAGCAGAGCCTGCGCGCAAGCGGACGGGATGGGGCCGTACTCGGCGTCCAGCAGGTTGGAGAAGAAGCAGGCGGGCACGCCTCCGCCCGGCCACATGCCGAACTGAGCGCGGAACGCGTCATTGCTCATGTCCTCGGTGCGGGTCGCCAGCGCGGCGTCGGTCCAGCTGCGGGTGCCGTCTTCCTTGACTTCCCAGTCCTCGCCCTCAACGCCGATCAGAGCCAGCGCGGAGCCTTCCTCGGAGTAGAAGTAGTCAACCCATTTGAGGGCCACGGGGATGAGCTCCTCGGGGCAGTCGCAGGTGATGACGAAGTTGCCGGTGGAGTGGATCGCGCCGCGGGTCTGAGTGTGGAAGGCGTAGCCGTCGGGGCCTTCCAGAGACCAGTTCACGGTGTACCAGTTGTCGCCGCCGTTGCCGGGAGCGATGGTGTTGAGCAGCATGCTCAGGCGGTTGGTCTGGTTGAACACGTCAGACTGCTTGTCGCCTTCGGTGAAGATTTCCTGATAGATCAGCTTCTCCTGATACATCATGGTCATGAACTCGACGTACTTGCGGAAGTTCTCGTGCTGGAAATACACGCGAAGCTCGCCCGTCTCGGGATCCACGTCCACAACGTCGTGATGCGCGCCGCGGGTGCGCAGGCCGAAGGAGCCGTAGAAGTAGTTGTGCATGTTGTTGGCGCTGGCGATGGTAGTGATTTCGTCGTTCTCGCCGTTGCCGTTCCAGTCGCTGTCACGGATGGCGGTCATGACCTTCACGTAATCGTCCAGGGTCTTGGGGTCGTCCATGCCGATGGCTTCCATGGCGTTCTTGTTCAGCCACAGCTTGGTGGGGGTGCGCATTTCAGCGCCCAGGATGACCTGGGGCAGACCCCAGATTTCGCCGTTGGCACCGACGATGGCGCCGGAGATGGTGGATTCCTCGTTGAAAAGCTTCCAGAAGTTGGGCGCATTCTCCTCGAGGTAGGGACGCAGGTCAACGATGATGCCCTGCTCGCCCCAGGACGCGAGCTTGTCGTTGCCGATCTTGCCGCGCAGGATGATGTCGGGCAGCTTGGTGCCGGAGTCCGCGATGCGGGCCGCCAGCGTGTCGCCGAACACGGAATTGCTGACATTATCCCACTCGATGTGCACGCCGGACATCTCCTCGTACTTCTGAAGACCATGTACGTTGTCCAGCTTCTGATCCGGGTAGTAGGAGCCGACCTGCGCCATGATATGCAGCGTGGTGGGCTCGTCTACCAGGGGGAACTGCTCGGCGATAGCGGTGCAGCCAAGCATCAGGCACAGCGCCACAACCAGAGCCACGAGACGGTTGAGTTTCATGTGGTTACCTCCTTTTTTATCTTCCCAGGCGTGTCCGCCTGCGAATTAGCCGCATGGGTCGATCGGTTAAAACAGTTGCGCATCCGGGACAAGCCGAACGCAGCGCATCGCACAGAAAAGCCCTTGGATTTCACAGAATCTACATCTGAACGGCAATCTGCACAGTCATACGCCTGCGGTTTTTGCCTATCTACCGTCCGTTTCTGGTATCATTATATACCACAATCAACGTGCTGCACAACCACCGTGCGAGCCATTGTTTTAATCGAATGGGACACTTTTGCAGATTTGACCGAGACTTTCTCCCGCCGTGACGGCGGCTTTGGCTGCAAGTCAGCGGCGCGCGCGGTACATCTCCGTCAGAATCTCCACCACGTGCGCGACCGCGTCCTCCTCGTTGGAGCGCACCACGTAATCGGCGCACGCCATCGCGCGCTCGTCGCCGTTCGCGGGCACGAAGCCCGTCGCCGCGGCCTGAAGCATCTCTACGTCGTTATAACCGTCGCCGACGGCATAGGTATCCTCGTGGCGAATGCCCAGCGCGTCCGCCAGCTGCAGAAGCGCCATGCCCTTGTCCACGCCACGGCGCAGCACCTCGAGGAACCCGCCGGTGGTGGGAAGGAACGAAATTTCAGGATAGTCCCGCAGGAACGCCTGCACCTCGCCGATGCGCTCGGGCGTGCCGCCGATCATCACCTTTGCCCACCTCCGCGGCGCCTGCGTCGGGTCGTCGATGACCTCAAAGGGGATAAACTGGCTGGTAAAGTGATGCTCGGACTTCGGCAGCAGGTGGATGGCATAGGACTTTTCGAGCGGGTAAAACTCGATCGTCACGTCCGGAAACCGCTCCGCCACGGCGCGCAGCGGCACGATGCCCTCGTCGCCGATGCCGTTGTCCACCGTCACGGCCGCCTTTTCGTAGTCATACGCCATGCCGCCGTTGGCCAGCAGCACGGGCGCGTTGATGATGTCGCGGGAATACGAATGAAAGCCCAGATAGCACCGTCCGGTGCATACCGTGAAGCGCCCGCCGTTTTCCTCAAAGAACTGCAGCGCCTTCTTCACGCCCGGGGTAACGATCTTCGTATCCGGCACGAGCGTGCCGTCGTAGTCGCTTGCCAGCAGCACGCCGTCAAACAGACCACGGTCTTTTTTCAGTGCTTCAGCCATTCGCGGACGACTCCTTCCATCACCAGCAGATCATCAATGGCATGCCGGTCGAGCGGGCCGAAATGCGTTTCCGCGTCGATGGAGCGGCACTTCAGCTCCATGGGGATGCCGATCAGGTTCATATGATACTTGACCGCCGCCGGATGGCCGCAGCCCTCCACCAGCGACATGACAGACAGCATGGACGACAGCTCCCGCGCCTTCTCGGGCTGCTTCTGATAGTTCTGATACAGCCACACCAACAGGTCGGGATGATAGTTAGCCATGATGCCGCTGAAGCCGTCCGCGCCGTCCTTCAGCGTTTCGAGGAACGTGGCACAGTTGGCGTTGAACAGCTGAATGCGGCCGTTCAGCAGGCGCACACGCTCGGCGATCAGCTTCGCGTCGCAGCAGGTGTCCTTGATGAAGCGGAAGCGGCCGGTTTCCGCCATCGCCTCCAGCACCTTCGGCGTAAGCAGGCGCTTATAGGGGCAGGGACACTCGTACATGCCGAAGGGCACGTCCGGAACCGCGTCCAGAATCCTGTGCATGTTGGCAATCAGCACGTCGTCGCTCTCGTCCTTCGCGGCAAGGCGGTTCGAGATCATCACGACGGCGTTCACGCCCGTGGCGGCCACGCGGCGCAGCTCGCGAATCTGATCCTCAATGGCGTCCGAGATATGGCCGGACGCGACCACGCACATCCGCCCGGCGGACGCCTTCACCACGCGCGCAGCCAGCTGTTCACGCTCGTCCTCCGTCAGGAAGAACATTTCGCTGGACTGACAGACCGCGAAGATGCCGTCGCAGCCAAGCTTTGCGTAGAACTCGACGATCTGATCCACGGCTTCCCAGTCCACCTGGTTGTCCGCCGTGAATGGCGTGATCATAACCGGATATACGCCCTTTGCAATTTTCTCCATGGTACCTGATCCCCTGTCTGTTCAATATTTCAGCGCCGAATGAGCGTTGTTATTTCCTTCAATAAGGCAACGCCGCACAAATGAGGTGGTCGGCTGGCGAATGGATTTTTCGTCAGATGCAAACGCAAATTTCGAAGGTTTACTGGAGGT
>OLSB01000504.1_pt1 | contig 44015 bp, 38 predicted proteins | sample 1672071 | NCBI WGS metagenome assembly OLSB01 (sample SAMEA3136642, study PRJEB25190) | human gut metagenome | biome: human gut; feature: human-associated habitat; material: faeces | place: Austria | collected 2013 | reverse complement strand
TAGTGGTAAACTTTTTCAGTGTCACTGTGGTCAAGTATTAGAGTAGCATTTACACATGACTGCGATTTCCGCTTTCATCGTTTTTATCAGCTCTGCCAGCTTTTCTTCACATTCTTCTCTTGTTTTCGCGTAGATATTGTGGCTTTCCCGCTTGCCGTAGGCATTGGTTGGTGTGTAACCATGGACGCAGGCTACAAGACACCGTGGATCGCAAAGAAAACCATAGAGGGCAGCAAAATTCCGATTCTTCCATACACAAGATACACCGGCAAGAAGGATCGTTACAAGCCATGGGAATACACCTACGACCCTGCAAATGATACCTACATCTGCCCTCGGGGCGGGATACTAAGACATACGACCACCGACTGGGAGGGGAAACGAACCTACCGAAGCATACCGGCGCAGTGCAGAGCTTGTCCCTGCAAGGCGAAATGCGGCGCAAATGAAAAGGGGCAGAAGGTACACACAACGCACATCTGGCAGGAGTATTTGGATTTGGTCGAACAGATACGAAAAACGGATCGTGCAAAAGAAATATATGCACAGCGCAAAGAAACCATTGAACGGGTCTTTGCGGATGCGAAGGAGAAACACGCGATGCGTTATACACACCACCGAGGCTTGGCCGCCGTCACGCGATGGGTCAGGCTTAAATTTGCTGCCATGAATCTGAAAAAGCTGGCAAATTGGAGTTGGAAAAACTCCTTTTCCCGGTTTATATTCGTTTATTGTTTCCCAAATTGCAAGAAATCCCCTGCTTTCGTCACTTGAAAGCAGGGGTTCTTTGACAGTCTGATGGGGGTCAGGATTAAAAATCCTGACCCCCACGTTTGTTATGGAACTTCATTTTTTTCAACTCTTAGCATAAACACTTATCATAGCAGAATTTCTTTACATATAGTACGCCGTGTCGGTTGTGAAGAACCACAGTACGCGTTGTTTGACGGGGAGGTTGAAGATTTCCGAAAGGGCTCTGCTATAGGCATCGAGCTGCCCGCAGTAGAATTCGGCGCGTTCCGCCTCCCCGCCCGTGCGGATTCGGTCGGATTTGAAGTCCAAAATCACAATGCCGTCCGCCTCCACGAGGCAGCAGTCCGTTACGCCCTGCAGGAGCACCTGCTCGCCGGCAAGCTGCGGGTCATAGCGCCCTGCATCCTCTAAAACGGAAAATTTGAATTCCCGCACGAGATTCGGTGCATGGAGCACCCGCTGCCCCAGCTCCGAGGCAAAAAACGCCGCGATCCGCTTCGGATCGACCGCTTCGTACTGCTGCTGTGTCAAAAGCTTGCGCTCAAGGAGCCGCAAAAGCTCGGAACGGATCTCCTCCGAATTGCCGCAGTGCTCATAGCGCAGATACTGCATCGCAAGATGGATCGCAGTGCCGCGTTCGCTCGGTGTCAGCGCGGAGCGGTCAAAGGAGGGGCGGTCAAAGCGCAGCGGCAGCCGCGTCTGCTCCGCCGATTCCTCATCGAGCGTCCGACCCTTGAGCTGGGTCGCGGTGAGCTTACTCGGCGCAGCCGAAGCGGCGGCGTGGCGGTCGTCGGTATGCAGATACGGCAGTGTCTGCTCCGCCTCCCGCTGTCGCTCGGTCTGTGCACTACGATGTTCTGGGCGTACCGCCTCATGGATCTCTATCCGCCACGGAAATTCGGAAACGCCGCGTCGTTCGGGCGCACCGCCGACAGAAAAGAGTGCTCCTGCCTCCGTCCGCGTCAGCGCCGTCATCAGGACCCAATCCGCCATGGAGCCCGCATTTTCACTCGGGGTGTCGCTCTCGTCCAAAAGCTGCACCAGCGAGCGCAGCTTCCGCTCCGTTGCACGCGAACAGCAGGTCATGACCATGCGATACTGCGCACGGGTCATTGCGACATACAAAACGCGCAGCTCCTCGGACATATTCTGCTTGCGGATGCGGTCGGAAATTGCCGCGCGAGCGATCGTCGGGTATGAGACGCGCCTCACGGGGTCATAGCACATCGCACCGATACCGAGCTGTGGGTCAACCAGCACAGGCTCGGTAGAATCCATGATATTGAATTGCTTGGAAAGGTCGGCAAGAAATACCACCGGGAACTCCAAGCCCTTGGACTTGTGCATCGTCATCAGACGCACCGCACCCGCCGTCTGCTCCGCGTCGCCGCCGAGACCCTTTGCACGCAGCGCTTCAAGGTACTGTAAAAAGTCAGAAAGTCCGAAGCGCTCACCGTTTTCGAATCGATCCGCCAGTCCGACGAACAGTTCAATGTTCTTTCGCCGCTGTCCGCCGCCGTCCATCGCACCGTAGATCGCGCGAAGGTGCAGTGCATCGTCCGCCGCATCGAGAAGCTGCCGCATATCGCCCTCCCGCGCCGCCTGCCGCAGGTCGGAAAGCCGTTCGCAGAGCGTCCGATGCTCCTGTGACTGCTCGAGCGCATCAAAGAGGTCCCCGCTGCGGCAGCTTGCACGCAGCAGCGCCAGCTCCTCTGCCGTGCAGCCGAACACCGGCGACATCAGGACGGTCAGCAGCGGAATATCCTGGTGCGGATTGTCCAAGATTTGCAGCAGCGCCAGCAAAAAACCGACCTCGTCTGCGGCAAAAAGGTCGTCACTGCCGCAGACGCAGCGAATCCCATGGCGGCGAAGCGCGGTCAGATAGGTACTCGCCTTGCCCGAGAGCGAACGCATCAGGATCACGATGTCCTCCGCTCGGATCGGACGCAGCTCCGTCTCGGAGGCGGGGATCATCGTGCCGTCATGCAGCATTGCTTCAATACGGGCTGCGACAAATTCCGCCTCGACCTCATCGCGTCCGATCGGCGGGTAAGCAGGCAGCGTGTCCATATTCACATAGTACAGCTCGACCGCCGGCGAGCCCATCTCCGCAAAGCTGCGGCGCGGGTGGAGAGCCTCCGCATCGCCGTAGTACAGCCCGCCGACCTGCGGCGTCATCGTCAGGCGGAAAACCGCATTCGCAGCCGACAGGATCTGCGGGTGCGAGCGGAAGTTGTCCGACAGCAGGATTCGCGCCGGTTCCCCCTCCGCCGCGTTTTCCTCGTCGGCGTAGGTATTGTATTTGTCAAGGAAGATCGTCGGGTCCGCCATGCGGAAGCGATAGATCGACTGCTTCACGTCGCCGACAAAGAACAGATTTCTCCCGTCGCGTGAAATACCGCGGAAGATGGCATCCTGCACAGCGTTGGTGTCCTGGTATTCGTCGATCATAATCTCGGCGAAACGCCCCGCGATCTCGCGTGCATAGGCGGTCGGGGTCGTTCCCCCGCCGTAGATCAAGCGCAGCGCTTCGTGCTCCATGTCGTTGTAGTCCAGCACATGACGTGACAGCTTTTCCGCGCGGTACGCCTCGGAAAAGCGCTCGGTCAGCGTCAAAAGCCCGCGCAGCGCCGTTCCGCATTGCCGTAGGTCGCCGACCGTCTCCTCTGTCGGCAGGTAAAACAGCGCCAGCCGCTCCTTCAGCTCGGAGAAAATGCGCTTTCTCGTCTCCCGCACCTGCTCCTGAAGCTCGGGAACGGGACAGGCACGGATCGCCTTCAGCCGACCGATGTCGCACGGAATTGCGGCGATCTCGTTCCAGCCGTTCGCCGCGAGGAAGCGCGAAAGCAGCTCGGAATTCTCACGGAACGTCGGCTCGTAGGCTTGCAGCGCCGTCTCCCGCGCGATTTTTTCGCAGCAGCGCTCCAGCCGCTCCCGTGCGCCGACCAGAAAGCGTTTCAGATTTTCGATCCAGTAGGCGCCCCATACCGTCTGCCCGAGATCGGCGCAGTCGGACAGGTCAAGCGACTGCCGAAGCTGCAAAAACCGCTGCTTCGGATTTTGCCAGCATTGCAGATCGCGAAATACCTTCCCGATCAGCCCGACCAGCACCGCGTCGTCCCGACCGGTGCTGAGAAATTTGAGGCAATCGGCGACCTCCGCGTCCTGCTCGGCGGCATAGGTCTGCTCCAAAAGGCGCTCCATCACACGCCCGCGCAGACGCTCCGCCTCCTGCTCGTCCGTAATGCGGAAATCGGCGGGCAGATCGAGCACATGGGCATACTCACGCAGGAGGCTGCCGCAGAACGCGTGGACGGTCGAAATCTGCGCCAAATAGACGCGGCTCATCTGTTTTTGCAGATGGCGGTCATTCGGGTGCAGGCTGAGCAGCTCGCTGAGGCGGTCGATCAGCTTCCCGCGCAGCTCCGCCGCCGCGGGCTGGGTAAAGGTAATCATCAGAAAATCATCGATATTCCGCTGCTCCTCCTCAACCCGCCGCAGGACACGGTCCACCAGCACCTTGGTCTTGCCCGAGCCTGCCGCTGCGGAAACAAGAAGCGCGCTGCCGCGGTGATCGACGACCGCCTGCTGCTCCCGTGTCAGCTTGATTTCAGCCATGCTCCTCGCCTCCTTCAATTGCCTGCCAGAACTCCTCGGCGGTTTTCAGCTTCGTCAGCCAGCGCTTCTCCCCGCGGTCGCGGCAAACGCTTCCGTAGGGGCACCATTGGCAGGCGTTGTTCAGATTATCGCAGTAATACGGATTCGGCGCGACCTTGCCGCCGTAAAGCTCATCGCCGAGGCGGGCAACGGTCCGAAAAACGTGTTCCCGCAGCGTGTCAAGCTGTGCCCGACTTGCCAGATCGCCCTTCCGCTCGCCGTCCTTGCCGCAGCCGTAGGGCAGATAGGTCGGCGAACCGTCGCACGGCTCCATGGCTTGCAGCACATCCTCGCGGTCAAGCAAAAGTCCGCTGCGGCGCTGTGATTTCTGCCGCCGGTCGTTCATCTTCTTTTCGTCAAAACGGTTCTGCACGGTAACGCGTTCGATCCGTGCGGGGAAATACAGGACGCCAGCCGCCTCTAAGGGCTTGCCGAGAAGCCGCTCTCCGTGCCGCTCAAGCGCAAACAGGTACAGCAGCATCTGAAGCCCCAGTCCGTGAAATACCTTCGTGTAGTCAAAGCTCTTTTTGCCTGTTTTATAGTCGATCACGCGGACAAAAACGCGGTCGCCGCTGCGCCATGTATCCACACGGTCCACAAAGCCGGTCAGCTTCGCCGTCATTTTCTCCCCGACGATCCGCACTGAGGGGAGCGTTTCGCAGTCGGCAAAGTGCAGCTCAAACCATGTCGGCTCAAATTCCGAATTGCGCAGTTCCTCGTAAAGGTCGCGGACGACCATCCGCACCTCGGCAAACGTACGGCGGAACAGGTACTCCGCCCGCGCGGATTCCCAAAGCTCGGAAAGCTCCGTTTTCGCATAAAGCTCCATCCGCTCGTCCGCGATTGCCAGCACCTCGCCACAGGATACCGAGCCGAAGCCCCCGCGCCGCTGTACCTCCCGCCCGACGTGCTCCAACACGTCATGAACGAAGGTGCCGTAAATCGACGCATCCAGCTCCGCCGTCTCCCGCTCGCGGGCATTGAGTCCGTAATTCAAGAAATAGGCAAAGCGGCACTCGGCAAGCTTGTCAATGCGCGACGAGGACAGGTGCAGCGTCTTATCGTAGAGCGCACGCACCGCCGTCTGCGAAAGCGCGCCGAAATCATATTCGCCCGCCTCGGAAAGCTCCCGTGCCGTCCGCGTAAGATCGGGCAGACGGTCGGAAGACTCCCGCCACAGATTCGGCGACGCGGCAAGATACGCCAAATACTCCCGCGTGCTGCGCGAGGTCAGCGCGTCGGTATCGGTGCAGACCGCCGCCGACGGAAACAGTCTCCTTGCGCGGCGCAGGAAATACGAAGCATTCTCCGCTGCGCCGAAATAAAGCCGTTCGCTTCCGGTCGCCAGCACGCTGTCGATCGCCGCCAGCTCCAACGCCAGCAGCCCTGCGCCGGTCGGGTTCATGCTGATGCCCGCCTCGGTCAGATCGGCGCGTTCGCTGTCGGTCAGGAGGGTTTGGTTTCCGCTCGCCGTGGGAAACACACCCTCATTCGCACCGAGGAGGAACAGCACCTTCGTATCGCTGCGGCGCTGGGACATCAGGCTGCCGACATTCACGCAATCAAGGCTTGCCGGTATCGTGCCGATGGCGTAGCAGCTCAGCGCCGTGCGGAAAATTCGGGTGAATTCATCGGTGTCATGCACCGAGACGCCCAAAACGCCGTAAAGCTGCTCCAAAACGCGGCAGATCACACCGTAAACCTGCGCGTATTCCTGCGCCTGCTGCAGCTTCCCCGCCGCGTAGAATGCCTCGGCACGGGCAGACAGGCATTCCCTCAGCCTGATCTCCTCCAAAAAGTCGTTCAGCGCCAACGTCATCTCGGCGGTATTTTTCGCTCCGCGCAGTGCCGACCGCAGATGCAGCAGCGGCGAAACGAACGCAGCACGGTCGGCGTTCAGAGTGTCGAGCAGCGCCTGTCCCGCCCCATCCGTCCGTTTTCTATAGCCGTAGGGCGACATATCCCATTCCCTTGCCCATGTTTCGCCGCGGATCGACCACAGCAGGGCATAGTTTTCCAGCCGATCCGCAGCCGCCTCCGTCAGCGGCAGATAACCCGACTTCAACACGGCAAGCATCGGCTCTGTTTCCAAGGTCTGCGCTGCCTCCAACGCCGAAAGCAGCATATGTACGACCGGCTGGCGCATGATGTCGCGGTTGCCGGCAAAATAAGCGGGGATCTCCGCTCGATCAAGCACGGAGCGCAGCAGCGGCAGATACGCAGAATCGGGACAGGCGATCGTTATATCCCGCCAACGCAGCCCTTGCTCGACAAGCCGAAGAATCTCACCTGCGGCAATGCGACATTCCGTTTCGCCATCCGCTGCCGTCAGGAACGTCAGATAGCGCTGCGGCATCTCGAATGTCTCGTTCCCGCCGCCGAACAAATGCTCCCGCAAAAAGCGCTGCGGCGTCTCCTCCTCGGTGCGAAAGCGTTCAATCCGCGCCTGAACGCCCAATCTTGCCGCGATACGGAGCAGCCGCTGCGCCGTCTGTCTTGTCGCCTCAAACTGCTGCCCGCCGTGCTCCGTTCCGTCGCAGAGAAGCGCGACCGTCACCTCCGCCTCGGCGGAAAGGAGTTGGGCGATGATCTCCTGCTCAACGCCGTTGAAATCCGTAAAGCCGTCAAACCAAAAGCTCTTACCCGCAGCGTAGTCCGATTCCTCAAGCGCCGAAAGAAGGCGGTTGAGCTTTGTCTCCGGATTTTGCCCCAAATTGGCGGCAACCGCGTCATAGCTCTCCATCAGGAGGGCAAATTCCTCGGTTTTCAGCGCGAGCACACCGCTGAGCTTTGCGGAAACGCTGCGAAGGGTCTGCGCCGTGACGCAAAAACTGCGAAATTCGTCGAGCGTATCGATCAGCTTCAGGAGAAATTCAGGCTTATAGGCGCAGTTGGCATAGATTTTCAGACGCGAACGGACCTGATCGACCGCAAGCGACATCATCAGCAGCTTGCCGCCCTTGTCCGTCTCCGTCTCCGCAGCGCCGCCGTATTTGGAAAAAACGCGGCTCGCCAAGCGCGAAAAGCTCAAGACCTCCGCGTGGCGGGAAATTCGATTTCCGCCGAGCAGACAGAGCTTTCGCTCCGCCGCATGGGAAAACTGCTCGGGAACGAGCAAAATCGAATGTCTTGTCTCGGCGCAGAGAGCGCGAAGCAGACGGTCGGTATTCGCCTTACGGTCGGTATCCAGCAGGATATGCAGCATGGGGTTCACCTCTTTCCCATTCATCATACCATAAATTCGACCGAATGAACAGAAAAAAGTGATACCGTTCAGTCAAACAGCGCCAAAAAAGCTTGCAGCCACTCGAGCGTCTTAAAGCGAAGAACGTATTTCTCCTCTCCCCCGACGACAAGCTCGCTTTCCTCATCGGAAAAGCCCCCCGCCGCCGCGATCCGTTCCACGCCGTCGCCCGTCGCCGCGGTGCAAAGAGACGGAAAAACAACGCACCACCAGTTATGCCCCTCGCCCGCGCCGATGGTCACGCGCAGCGACGGATATTCCCCCGCCGGCAGCGTAAAGGTATCGTAGCGGCGCGTCTCAAATTGCTCCGTCTGCACCGTAACACGCACGGAATACGGGCTATTCTCCTCCCGCAGCACCTTCTGTGCCGCCGCCGCGAGCTCCGCCGTTCCGTTTGCAAGCGCCCGCCGTGCCTCGGATGCGGTTTTGCAGTCAGCGGTCAGCGCTGAGGCTGTCTCCAAGATCGCGTCCCGCACGCGCAGCTTCTGTTCCTGATCGGCGTCGGAGTCGGAATTTGCCACAACGTGCAGCCGCACCGTCTTTTCCGCTAAGGTCCGCTGCGAGAGATAGCTGTCCGCCGCGAATACCGCCCCCGCCGTCAGCATGACCAGAATCAACCAGCAGAGAATTCGTTTTAACACAAAAGGTCACCGCCCATATGTAAGATTACTTACAGTATGGACGGTGGCTCCGATGATTATACATTTTGTGCCAAAAAGACCTGCGAATAGTTTTCCTTCAGCATCATGCAGGCGACCGCAGCCGTCTCAAAGCTGTCAAAGATGCCGAACACCGCCGAGCCGCTGCCCGTCATTGCCGCGCCGTAAGCGCCGTAGGTCATCAGGACGGACTTGATATAGTTCAGCTCGGGGTGCGTCGGTACCGCGACCTGCTCAAAGACATTGCAAAGCCGCTTGCCGATCTGCTCCAAGTCGCTCCGCTGCAGCGCCGCCCGCATGGCAGTCGTATCCGGACGCTCGCCGACGGTGATCGTGTCTAACTGCGCGTACAGCTCCGCCGTGGAGAAGGAGAGCTCGGGCTTGCAGATGACATAGATCATCTCCGGCGCAGGCGGAAGCTGTGTCAAGCGTTCCCCCCTGCCCTCGGCAAGCGCCGTGCCGCAGAGGACGCAGAACGGCACGTCCGAGCCAAGCCTCACCCCCAGCTCCGCAAGCGCGGGAAGGGACAGCGGCGCATCAAAGGCACGGTTCATCGCCCGCAGCACCGCAGCCGCATCGGCGCTCCCGCCTGCCATGCCTGCCTGCGCGGGGATCCGCTTCGTAATGCGGATCGTCAGACCGTCCACGGAACGGTTCATTTCGCTCAGGTACAGCTCCGCAGCCTGCCACGCAAGGTTTGTGCAATCGGTCGGGATTCCCTCGTGATCACATTCCAAACGCCACGGCTCGTGCGTGTCCGTCTCAAGCATGATGTCGTCGCGGACGGAAACGGTCTGCATGATCGAACGCAGGTCGTGGTAGCCGTCCGCGCGGCGGTCAAGCACATCAAGCGTCAGATTCAGCTTGGCAAAAGCGCTTTCGGTGAGGATCATTTGATCTTTCTGCCCTCGAGATAGTAGCGCTTTTCGCGGCTGTGACCCATGGAGAAGGTCTTTCTCGGCAGGATGCCGTCCGCGATAACGCCGCGGAAGAGCTGGCTCTTTTCCATTGCGGGCAGCAGGAAGCCGATGGCGTTATCCTGCTTCGCAAGCGCGATCAGCGCGTCGTCGTCATGGATATAGTCGATCTCGCCCTCGTGCTCCTTGAGGTAGCCGTCGAGGAAGCCCTGCAGCACGCCGACCGCAAGCTGGCTCTTCTTCTTATCCAGGCTGAGCGTGCCGCTCTCGTCGCCGATAAACCACTTGACCTCAAAGCCGCCCTCGGCGCACGCCTCGTTCTTCAGCGCGGCAAGCAGCGCCTTCGGATCGCACTTGGTAACGACACGGTGGATCGGCTCGAAAACCTGTGCCTCGTCGTGGATGTTCTCCAGCTCGACCAGCGCAAACCGTGCGGGGTGGTTGCTCAGGTCCTCGTTCGGATGATTCGCCTTCAGCTCCTCGTAGCAGGATTTCGCCGTTGCGAGAGAATGATTGCCGTCGCCGACCGCGAATACCATGGGCACGCCCTTGAGATCGGCATACTTCTTGCCGACGTTCGCGGAATACTCGGTCAGGCGGTCGTTGAATGCCGCAGCCTCCGCGCCGTCCACGAGCCAGCCGGCGATATGGTTGCCGCCCTCCATCAGCTCAAAGTCGTAGAGCTTGGTCAGCCCCTGCTTCTTTGCGGCGATCGGCTCGATCAGAACCTTATCGTGGTCGTCGCAGAGCATCAGAATATGGGGCAGCTCGATGGGCGCGTCGCGGCGTACACGCATACGCGGCGGAATGCGCTCCACGACGGTGCGCTCGGTAGCGCGGATGGCGGAGGTGGAGCCGGTGGAGTAATCGTAAGCGTCCAGATCGACCATGCCGACAAGTCCCTTGCGGACGGTGCCGTTTTCGAGCGTGCGCTCCACATAGACAAACGAGTTCGGATAGGTACGGAAAATATTCTCCTTGAGGTATTCCGCCATCGTGCGGTTGATGAGCGCGGTGTGCTCCGCTTCCTTTTCGGTGCCGAGCTCCGCCTCGGGGAGGATCAGGTTGATGGTGGACGGTGCGCCCTCAGCGTTCTTGCGCACGCGCTCCCAATAGGCAGGGTCGGAGGTGAACTGGTCGCAGGCGATCACCGCCCACTTTTCCATCGACTCGACCTGAGGGAAGAGAATATCAGCCGGTAAAAATGCATTCATAAGAAAAGAATCCGCCTTTCGTACAATTCTGTTTCTGCGCAAACCACGCATCAGTGTGTCAAAAAGCCCCGATTTTGTCATTGCGAGGGTGCTTGCACCCGTGGCAATCTCGCAGATATGTTTCGGAATTTCGGAAAACCCCGGCGAATTCGAAACATTCAGCATGAGATTCCCACGTCGGGCTGCGCCCTCATCGGAATGACACGAGAGTTCTTTGACAGACCGCTGCGCAAACCACGCATTATACGATATTATTATAACGCATCGCGCACAAATTTCATAGCCCCTTATTTGTTGACGCTTTTTACAAATTTCAGCAGTTATTTTGCGTATAGTGCACAAAAAATCCGCCCATAATAAAGGCAGCAAGAAAACAGGAGGAATCAACATGGACACACTCGCATTGATCCTGAGCATTATCGGCTCGCTCAACTGGGGTCTGGTCGGCATTTTCCGTTTCGATTTGGTCGCATGGCTGTTCGGCGGACAGACCGGACTTGTCAGCCGCATCATCTATACCATCGTCGGTCTGGCGGGGCTTTGGTGCATTTCCCTGCTCTTCCGAAAGAAAGCGCTCGCAACGGATAGCGGTGATATGTAAAAAATCGCACAGTCGTTTTTCAACGGCTGTGCGGTTTCTTTATTGATTGACCAAACGGTTGAGCCATTCCACATAGGCTTCCGAGGAAATCATCATCGGGTAGTTCAGAATGATGCAGTCGTCAACGCCCTGCTCCTTTGCAAACGAAGCAAGGTCAAGGCTCGGGTGACCGTCGCGGTTAAACTCACGCGGGTCGATGGCAATGATCTTGCTGTAATGGCTGGTCAGCCACGGCGTAAACGCATTGCCGTAGGACTCCTTGATGATCATGCAGACGGGACCTTCAACGTCGGTATTGATGATCGTCACGGGGTGGTCGCCGCCGAGGAAGGTCAGGTATTTGTTCGAAACATCGCTGCCGATATAGCTGATACAGCCCATCGGGATCTCCGTCGTCAGTGTTGCATCCTCGTAGTAGCCGGTGTCGGTGTCCACATAGGGACGGTAATAGTACAGCGTATCGGGGTTGTTTGCCAGCACCGCCGCCTGCGGATAGCCGGAGAGGAAGGTATACATTGAGCCGAGAAAATTATCGTACTGTCCCTGCTCGAACTTGCTCAGCGGGGGCGCGTCGAAGCCCGCCGCCTCACAGAACGCAGTATAGGCATAATACGCGCCGAGCTGCGTCCAGTGGTGGTCGGTGCGGAAGTAGATATACTCGTCGGTGTGCGCGGCAAGCTTGGCGTAGGCATCGGCGGTTTTCACGTTGCTGCCGAGCTTTTCATAGCAGAAGCCGATCATTTTGCTCTGCGACATGTCGCCGGTGTGGTAATCGTTGGGTGCGTAGAACTCCGCCCCGTTCGGAACGAGCACATTGAAGGTCCGCACATCCTTACCGAGCGCCGTCGCGATATTCGTCACGGCGTCCCCATAGCTCTCCATTACGTCGTAATTCGCATGGGGAACCTCAAGCGCCCGATCGCCGACGATCAGCGCCTGCCCGAGGTCCTCGGCAACGACGTTATGATTGTCCACGCGCTCGGTCGGCTGCGTCGGCTGCTCGGACGGCGCCTCCGTAGTCGCGGCGGGATCGGTGTCCGAGGGCTTTTCGGTCGCAGGTGCCGTGGGCTTGAGGGCTTCACCGCCGTTGGCAGCGCCGCCGTTCATATTGACGATGATCGAAACGTCGTCGCCCGAAAGACCGGAATAGCGATAAAAGCCGTTGAGCGCGGTATTCGTGCTTTTCAGCGTCTTGTTGTCAGAGAAGCCGGCGGAATAATAGGTGCGGTAGTCGCTGTAAAAGCTGCCGTTCAGCAGCGCGGAGAAGGTCAGCTTCGGCTTTTGGGCAGAGCTGCTCGGGCTGAACAGCGCGACTACGCCGAAGATCAAAAGCAATCCCAGCACCGCGGAAGTCAGAACAGTGTAAATTCGTTTCATATCAGGTTCCCTCCGTCAGAAGGTTGCGTAAAGCGAGGGCTTGCTGGCGGCGCCCGCAAGCGAGGCAGCACAGAGATAGAGCAGCACCGCCGCAAGCACGACCATTCCCGCCGCATAGACACATTGCCAAACGGAAATGCGGCTGCCCTTGGCATTGCGCAGGAAAACGTTGCTCCAAATCGCGCCGAACCACCGCGGCAGGACGGAGCTTCCGATCAGGCAGAGCGCCAGCAGCGGCAGAGCGTTTTTCAGCAGGACGCCCACGGAAGCGCCCCAAAAGCTGCCCGCACCGAACATCATGCCGAGCGTTTTGCCGAGCGCGGACATATCCTCATTGGCAAAGATGACCCATCCGAACAGGATAAAGAACATCGTAATGAGGTTCCGCACCGCAAAGGGCAGCCGTTCCAGCCGCTCCGTCAGGAGCTTTTCCGCCGTCAGAAGGACGAAGAAGTACAGCCCCCACAGCAGGTAATTCCAATGTGCGCCGTGCCAAAGTCCCGTCAGCGCCCAGACGACAAACAGGTTCAGAATCTGCCGCGCTCTCCCCTTTCGGTTGCCGCCGAGGGGGATGTACACATAGTCGCGGAAGAAGCTGCCGAGCGTCATATGCCAGCGACGCCAAAAGTCGGTAATTGAGCTTGACGCATAGGGAACGTCGAAGTTTTCGGGATAGCGGAAGCCGAACATCCTGCCCAGCCCGATCGCCATATCGGTACAGCCGGAGAATTCGAAATAAATATAGAACATGAAAAACAGTGCGCCGAGCCACGCCGCCGCGCCGAATTTCTCCGACGAGAACTGCGCGTAAAAGCCGTAAGCGTAGTCCGCGATCAGGACCTTCTTTGCAAGTCCGACGGCAAAGCGAACCAGCCCCTGAAAGACCGCACGGGGAGGATGCTTCCGCGTATAAAGCTGCGGCTCGATCTGTGCGTAGCGAACGATCGGTCCCATCGGCATCTTCGGGAACATCGACAGGAAAAGCAAGAATTTCTTAAAATTCTCCGCAGGCTCGCATTTTTCGCGGTAAATATCCACATGGTAGGAGATGAGCTGGAAGGTATAGAACGAAATGCCGATCGGCGCGACGAGTGAGACTGCCCCGCTGCCGTCCGCACCGCTCACGCCGAAGATTCCGAGCAGGAAATTCAGATACTTGAACAGCACCAGCACGCCGATATTCAGCGCCAACGGCAAAATCAGCGAGCGCTTGTTCCCGGGCGTCACATAGTCGGACATCCTATAGTTGACAAATGCGGTCAGAAGCAGGAGCGGCAGGTAGTAAAGCTGCCCGAAGGCATACAGAACCATGCTCGCAACGAGCAGAACCGTATTTTTCTGCTCCATCCTCGGCACAAGGTAATAAACCGCCATGATCAGCGGCAGTAAAATAAAGATAAAGTGTAAATTTGAAAATTCCACAGACTTCCCTCTTCTCCGTCAGCCTCCGACAATTCTACGATTTCAATTTACCATAAGCCCCCCGAGATTTCAACAACAAATTTACATAACACCGAAATTATTTGTCCGATACCGTCCGCAGCTCCCCGCCGACCTCGTTCCCGTCGGGACTTGCCGGAGGTATTCTATGCGGACGGACGCGAAAAAAGCACGGCAAGCCGAATGACCTGCCGTGCTTTGAGAATCAAATTACTTTTCGGGCTTCTTCGTCCGCAGCGCGATCAGCAGCAGGCAGACATCGACGATCAGCTCCCCGATGACGATCACCGCCCCCAGCACATGAATACAGGTATTGCGGACACCGAAGCAGAGCGTATGTGCAATCGACCACGCGGACGAGAGAAGCAGCAAAATTGCCGGAGCAAACGGGCGGCGGCGAAGGCTGCACAGCCCGATGATCAGCGCAAGCAGCATCACCGCGCCGCCGATCTGATACGCCCCGAGCCCGCCCATCGGAACAGAGCTGTAGAAGCTCTCGAACTGCGGCGACCCGTTATCCGTTCCATAGGAGTATTCGCACCCCTTAACAAACGTCAGCGCAAAGAGTATTGCCAAAATAATGTAACAAAACAGTTTCTTTTTCATTCACTTTTCCCCTAACGATTTCGGCGATTGGCTTCCTTTATATGCTGCACACGCCGTCCTTATCGCACTGGCTTGCCCTCTTGATTCCATCGCTTTTTGAAGGCGCCAAGGAGGATCGACACAAGACCGACCGCAATTTGCCCTGCGTTAGTGCAGTACGTCAGCGGGCAGACCTCCTCGGGTACTCGGTATCGGAACAGCAGCGCAGACAGCGCCCACAGTCCTGCAACCAAAGCCCACACCCCCGATGTCAGAAGTCTCCACCGGTCAACGCCTATCGCAAACAGGAAGGCAATCAGTGTAAACAACCCGGAAATCGGAAGCTCTATGAAGCCGACCACGGCGATTTGTCTGTAAAAGCCGACATACTGCGGACTGCCGTTATCCCCGTCAATGTAGATCGCGGCAGGCACAAAGGTCAGAATTAACAGCAGCAGTAGGAACGCCGCCAGTACACGTTGTAATTTCATAAGCGTCTCCCGTTCGGTCGCAAAAACAGTAATGCTGTGTCAATCATATCAGCCCGTCACTGCACCGGCTTGCCGTCCTGATTCCGCCGCTTTCTGAGATTATAAAGAACGATCGAAATAACGCCGACAATGATTTGTCCGGCAACAATGACCCAAAACGTCGGAAGTAAATACTTCGCAACTCTCCTGAAGAGAAGCAGCAGCGATATAAGCGGCAGTACTCCTGCGATCAGAATCAAGATTCCCGATATCAGCATTCTCTGCGGGCTGCGCACGAGGGCAAAGATCAAGGCAAGCAAGGTAAGCAAGCCGGAGATCGGAATTTCAGCGACGGCAATCGCTCCGATGGATCTATAGTAGTTTACATACTGTACCTCCCCCGTATCATATTTTAGGTAAGTACACAGCGGAAGCAGTGTCAAAATAAACAGCAGCAGAATGACCGCCGTAAGGATTCTCTGTACTTTCACGGTTTCCCTCCTATCTACTCGCGCGAATTGTTAGATTATAAATTAATTGCGCCGTCTCCGCATTGGTGAGATTTCTTTTCGGATAGAGCAACCCCCTGTCTCCTCGTAAAAGATAACGTTTAGTCGCCCAGTCAACTCCACCCCGCGCAAATGGTGATACTGTCCGGTAATCGTCAAAAGTGGTATACGCCGGTCCGGAAGTAATACTAAAGTTAAAACCGAGATATGTTGCGTACCTGAAGAAAAACACTGCCGCCTGCTCGCGCGTAAGGGAATCATCAAGTTCAAGCGTATTTGAAGATGTCCCCGTTAATATACCATTTTCAAACGCCCATTGTGCAGCGTTGAAATTCGTCAAGTCCGCCTGTTTGGGTGGAGCATCAATAAATCTCGCACTAATTGTATCCGATACAGGATCAGGCTTTCCCGCTAAGCTGTATAGTGCCACGACAAACTCAAGTCGCGTTGCATCGTCCTCAGGTCGGAACCTACCGTTCTCAAGCGGCAAAAGGCAAAAACGTGTACAGTACTGAATTGCCGTATATCCCCAGTAAGATGATGAGACATCCGAAATACTAATGTCATCTGCGCTAAAATCTCTCAGAGCAATAAGACTCGGGATAAAAAACAGGCTGGTATCTAACACAACCTCAGAATAGTTAGCATGACCATAATGCACGAGCGTCTGATCATCAGTTGTGTACCCATAGGCGAAGACTGCATGGTTATCGTAATTCGTTCCATCCTTTGATATTTGGCTAAAGACAATAACGGGCTTTTTGAATGCTTTTAAGTGAGCCAGCGGGTAATTCTCGGAATTAAGCAATAGAACTAACGTATCAATGCTCATCCCGTGCTTGTCTTGGTATTCATTTAAGACCGAATTAATGCTTTCTCCCGTAATACCTAAAGCATCCGATCCATCTATAGACCCATAAGAGCGAAGTTCGCGCGTTAAGTTATTGTTGATAAAGCCATTTTGATCGCTTCGTATGTATGTAAAATCATTAACACACTTGTCAGACCCTTGCACTTCATCAATCCAGTATAGCATCAGTCCTGCTGCAATATATCCGCATACGCCCCCGCGCATATAGCCCATCTGATCTTCGGTTATAAGGTCTTTAATTTTGGTTCCCTTAATATCTGTCGGTACATAATGTTTTATTCCGGTAGGAGTAGGCGCTGCGTTCGGTGAAACTGTAGTACCCTCTAAGCGAGTATAGTCTGTCGCAGTCAGGCTCATGTCTTCTCCCAAGTCAACATAGAGTTCCGCAGTTGCCGAAATGGTACTGTCTAACTCATCGGAAGCATCGGACAGCGCCGCAAGATAATCTGTGTCGTTCGTAGAAACCTCTTCTCCAAAAATCGGGTTGCTAAACATCTCATCCTTAAGGGAATAATAGTACGTCGGACCCGCATAGAGCAAGTCTCCCTCCATACCCAAATACGGCGAAGGCGATTCTTCGGCATATTCCAGTGTCTCACCATACTCTCCGTGGCAAATCAAATAACCGGTCGGCTCAAACTCGACCACGAAGTACCGATTGCCGGAAAAGTCGGATAAGGGTTTGACGCACGATACCGTCAGATCGGTTCCGCACTCCGCAGCCATTTTAGTAATTTGCCTGGAAAGCATCTCCGAGACGGTCACGGTTTTAACTGTAATATCGGTGATTTCTTCTCGCTCCGCCGCATAAACCGTCATGTTGAAAAAGAGCGAAACGATCAAAAACATTGTAAGCAGTGCAAATAACTTCTTGCGATATTTTATTTTTGTTCCCCCTTCTCAATTTCGTCATAGTGGTGGATTGTTTTGAAAAAACGCTTCGACTTTGCACGTCGAGAACAGCAAATCAGCCCATTGGAATGTCCCTCCGTCGATAGGTACGGCACAGTGACGAGGTGTGCCGTTTTTCGGTTGATTCTCCCTCCGATTTCAGCTTACCACATGAATTGTCATTTGTCAATATAATGCGGTCAACTTTTTTTATTACGTTCCAAGCGGTCGGTTACTGCGGCCTTCCGTCCGCAGCGCCGCTCTCGTTTCCCCGACGACCGTATTTTGCAGCAGGAGCAGGGCGGTCAGATTCGGCAGCGCCATCACAGCATTCAGAATGTCCGCCAACTCCCACGCCGCATTGACGCTGAGATACGGACCGACGGCGATCGCGACAAGGTAACCGATTCGGTACAGCAGTAGGAGCCGCCGATTCTCGCCCGTCAGATAGGTCAGGCAGCTCTCCGCGTAAAAATTCCAGCCGAGAATCGTCGCAAAGCCGAACAGGACAAGGCAGACCATCAGCAGAAACGATGAAAGTCCCTGTCCCCACGGCAGCGCCGCCCGCCAAGCGTAGTCGGTGATCGCGCCGCCCTCAAAGGGCATTTGCCACGCGTCGGTCACCACGAGGCACAGTCCCGTCAGTGTGCAGATCACAATGGTGTCGATAAAGGTTCCGGTCATCGTGATCAGCCCCTGCTTCACCGGCTCGCGGCAGTTGGAGGCTGCGGCGGCAATCGGCGACGAGCCAAGCCCCGCTTCGTTGGTAAAAACGCCCCGCCCGATCCCCATGCGGAGCACCGCCTTCACGGAGATTCCCGCCGCGCCGCCCAATACGGCACGCGGGGCAAAGGCGCTGCGGAAGATCAGTGACACCGCCGCGGGAATTCGGTCGGCAAAGCGCCAAAGCACGATTGCGGCACAGACGACGTAAATCGCCGACATGAGCGGGACCAGCGTCTCGCACACGCGGGAAATGCGCTTCATCCCGCCGAGAAGCACCATCGCAGCCCCCGCCGTGACCAAAAGCCCGCTCACGACCGTCGCAAGCGAGTATGACCGCCCAAACAGCGTCAGCGCCGCCCCGCCGCCGAAGAAGCCGTCCGCCGCATCGGTAATGCTGTTGACCTGCGTCACCGTCCCGACGCCGAGAATGCCGACCGTCGCGCCGATTGCCGCAAAGGTTTTCGCAAGCCAACGCCACTTTTGCCCCAGCCCCTGCTCAATATAGCAAAACGGACCGCCGTACCAGCCGTTTTTCCCCTTTTTTCGATATTTCACCGCCAAAAAGCCCTCGGCGTACTGCGTCGCCATGCCGAACACCGCCGCCAGCAGCATCCAAAACAGTGCCCCGGGACCGCCCGCCGACAGTGCCGTTGCCACACCGACGATATTCCCCGTCCCGATCGTCGCCGCCAGCGCCGTACACAGCGCCGCATAGGGGCTGATGCCGCCGCCCTCCTCGCGCGAAAAAATCAGCTTCAGCGCTCTGCCCAGCCGCCGCACCTGAAGCCCCCGCAGCCGTACCGTAAACAGCACACCGACCCCGACGAACAGCGCCATCGTCTGCCAGCCCCATGCCAAATCCCCGAGCCGCGAAATCCACGCATCCATTCCCATCCCACCTTGCAGAATTTCATTAAGAAATTCTATGCGGACAGGCAGCAAAAAAGCACGGCAGGTCTGCCCCGCCGCGCTTTTTATATCTTGTTTTGTTACCCTCGCAGGCGGAAAGAAGCGCCGCCCGCGATTTATCGATAGAGCTGGATTGAATACTTATAAATATCCGCACGGTTATACATCCGAACATATTCCAGCGGACGACCGTCGGCAGTATAATTCAGGCGTGTCAGCAGCAGGAGCGGCGCACCGGTCTTGATCTCAAGCAGCGGGGAAAATTCCTTGCTGCAGGAAATCGCCTCAAGGACCTCATCGGCATAGCCGATTGTAATGTCGTAGTCGCCTTCAAATATCTCGAACAGAGACGAATCCTCTGCCTCAAGCTTATTCGCCAGCAGCTCCGCCGCAGCATCGGCGGAAACGCTCAACGGCAGCAGCTCAAGGTTAATATAGCTGTCCTGAACGCCGATCGTGATCCCATCCATTGTCCGAAGTCTGCGAAGATAGAGAAATAATAACTTATCCGACAGTCCCATTGCATTTGCAGCCTGTTCATTTCGGCAAACAGCCACGGTAATGGTCTTTGAGCCCGGGTTGTGACCCTTCTGCCGTATGTCCTCGGAAAAGCTGGTCAACTTGGGTAAAGGATAGGAGAGCTTTGTCGCCGCGACAAACGTACCCTTTCCCTGCTTCTTGATTACAAGCCCCTCGTGCTCCAGCTCCTCAATCCCGCGCCGTACCGTCACGCGAGACACACGAAGCAATCGCTGCAGCTCAGGCTCAGGCGGCAGCAAATCTCCGGGCTTCCATTTTTCGTTTCGAATTCCCTCGGCAATGTAGTTCTTTACCTGCTCGTAAAGGGGTAGCTTCGTGGTATAATCTACCATAACATTCAACCTCACTCTGCAATATGGAACAAACGGAGTGACTTCCTTTTGTATATTATACACAATTTACCATAAAAGACAATATGCAGTTTTCACAATTTTAAAATTTACGCAAAAAAGTGCTGGACAATCTCTGCGACATGGTTTATAATTCGATTGTAAACGTTATAACGTTCTAACGTTCCAACGTTTAACAATTCATCATGTCCGTAAAAAAGAAAGGAGATTCGTATGACACGCACAGTTAAATCCGTCCTCAGCATCGTTGTTTCCCTGCTTATGGTGGTCGCGCTCTTCGCCGGCTGCGGAGGTGATCCCGCCCCTGCGCCGACCGACGCGCAGAACCCGAGCGCCGCTGCAAAGGACCCGTCGGAAATCAAAATCGGTTACATCGTCAAATGCCTGAGCAATACCTTCTGGCAGACCTATGAAGCCGGCGCGAGAGCCGCCGCAGAGGACCTCGGCGTTCAGATTGACGTCCGTGACGTCCCCACGGAAACCGATCTTTCCGCACAGCTCGACGTTGCATTGGCAATGGTCGGTCAGGATTATGATGCCATCGTTGCCGCCTCCATTTCCAATACGAACCTGATTCCCGCTATTGCAAAAGCCAACGAAGCCGGAATTCCTTGGATCGTTGTTTCAGAAGCGCAGGATGAAGACGTTCTCAAGCAGTCCAATGCACACATCACCGCTGAATGCCGCCTGTCATTTTATCAGGAGGGCGTCGTCGCCGGTCAGTACGTTGTAGAACAGCTCGGCGGCAAGGGTCAGGTGGCGATCGTCGAAGGGCTTGCAGGAACCTCGGCAACCCGCGACCGCGTTCAGGGCTTTACCGACGCCCTCAAGGATTCCGAAATTGAAATCGTCGCCTCTCAGCCGGCTGACTGGGCACGGGAAGAAGCCCACGATGTTGCCGCCGCGATGCTTCAAGCCAACGGAGACATTCAGGCAATTTACGCCCTGAATGATACCATGGCGCTCGGCGTTGCAACTGCCGTTGAGCAGGCAGGCAAAGACGGTCAGATTCTTGTCATCGGCGATGACGGTACACAAGAAGCTTTCGCCGCAATTCAAAACGGTTCTATGGCTGCTACGATTGACGGCGTTGCCTATCAGATCGCATACTATTCCGTATGTGCTGCCGTTAAAGCGATCTACGAGGGTGAGGACGCCGTTGAGGATTACTCCCTGACTCCGGCATTGGTCTGCGCGGACAACGTGCAGGAAGCCATAAGCGAGGCGCCGAAGCCCGTTAAGGAGATGTTTGAGATCAACAAGAACATCTATCTCCCGATCGAGGGATTTGACGCCGAATAAAGAATGTTCCGGTCTGCGGAGGGGGCGTATGTCCCCTCCGGAGCTGATACGCAAGGAGAAAACATGAACAATGAGAATCTTTTGGTGTTAAAAGACATCGTAAAGGTCTTTCCCGGGGTGCGTGCGGTAGATCACGTTGATTGGGCGGTCGCCAAGGGTGAGGTTCACGCTCTGTTGGGACACAACGGCGCGGGAAAATCCACACTGGTAAAGATAATTTCCGGTGCCTATCAGCGGGACAGCGGTCAGATGCTCTTTGACGGGAAAGACGTCTGCTTCTCCTCCCCTCACGACGCATTGGAGAGCGGAATCGGCATGGTTTATCAGGAATTGGATCTGGTCCCGCATCTTGACGGAAGCGAGAATATCTTCCTCGGGCAAAACCGCTTTTGTAACAAGCTCGGATTTATAAACAAGAAGGAGCGGCTGCGTGCCGCTCAGGAGCTGTTGCAGCGCATGAATGTGCAGATCGACCTGACCGTACCGGTAAAGGACCTGAGCATTTCAAAACAGCAGCTAATTGCAATCGCCAAAGCAATCAGCCGCGATGCAAAGCTCATCATTTTTGACGAGCCGACCGCGGCACTGAATAACGCCGAGGTGCAAAAGCTCTTTGAGGTCATGCGAATGCTGACAAAGCGTGGGCTTTCTCTTGTGCTGATCACCCATCGTCTTGATGAGGTCTTTGAAATCTGCGACCGTGTGACTCTCATGCGCGACGGTAAGCGTCTTTCGACCGATTCCGTTAACGACATTACAATGGAGAAAATCGTCTGCGCAATGACCGGTGCAGAAGAAGGCGTACAGGAAGCGGCAGAAAAAGAATGCTTTACGCTTGATAAGGTCGCTCTGAGCTGCAGCGGTCTGAGCGGAGCAGCCTTTCACAATATCAGCTTTGATCTTCACGCGGGAGAGGCTCTCGGTATTACCGGGCTGATCGGGTGCGGCTCCACTGAGATTGCCAAGGCGCTTTTCGGCGCTTATCCGATCAATGCAGGTGAAGTAAGCGTAAATGGCAAGCCGCTCGGCAGTCTGACACCCTATGAGGCGGTCAAAAACCGAATTGCCTATGTTTCCGAGGATCGTAAGGGTGACGGACTGAATCTGATCGGCTCAGTCGGCAATAACATTTCACTTCCCATTCTTGATCGACTCTCACACCTCGGTTTCGTGCAAAGGAAAACGGAGAGGCAGGAGGTCGCCCGAATGATCGACGCGCTCCGTATTCGAGTCAGTTCTCAGGCACAGCTTGCAGGCACACTCTCCGGAGGCAACCAGCAAAAGGTTGTGCTTGCGAAGTGGCTTCTGAAGAATACCAATGTCTTTATTATGTGCGAGCCGACACGCGGCATTGATGTCGGGGCGAAGCGCGAGATTCACCGCATTATTCGAGAGCTTGTTTCCGAAGGCGACGCCGTTTTGGTCGTTTCTTCAGAAGCCGAGGAAGTGATGGACGTCTGCGATCGCGTACTCGTCCTCTACGAGGGCAGCGTAAAGGCAGAGGCAAACATCAATCAGCTCAAGAAAGCAGATTTGCTAAATTTGATGTATGGAGTTAGTTAAATGAAAGACACATATCACCACGGCAGCTTGTCCCGTCTGAGAGGGTCCTTCAAACGGATGCGAAACCTCGGGTTGATTGCATTGATCGCCGTGCTGTGGGTCGCGCTGTCGATCCTATCCCCGTTTTTCCTCCGCACGAGCAACATCATGGTCCTGCTGCGTCAAACTGCGACAACAATGGTTTGCGGCGTCGGAATGACCTTTGTGATCATTGCCGGCGGAACCGATCTGTCCGTTGGCTCGGTTGCCGCTCTCTCCGGCATGGTCACCGGTATTGCAGTTAACAACTGGGGGCTGTCCTTTTTTCCGGCGTTCCTCTGCGGCATTGCGGTCGGCATCCTTTTCGGTACGTTCAACGGTATACTCATCAGCTACTTCAAGCTGCAGCCGATGGTCTGTACGCTCGGAAGCATGAGTATGGCGCGGGGCATTACCCTGATCTCAACGTCAGGTCGTTCGCTGTTCGTGCTGAATCCCACCATGAACAAAATCGGCAATGCCGGACTGTGGCAAATCCCATGGCCGGTTGTGATTGCCTTCGCAGTGTTTCTGATCGGTTGGATCATTCTCAGCTTCACGCGCTTCGGTCGCAATGTTTATGCCATCGGCGGAAACGAAGAGGCTGCCCGTCTTTCCGGCGTGAAAACAAATCTCAACAAAACCATTATTTACATGATTTCCGGTGTCTGTGCCGCACTGGTCGGAATTCTCTATGTTTGCACGCTCGGAGCAAGCGAACCGACCGTCGGTCAGGGGCTGGAGCTGGATGCCATTGCCGTAACCGCTATCGGCGGGACCAGTCTGCTGGGCGGTATGGGCTCTGTCGTCGGGACGATTTTCGGTGCCATTCTGATCGGTACCATTAAAAACGGCTTGACGATCCTGAACATTGTATCTTATTACCAGCAGTTGATCATCGGCGCGGTCATCATCATCGCCGTCCTTCTTGAACAGGTAAAAAAACACAAAAATAAATGATAGCGAGGTACAGAATATGAAAGAACTGCAAAATTTGAAGCTTGGTGTTGTCGGCTGCGGCGTGCACTCCACCGCAAACATTCTCTCCACCCTTCACCTTCTGCGGCAGCCGATTCAGGCGGTCGCGGCGCGTCATATTGAGCACGCGCAGGATGCCGCCGAGCGTTTCGGAATCAAGCATGCCTACAGCAGCTACCGTGAAATGCTTGATAAAGAGTCCTTGGACGCCGTTTTTGTTATTACGAGCGCCGACAGCCAGGCAGATATTGTGAAGGACTGCCTGAATTCCGGCGCACATGTCTTCGTTGAAAAGCCCCTCGGCATGAACGAAGCCGCTGCATTGGAGGTTGCAAATCTCGCAGACGATCTGAATAAGAAGGTCATGCTCGGCTTTATGAAGCGCTTTTCCCCTTCCTATGTAAAAATGAAAGAGATCATGTCCAACACCCCCGATTTTGGTAAAGCGCTCTCCTTCATGGGTATGTTTGCCATTACCTCCGGACGTCCCGGCTGGGATAACAACGTCTTTACGAAGGTCGGCGGAATTCATTATGTTGATTTAATGCGCTTCCTTTTCGGCGAGGTCATCGACATCCACGGCTATACCAACAGTGTTGACGTTGAGGTTGACAATATCTTTACGATGCGGTTTGACAGCGGCATCATGGGAAGTATGTTCTTCGGCGGAATCCCCGCGTGGAAGCGCCACTGGGAAGAGATCTGCGTTTCCGGCACGAAGGGCTTTGTCAAGGTCGATAATATGACCAGCCTCCGTTACCACTATGATGAACCGGTCGCCACCAAAGGCTCCCGCTGGAAGACTATGGATGAAAAGGACTGCGTGCTTACATCCGTCAATACCTCCAGTTCCGGCGGATGGCGGGACCTTTATCTGAACGGTTATGTCGGCGAGATTGAGCACTTCCTGGATTGCCTGCTGAACGACAAGCAGCCGATTTGCAATGCCCGCGACAACGTAAAAACTATGGCGCTTTGCGACAAGATTGTCGCCTGTCTGAAATAAAGCATGGCAGGGCTTCCGAAATTAGGGATTCTGGGAAGCATCGCACTGGATTCGATCTTTGAAGTGGCGACCGTGCCCGTCGGCGGAGAGCGTGTCTTCGGTACTCTCTTGGGGCAGTATAACGGCGGAATGGCGGCAAATCAGGCAGTCGAAGCCGCGCGTTATTCCACGGAGGTGTACCTGCTGGGTGCCATAGGTAACGACGCCATCGGCAAGCGCTTGGACGCCGATTTGCAGGCGCGCGGTGTGCATACCGATCGGCTTGTCTCCCGCGCAGACGCTTTCAGCGGGCAGACCTTTATGCACCTTGTCAACGAAAAAAGCGACTATTTCAGCATCGTCACACCGGGGGCAAACATGCTTCTTGATCCCGAAGCTCTGAAGCAAGCCGTTGCGGAGCTTCGCGGCGGCGCTCTGCTCATATCTCTTGAGATCAATGCAGATGCCGTTGCCGCTGCAATTTCCGCCGCAAAGTCAGCGGGTGTCTATGTTTATTTGGTTTGTTCTCCGGCGGAAAAGGTCACGCCCGCATATTTATCCTCGGCAGACGCCTTGGTCTGCAACTTTCGAGAGGCAAATATGCTGCTTGGGCTTCGTCGGGGTTCCGTTCGTGACATGGCGCGGCAGCTCAAAGACTATGCGGGGCCGCAGAGCCGCCTTCTGATTACCTTAGGTAGTGACGGCGCACTTTTATTTGAGGCGGGTAACGTCTATTATGCCCCCGCAATGCACGTTACATGTTTGGATTCCGTCGGCGCCGGCGATGCCTTTATCGGCGCCTTTGCGGCGTTGCGCATTCAAGGCATCTCGCCGTATCATGCACTAAGCTGCGGCTGTATCGCCGGTGCTATGGCTGTATCCGTAATCGGACCTCAAAGCTCTGCGCATACCGCGGCACAAGTCGAGGCGCAATATCAAGCGTTATATAAGGATAAAAAAGGAGTGATTTTATGAAAATCGGATGTATTTCATGGTCGCACAGAAACGAATTCGGTCCAAACGGTCTGGATCTGCCGAAGTGGATGGCACATTGCAAAAATGACGCGCATCTGGACGGCGTTGAGCTGTGGAACAATCATTTTAAGTCCCTTGACCAAGCCTATTTGCAGCAGTTAAAGGATGCCTCTGCTGCTTTGAAGCTTCCCATCTATTCCGTCGCAACCAAGTGCGTATTCGGCTCGTTTACGTCGGAGGAGATCAAAAAGGCGCAGCAGACCATGCGCGACTGGCTCGATGCCACACATTTTCTCGGCGTGAAGACCATGCGCCTGTCCATCGGCGGCGAAGATCTGCGTGCCCCCGAGCATCAGAAAACCGTATTCCTGATACTGACACAGGTACTGCTGGAGGGAAAATATCCCGAGATCACCGTCGGCATCGAGAATCAGGAGCCGGGCGTCGTGCAGAACTACACAGATGTGGAATTGATGCAGCAGCTCAGCGGCGGCAGATTAAAACTCGTTTTGGACAACGGCAGCTTCATTAACAAGAGTGATTCCTATGAATTCTGTCGTCTCGCGCTCCCCTATGCTTGTGTTTTCCACGCAAAGTTTTTTGACCTGAATGAGGACGGCAGCGACCGTCTGCTCGATTATGACCGCATGGCAAAACTTCTCAAGGATGCAAAATACGACGGTTATGTGTCGATCGAATACGACAGTAACCGTCCGGCAACCGCCGATCTGCCGCTGATTGCAGATTACCTGCGGAAAACGCTTCAGTAAAGGACTACGCCATGGGAAATGAAATGATTTATACTTCGGGGAAAAGTCTGAGAGACATTTTTCCCGCTAAGAAGCCCATTATTCCGACGCTCCATCTGTGTTCTCTGCCCGGTGCTCCGTTTTATCGGGGCAGCTCCATGCAGGAGCTGCTGGACTATACCATGGACGAGGTAGAGATCCTGCTCAAATGCGGCGTGGACGGTTTTATTGTGGAAAACCACGGCGATATTCCTTTCGTCAAACCGGACCAATTCCCCTACGAAACCGTCGCCGGTATGTCCTTCATCGGCGCGGAGGTATCCCGCGCAGCGAAAAAGCACCACGTTGCGCTCGGCGTAAACTGTCTTGCAAATGCTGCTATTCCCGCCTTAGCCGTCGCAAAAACAATCGACGCGCAGTTTATCCGCGTGAATCAATACGCAAATGCTTACGTCGCAAACGAGGGATTCGTTGAAGGTCTTGCCGGACAGATTCTGCGTTATCGCAGCTCCATCAAAGCCGATGACATCGCCGTTTTTACGGATGTCCATGTCAAGCACGGCAGTCATGCCATTGTTGCAGACCGCCCAATCACGGAGCAGGCAAAGGACGCCCTGTTTTTCTGCAGCGATGTCCTGATCTGCACCGGCTCCCGCACCGGTGATGCTCCTACGGATGAGGAGCTTCGCGAGATCAAGGTGAGCGACACTGTCCCCGTTATCGTCGGCAGCGGTATCACACCGGATAACGTAGAGCGTATCATGCGGGTCGCCGACGGCGGAATCGTTGCAAGCTACTTCAAGAAAGACGGCATTTGGACAAACAAGGTAGATTACGATCGCACAATGTACTTTATGGATGTTGTGCGCGAGCTGAGAACCCGTCTTTAATACTCCTCTTCTCCCCGCTGTCCGTACCCACGGCAGCGGGGAGCTTCACTATGTAATAAAAGTTCCCTGCGGGTTTTCCGCAGGGAGCTGTTGATTGTAAACTGTTTCGACCCATGACAAGATCGCACACCCGCATTTGAGTACGCGCAATACCCGTTTCCCGAACAGCCGGCTCAGGATCGGCTTGCTCACGGCACACGGACAGGTCCGCTTAATGCTGCTCGGTTCCCCGCCTGACATGGTTCACGGGAGCCCGTTGCGTGAGACCGACCCCTCAACACCACTTATTCGGACTGCGACACAACGCAATACCCGGGTGCGGGAATTCATCCCTGCTGTAGCGGATTGCAGGCTACAGGGCACCGCTATCTCCCCGACTAGTGCGACCTTGTCACGGGTCGAAACTTCGATTCGGTTGTATTCGCTCAGCCGATCTCCGCGAGCTTATCCTCGATAAAGTCCGCAAGGTCGCCGACGGTTTCGAGCTTCATTTCGCCCTCCATCTCAAAATCGACGCCAAGCTCCTCCTCCATGTCCATAATCATTTCCATCATGTCCAGCGAGTCGAGGTGCAGGCTCTCAAACGTCGTGTCGCGTCTGATCTCCTCGGCGGGGATGTCAAGCTGCTGCGAAAGGTAGGTTCTGATACGGTCGTACATCTTCTTGCCTCCGTTCATTTCTCTCTGAACATATGATACGATTTTTTCGCGCAATGTCAAGAAAAAATTTTTGTCGGTCGTATAAGATGCCGTTTCATCGCCTGTTAAACAGTTAATTCAGAAAATCCTTCAAAATTTTAGAGCGGGACGGGTGGCGAAGCTTGCGCAGCGCCTTTGCCTCGATCTGACGGATGCGCTCACGCGTGACCTTAAATTCGTCGCCGACCTCCTCGAGCGTGTGCATTTTGCCGTCGGTCAGACCGTAGCGCAGGGAGAGCACCTTCTCCTCCCGCGGGGTCAGGGTCTTGAGGACATCGGCAAGCTGTTCACGCAGCAGCGCATAGGAGGCAGCGTCGGCAGGCTCATAAGCGTCCTCGTCCTGAATGAAGTCACCCAGATGGCTGTCGTCCTCCTCGCCGACGGGCGTCTCCAGCGAGATCGGCTCCTGCGAAACGCGCATGATCTCCTCGACCTTCTCGACGGAAAGATGCAGCCGCTTGGCGATCTCCTGCGGCGACGGGTCCCTGCCCAGCTCCTGCACCAGCTCGTGCGAGGCGCGTGAGACACGGTTGATCGTCTCGACCATATGGACGGGGATACGGATCGTGCGGGCGTGGTCGGCGATCGCACGGGAGATAGCCTGGCGAATCCACCAGGTGGCGTAGGTGGAGAATTTATAGCCCTTGGTATAGTCGAATTTCCCGACCGCCTTGATCAGTCCGAGGTTGCCCTCCTGGATCAGGTCGAGCAGCGGAAGACCGCGCCCGACATAGCGCTTGGCAATGGAGACGACAAGACGCAGATTCGCCTCGACCATCTTCTGATGTGCCGCCTCGTCGCCGTCCGCCATCTTTTTGGCAAGCTCCAGCTCCTCCTCGGGAGTCAGCAGCGGAATTTTTCCGATCTCCTTGAGATACATACGGACCGGATCGTTGACACTCATGGACTCGGAGATCTCGTCGGTATCAACGAGCTTTTCCTCCTCGACGAGCTGAATGTCCTCCTCGCTGGGGAGCATTTCCTCGGGCTTCGTCAGCAGCTCCACCACATCGGAGATGTCGATCTCGATCCCCGCCGCCTCCAGCGCGTCATAGATCATATCGGTCTGCTGCTCGTCGGCGTCAATGGAATCCAGCGTGTCGATCAAATCCTTGGAAGCCACCTTTTTTTCTTTCATGGAGCGTTCCAGAAGCTGTTGCAGTTTTTCGTTCATTTTCGTATTGTTCTGCATTTCTCCCATTTTATGTACCTCCATAGCCTTTTTTCTTGCGTAATTGTTCCTGCATTGCCCGCAGATCGTTCTCGCCGGAGAAATTGGCACGCTGATTTTCCTGCACGATCACGCGGACATAATCGTCGAATGCCTCCTCCGACACGGGATGGTCGGGGTCCTGCAGGATCGACGTCAGGTGTGCCATCTCCGCAGGCGTCAGCGCATCCGCCAGCACGTCCGGTCGGACGGCGAGGTCCTCCTGCCAGCGCTGCTTCAGGAGTGAGAAGCACACGCCGAACATCGGAACGGAGAAGGACTGCGCCGTCAGCCCGTCGGTGCGGGCAAAGAGCGCCGGCTCGCGCAGGACCATCCGCAGCAATCCCTCCTCCGCCGTCGCGCTGCGCAGATTGTCGTAGCGCAGCTCACGGGTGCGGGGCTGGCGGGAAACGTCGATCTCCAGCTCCTTTTTCTCGCGGTTCTTCTTTTCCGCCGCCTGCTTTCGGCGGTAAGCACGGTTGACCTCGAGCTTCATGACCTCCGGCGTCAAGCCCGCGATCTCCGCCGCGCGGGTCGCATAGATTTCCCGCTCCACCGGTGTGGAAAAGCCGGAGATCAGCCTTGCCGACTCCTTGGCAAATTCGACCTTTTGCTCGTCGTTCGTCAGGTCGTAGCGCATTTGCAGCGACCGCAGGCGGTACTCCGCCTGATTCTCCGAGCCTTCAAGCAGGAGCTTAAAGCGGTCGGCACCGTATTTTTTCAGGAATTCGTCGGGGTCCTTCGCGCCCTGCATCCGCAGAATTTTGACGCGCAGACCCGTCCGCTCCAGCATCGGGATTGCCCGCTGCGTTGCGTTCTGCCCCGCCTGATCGCCGTCATAGGTGAGCACAACCTCGTTGGTATATTTGGACAGCATATCCGCGTGCTCCTGAGTCAGCGAGGTACCGAGCGAGGCAACCGCGCAGTCAAAGCCGTATTGATGCAGCGCGATGGCATCCATATAACCCTCGGTCAGGATGATGTAGCCCTGCTTCGACTTTTTGACGATATTCATAGCGAAAAGGTTCCGCCGTTTATTAAAAATCAGTGTCTCGGGCGAGTTGAGGTATTTCGGCGTCGAATCGTCCATCACGCGCCCGCCGAAGCCGATCACATTGCCGCGCACGTCGATGATCGGGAACATCAGGCGGTTGCGGAAGCGGTCGTAGAAGGTGCCCTTGTCGCGGTTTTGCAGCACCAGCCCCGCCTCCATCAGCTCCTGCTTCGTGTAGCCCTTTGCGACCATCGCGTCCATCAGCGCGGTCCATGCATTCGGCGCAAAGCCCAATCCGAACCGCGTGATCGTAGACGGTGACAGTCCGCGCTTCTGCGCATAGGCACGCGCCTCGGCAGCGGCAGGGGTTTTCAGTTGGTCGTTAAAAAACCGCGCCGCGCTCTTGCAAAGCGCCCAAAGGCGCTCTTTTTTCTTATACTGCGAGTTTTCGGCATTGTCCTCGGGTACCTCCATGCCCGCACGCTTCGCAAGGAAACGTACCGCGTCGGGGTAGGAAAGGTTTTCGATCTCCATGATGAAATTAATCACGCCGCCGCCCTTATGACAGCCGAAGCAGTAGAAAATTCCCTTTTCCGGCGCGACGGAGAAGGAGGCGGTCTTTTCGCCGTGGAAGGGGCAAAGCCCGAACAGGTTACTGCCGCGCCGTGTCAGCGCAACATACTGCCCGACCACATCCTCAATGGGATTTCTCTGATTCAATTCGTCCAAAAAAGCCGGTGAAAACGCCATATTACCCCTCCTTTCGATGATTTACGGCAAAATCAGCCCCGCACCTGCCACGCCAGCGGAATGAACAGCTCCTCAAATTTATACATTGCGTATTTGTCGGTCATGCCGGCAATATAGTCGCAGACCGTGCGCTCCATGCCGTCGAAGCTGAGCTGCGGCTGAAAGTCGGCGGGCAGCTTCTCGGGGTGCTTGATATAATAGGAATAAAGCTCCTGTAAAATGTGCCGCGCCTTGACCTCCTCGCCCTTGGCGACGGGGTTTTTATAAACGCGCTCGAACATAAAGTCCCGCAGGGCTTCCATCGTCGCGTCAACCTCCGCGTCCATGCCAAGCTCGCCGGTTTGCAGCGTGTGAACGATCATATTCGTCACCAGCGAATTGATGCGGTCGCGGTGCGTGTCGCCGAGGACGTCGGCGATTTCGCGCGGAATGTCGGAATTCGTCAGGATTCCCGCCCGCATCGCGTCGTCGATGTCGTGGTTGATGTAGGCGATCTGATCGGACTTGCGCACGATCTGCCCCTCCAGCGTCTCCGGCAGGCGGCTGTGGCGGCTGTGCCCGAGGATTCCCATGCGGACCTCGTAGGTCAGGTTCAAGCCCTGCCCGTCCTTTTCCAGCAGGTCCACCACGCGGAGCGACTGCTCGTTGTGACGGAAAGGCTTTTTCGTGACCTCGCTGAGCGCCACCTCGCCCGCATGACCGAACGGCGTGTGCCCGAGGTCGTGCCCGAACGCGATCGCCTCCGCAAGGTCCTCATTCAGCCGCAGCGCACGGGTGATGGTGCGGGCGATCCGCGCAACCTCCAAGGTGTGCGTCATTCGGGTACGGTAATGGTCGCCCTCCGGCTGCAAAAAGACCTGCGTCTTGTGCATCAGGCGACGGAAGGATTTGCTATGTAAAATACGGTCACAATCGCGCTGGTAGCAGGTTCGCATATCGTTTTCCGTCGGCGGCTCCTCGCGGGGTCTGCCCTTGGAGGCATCGGAAAACTGCGCCCGCTCGGACAGGATCAAATGCTCCTGCCGTTCAAGCTGTTCGCGAATCGTCATCATTTATCCTCCTGCGTCGTTACGTTTTACATCGGATACGCGCGGTAGACGTTATCGCCGATCAAGCCCTCGATCGTTCCGGCGGAAAGGTCGAGCACCCGCGCCAAAAACGGCTGCACCCGCGCCTCGGGCAGCAGCAGATCAAAGCTCACGTCGGTGCCGAAGTCGGTGTTCTCGACCACGCCGCCGAACGCCGTCACCTCCAGTCGGATACGCTCGAACCAGCTATAGGGGCACGGCAGATAGATCTTCGTCCAAACCTGCTTGACCGATCTTCCGGCGGCGTCAAGCGCGATTTTCGCACTGTGGGCATAGGCGCGAACCAAGCCGCCCGCACCGAGCAGAATACCGCCGAAGTAGCGCGTCACCACACAGGTAACGTTGAAAATCTCCTCCCGCTGTAATACCTGCAAAACAGGCATTCCCGCCGTGCCGCCCGGCTCACCGTCGTCGGAAAAGCGCGTCGCGCCGTCGCGGATGATATAGGCATAGACATTGTGCGTCGCGTCCCAATACGTCTCGCGCATCTGCTTGAGCCGTGCCAGCGCCTCCTCCTCGGTGTCGGTCGCAAAAATGTGCCCGATAAAGCGGGAACGGCGCTCAACGAACTCCGCATCGGCATCCTTTGTCGGAACCAAATACGGCTTCATGGCTGCTCCTTTTCATAGCGGCGGTAGCGCCCGTAAAGCTCATCCTTACAGGTCAGCTCAATTTCGATCCCCTCCGCCAAATAGTCCACGCGGTGGACCTGTGCCTGCTCATGGAAAAGCTCGATCGCACCGCCCTCGCTGTAGGGCAGCAGGAGCGTGACACGGTGCAGCGTGCCGAGCAGCGTCTGTTCAATGCGCGTCAGCAGCTCGTCCGTGCCCACGCCGTTGCGGGCGCACATGGGCACGTTCCGCTCCCCGACAGGGAAATTGCTCATATCGTCCAGCAGATCGACCTTATTATAGCAGCGGATGACCGGCACATCGGGCTTTGCCAGCCGCTCAATCAGCTTCTCAACGACTGCGATATGCGCCTCGCGCTGCGGGTCGGACGCATCGATGACGTGCAGCAGGAGGTCGGCGTATTGCAACTCCTCCAGTGTCGCCTGAAACGCCTCCACCAAATGGTGGGGCAGCTTGGCGATAAATCCGACGGTATCCGACAGCAGGACCTCAAGATGGTCGGACACGCGGAGCTTGCGCGTCGTGGTGTCGAGCGTGTCAAACAGGCGGTCGTTCGCGGGAATTCCCGCGTCGGTCAGGCGGTTGAGCAGCGTCGATTTGCCCGCGTTCGTGTAGCCGACGAGCGCGACCACGGGAATCGCGTTTTTCACACGGCGTTCCCGTTGGACGGCGCGGTTCTTCCGCACCTCGGCAAGCTCCGCCTTGAGCCGGTCGATGCGCTCACGGATGTGGCGGCGATCCGTTTCCAGCTTCGTCTCGCCGGGGCCGCGCGTACCGATGCCGCCGCCGAGCCGCGACATGGACTTGCCCATGCCGGAGAGCTTCGGCAGCAGATACTGATACTGCGCAAGCTCCACCTGCAAGCGTCCCTCGGCGGTCTTTGCCCGCTGTGCAAAAATATCAAGAATCAGCGCGCTGCGGTCAAGCACCGTCACGCCCGTGATGTCCTCCAGCGCCCGAATCTGCGAGGGCGAAAGATCGTTGTCAAAAACGACCATATTGGCTTCCGTCGTTTCCAGCAGCGTTTTCAGCTCCTCCGCCTTACCCTCGCCGATGAAGCTGTGCGGGTCGGGGGTATGGCGGTTTTGCAGCATTTTTGCCGCACAGACGCCGCCCGCCGTTTCCAGCAGGGCCTCCAGCTCGTCAAGAGAGTCGTCCGTTGCCGTCTCCTCCGGCTTGAAGCAGTCGGCGTTCAAGCCGACAAGGATTGCTTTATCAATTACGGTATGGTCGTTGTTTATCATTCTATTCTCCAAAAATCTACAAAATATGAAAAAAGTCCGCACCGATACGGCACGGACTTTATCATTACTTCAGACCATACTTCTTGTTGAAACGGTCAACACGTCCACCGGTGTCAACCAGCTTCTGCTTGCCGGTATAGAAAGGGTGGCACTTGGAGCAAATTTCAACCTTGATGTCCTTTTTGGTAGAACCGGTCTCAATAATCTCGCCGCACGCGCATCTGATCGTAGTCTGTTCGTACTTCGGATGGATTCCTTCCTTCATTGCATTCACCTCTTTCTTGTTTTCGTAAAAGGGCATGATACCCCTGTTTATTTCAATGCCCGACTATATTAGCACACATCCTATCAAAAAGCAAGTGTTTTTTTCATTTTTTCTGCGGCAATTTTTCCCACAGCCACCATATATAGCCGACGGTACGCCCCGCAGCGGCAAATACGGCAATTTACGGCTGCATTCGAACGATTCTCAGCTTTCGTTCCGTGTTCGGCGAGCCGATCTCGCCGCAGCGGAACAGCTCGAACAGCGCTGCGGCACGCTGCTCCGTCGCCCATGCGTCGGAATCGGGCGGGACCGCGCCGACATTTACAATCGCAATCGTCCCGAGCTTCTTCATCCGGCGCAGGAGCGGCTGCCCCCGCTCGGAAACTGCCAAAACGCGGACATACGGCGCTTCCCGTTCCAGCTCCGCCTGCGAAATGCCCAAATAAGCGCACAGCAGCAAGCGCATCAGCCGCGTTCTTGTGTAGCGCTTGGATTTAGCGGCGGTCAGGATGTCCTCCAATGTCCGCTCCGAGCGGCAGGCGGCGGCAACCTTACGCCAAAGTCCCTCGCCGCCGTAGGGCAGCGCGGAGAATTCCTCGTCCGACATTGCCCGCAGCCGCGCCAGCCATGCCCGCTCCCCCGCTTCCATGCGGTAGCGCGGTGCATCGCGGAACACCGCCAGCGCCTCCTGCGGCACAAAGCCTGTCCAGTCCTCCCGCCCGCGCAGGAAGGACGCGGAGGGGTTTTCGGGGTCGTCGCTCAGATGGTAGCTTCCCTCGCGGTGCAGCATGAGCGGCGTCAGCGTCTCTCCGCGACGCAGGATCGCCTTGCAGTACTCCACGGCGAGGATGTTATTCGGCGCGGTCAGAAGCGACGCCTCCGCACCCATGCGCTCCAACGCCCGCTGACGTGCGGCGGGAAAGCTTTTTCCGAGCGCCAGCTCCTCCTTCAGAAGCAGCGGAAAATTCTCGGAGAGCAGCGCTTTTGCGGTTGACATAATTTTATTACTGTCAACCTCCTCACAGCCGAACGCCAGTGCATCCACGCAGCCCAGCCGCGTCAGGATGTCCACGCCGCCGTCGGCAAAGCCCTCCGCCGAGCGCACGGCATAGGTCAGCGGCAGCTCCAGCACGACATCCGCCCCGCACAGCACGGCAGCCTTCGCCCGCGTCAGCTTGTCCGTGATCGCGGGCTCGCCGCGCTGGACGTAGTTCCCGCTCATCAGGCAGACGACCCTCCCCTGCTCTCTCAGGAGCGCAAGCTGCTTCGCGTGCCCGTTATGAAAGGGATTATATTCGCAAATCACGCCGATATTCTTCAAACTTTTTCCCTCATTTCCAAAAAAGCACTTGTCACCCGCGCAAATATATTATAGAATAGGATTGTATGCGATAATACTATCATAAAAGCGTCAAAAAAGAAACAAGAATTTACAGGAGTTGAGGTCACTATGAACATTCTCGTTATCAACGCAGGCAGCTCTTCGCTGAAGTACCAGCTCATGGACCCCGAAACGGGCGACGTTACCGCCAAGGGTCTCTGCGAGCGTATTTATATCGACGGGCGGCTGACCCACAAGAATCTTGCCGCCGGCACCAAGGTCGTGCGTGAAATTCCCATGCCCAGCCATGCCGAAGCGATCGAAGCCGTGCTTTCCGTTCTGGTCGATCCGGAATACGGCGTGATAAAGTCCGTCGATGAGATCGACGCGGTGGGTCATCGCGTCCTCCACGGCGGCGATAAGTTCATTGCCTCCTGCATCATCGACGAGGCGTGCAAGCAAGCCATCCGCGATTGCATCCCCCTCGGACCGCTGCATAACCCCGCGAACCTCATGGGTATTGAGGCTTGCGAAAAGGCAATGCCCGGCAAGCCGCAGGTCGCCGTGTTCGACACCGCGTTCCACATGACCATGCCCCCGAAGGCATACCGCTATGCTATCCCCACGGAGTATTACGAGAACGATCACCTGCGTCGCTACGGCTTCCACGGCACGTCTCACCGCTATGTTTCCAAGCGCGCCATTGAGCTGATGGGCAAGCCCGCAAGCGAGCTGAAGATCATCGTCTGTCACCTCGGCAACGGCTCCTCCCTCTCTGCGGTCGCCGACGGCAAGTGTCAGGATACCTCGATGGGTCTGTCCCCGCTGGCAGGTGTCCCCATGGGCACCCGCGCAGGCGACATCGACACCTGCGTTGCGCAGTTCATTATGAATAAGTACAACATGACCGCCGACGAGTGCCTGACGATGCTCAACAAGAAGTCCGGCGTTTTGGCGCTGTCCAACGGCGTTTCCTCCGACTTCCGCGATCTGGAAGCGGGCGCGGAAAAGGGCGACGAAGCCTGTCAGCTCGCGCTGGACAAGTTCTGCTATGAGGTCCGTAAGTATATCGGCGCGTATGCCGCTGCCCTCGGCGGACTGGATTGCCTCGTATTTACCGCCGGTGTCGGCGAGAACGGCATTGCCAACCGTGCCGCCATCTGTGAGGGTTTGGAATTCCTCGGCGTGAAGCTTGACCCCGAGCGCAACAAGATCCGCGGCGAGGAAGCGCTCATTTCCGCCGACGACTCCCGCGTCAAGGTTTGGGTCATCCCCACCAACGAGGTGCTGATGATCGCGCAGGACACCGCCGAGCTTTGTAAGTAAAAATTTGCCTGCCCCGCCGCTCGGCGGGGCAGTTTGTTAAGGAGAATCACCATGACAGTATCTGAACGTCTACTTAAATATGTATCCTTTGATACCCAATCCGACGAGAGCAGCGAGAGCTGCCCCTCCACGGAGAAGCAAAAGCGTCTCGGCGCGGCGCTCGTGGAGGAAATGAAAGCCATGGGCATTGCCGACGCCCGCATGGATGCCGACGGCTACGTTTACGGCTCGGTCGGCGGCAAGGCGGGCGCTCCCGCAATCGGTCTGATCGCCCACATGGACACCTCGCCCGACTGCTCCGGCGCGGACATCAAGCCCCGCATCGTCAAGTACACGGGTGAGCCGATCGTCCTGAATGAGGAGCAGCAGATCGTCCTTTCCGACCGCGACTTTCCTCTTTTGCGGCGGAGTGTCGGCAAGCACCTGATCGTCACCGACGGCACGACTCTGCTCGGCGCGGACGACAAGGCGGGGATTGCCGAGATTCTGACCGCCGCGGAGGAGCTGCTGCACGAGGGCGGCGACCACGCCCCGATCCGCATTGCCTTCACACCCGACGAGGAGATCGGCCGCGGCGCGGACCGCTTTGACCTTGCTCATTTCGGCGCGGACTACGCCTATACCGTGGACGGCGGCACGCTCGGTGAGCTGGAATACGAAAATTTCAACGCCGCATCCGCCGTGGTCACCGTTTTCGGGCGCAATGTTCACCCCGGCTATGCGAAAAACACGATGATAAACTCTCAGAATATCGCCATGGAGTTCCACGCGCTTCTCCCGACGGTCGAGCGCCCCGAATACACAGAAAAATACGAGGGCTTCTGCCATCTGTGCTCCCTCTGCGGCGAGGTGGAGAAAACGACGCTGGAATACATCATCCGCGACCACGACCGCGCAAAGTTCGAGGCGAAAAAGGCATGGTTTGAAAAAATCGCTGCCCTCTTGAATGACCGCTACGGCAAGAGCACCGTCAAGGTCACGGTCAAGGACAGCTACTACAATATGAAGGAAAAAATCGAGCCGGTCATGCACATCGTTGACGCGGCGAAGCAGGCAATGCTGGATGCCGGTGTCACGCCGAGCATCGTCCCCGTTCGCGGCGGTACGGATGGCGCGCGGCTGTCGTTTGAGGGGCTGCCCTGCCCGAACCTCTTCACGGGCGGCGAAAACTTCCACGGACGCTTTGAATATATCCCCGTTGAGGACATGGAGGCCGCCGTCCGCACACTAAAACACCTCCTCCGCAACGCCGCGAAATAACCGCCGCCCCACGCCTCCCCGGTGTAAGGGGGGGGGGACATTTGTGGGGTTTGCACCAAGGCTCCCCTGTGTAAGGGGAGCTGTCACGGCTGTGCCGTGACTGAGGGGTTGATACACCCACAGCATACGCAAGCACCACCGTTCAACACCGTAGGGGCGATTATCAATCGCCCGCCGATGGCAGCTTCGTTCCATGCGTAGGGCGGGCTTCCCCAAGCCCGCCGTCGACAGCTTCTGTTTTGCTGCAATCCCGTATATTTCGGCTCGGTTCACGGGCGCCGAAACGACGCCCCTACGGATTCTATCGAAACTGCCTGCACACGGCGGGGTGTACCCGCAAGGGGTATGCCGCATCCGTAGCGCTCCTTCGTCGCTGACGGCTGCGCAAGGGGCACCCCGCCCTACGGATTCTAACGATACTTCCTGCACGCGGCGGGGTGGGGGCACCCCGCCCTACGGTTCTATTGGAGAGTGCCCACTGAAACAAAAAACCGCGCGCCCTGTACGATCGGGTACGCGGTTTACTCTGAGTCGAGGTTCTCAAAAAAGTCGTCGTAGGTACAACCGTAGAGCTTTTTCAGGTTGACCAAAACGCTGATACGGATATTCAATTCTCCGGATTCGTATTTCGCGTAGGTCGTTCGACCTATATCACAACCGCCAAGCTGTAAGAATGAGCACAGCTTCTCTTGTGATAACCCGTGCTCCATCCGAAGATGACGCAGGTTATCGCCCATATTGCGGTCACATCTGACCTTTTGCTCCATCCTGCATCTTCTCTCCGTAACTGACCAATATCGGTGGCAACTTCGAGAATATTTTATGATATAATATAACAGAATGTTGACCGCGATACTGGTCAAAAGCCAAAAATTGGAGAAAAATTATGCCGAATTATCAAAAAATGTATGCGCTCCTGTGCGGCGCGATCGACGAAGTGCTCGATCCGTTGGAGAAGATACCGCTTGCCACGCCCTATGCAAAGCAGCTTCAAGCCGCTTTGGAGGCTGCCGAGGAGTTGTATCTGTCGGATGCCGATTCGAGCACCGCATAACCCTCGGCGCTTCACGCACACATGACGCGCCGAGCCGCATTGCGTGCGGTCAGTGCTTTCGATCTTATCTGCTGCGCGTAAGTCTGTCATTGCGATGACGCACCCAGCTGCAAGGAGAGCCTGCCCAGGTAGGGGATTTTGCCTTTCGGTCTATGTAGGGAGGATCGGTCGGCAATGTGCGATGCGAAATTATCATTTGCTCTCTGAATCGCAAACAATGCCGCAGGGTCCCAACGACCCTTTGGGGCATTGCAATGACAGACTTTGGGCCTTTAAGATAACAAAAACGGGACAGGTCGTTTCCTGTCCCGTTTTTATTATTTTAATTGATTAACAGACAGCCAACCCCCATGGCTTCTATTGACAGTGCCTACACGCGGAGCATCGAGACGCCGCCCCCTACAGGTGTTAAACGGAAGCACTATCGTTCAACATCGTAGGGGCACCGTTTCGGTGCCCGCAGATGGCAGCTTCGTTCCATGCGTAGGGCGGGCTTCCTAAGCCCGCCGTCGGCAGCTTCTATTTTGCCGCGAAGCCGTATATTTCGGCTCGGTTCACGGACGTCGAAACGACGCCCCTACGGATTCCAACGATGGCGCCTGCAAACGGCGGGGTGTGGGCACCCCGCCCTACGGATTCTATCGAGGCTGCCTACACGCGGGGCGTCACTTGGCTTTTCCTATGGGTATCAAAAAACGGGACAGGCGGTTTCGCCTGTCCCGTTGTGGTATATTTACATTGCTCAATCGGCGTTGACCTTGATATTATGTGCAGCAAATTCGCGAAGCAGCGCGTCCATATCGTTCGGGCAGCTCATCGGCTCGCCGCACGCCTTGATCGCGTTGGCGACGTCCTTCAAGCCGTTGCCGGTGATAACGGAGACGACGGTATCCTGCGCGCCGATCACGCCCTCCTCGCAGAGCTTTTTCAGTCCGGCGGCGCCGGTCACACCGGCAGGCTCGCCGAAAACGCCGCAGGTCTTACCGACCAGCTTCTGCGCCGCCATGATCTCCTCGTCGGTCACATTGACGACGATACCGTTGGATTCGCGAATCGCCATCAGCGCCTTATCCGCATTGCGGGGAACGCCGACTGCGATGGAGTCCGCCAAGGTATTTTCCTCCATCGGCTCCCACGGCTTATTCTCGGCAATCGCGCGGTTGATGGGGTGGCAGCCCTCCGCCTGTGCGGAAATCAGGCGCGGCAGACGATCGATAAAGCCGATCGCGTACAGGTCCTTCAAGCCCTTCCACAGACCCGCGATCGTGCAGCCGTCACCGACGGAGATCGCGATATAATCCGGAACGACCCAGCCGAGCTGCTCCATGATCTCCAAGCCGACGGTCTTTTTGCCCTCGGAGAGGTAGGGGTTGATGGCGGCGTTGCGGTTATACCAGCCCCACTTATCAATGGCTTTCTTGGACAGCTCGAACGTCTCCTCATAGTTGCCCTGCACGGACACGACGTTCGCGCCGAAGGTCATCAGCTGCGCGACCTTGCCCTTAGGCGCGCGGGCGGGAACGAAAATATAGGTTTTCAGACCCGCGGCGGCAGCGTTGCCCGCCAGCGACGATGCTGCGTTACCGGTCGAGGAGCAGGCAATCACCTTTGCGCCTGCTTCCTGCGCCTTGGCAACTGCCATGGCGGAGGCGCGGTCCTTGAGGGAGGCAGTCGGGTTCTGCCCGTCGTCCTTGATCCAAAGCTTTTTCAGCCCGAGGAGCTTGCCGAGACGGTCTGCCTCGTAAAGCGGCGACCAACCGACCCGCAGCGGGGTATTGGGTGTCGTCTCCTCGACGGGCAGCAGCTCGCGATAGCGCCACATGGAGCGGTCGTCGCGGGCGGCAAGCTTTTCCTTCGTGAAAACGCTCTTGATATAGTCGTAATCGTAGATGATGTCCAAAATACCGCCGCACTCGCAGTTGGTCAGGTTCGGCGTTGCCTCATATTCCTTGCCGCATTTAACGCAGCGACCGCATTTTACGTTTCTCATGTCCTTTCGGTTCCTTTCCGATGATTTTTACGCTGCTTTCTGCGTTCCTCCCGGCGGCGTTTGCGCGGATAAATGCGGAAAAATTCCTCCTCGCCTACCAGCGCACGGAAATCCCGCATCTCGCGATAATGGTGGATCGCGGCGACGATCGCCGCAAGTCCGCCGAGATAGCCCAACAGCACCACCCAAAAGAGCTTTCCGAGCGCAGCGGCGTTCGACATAATGAGCAGTGCGACGAACATCAGCGCCATGGTCAGAAAGCTCATTGCCAACGCGCTGAAGATCGGGAGAGTTTGGATTTGAATCCTGCGCCACCGGCGCCGGAGCCATTGCAGAAAGACTTTCATTCGATCGATTCCTTAAAAAAGCCGAGGGGTGGGGAAAATCCCCTCCCCTCGACGGACGTATGATATTACAGAGTCTTGAGCAGACCGGTTGCCTCGTTGAACTCGTTGATGAGCGCGTCGAGGTCCTTCGCCTGTGCGTGAACGGCGTCCCAAGTGTTCTTGGTGTCGTACCACTGTGCATTGAGGTCCTCGACCGTCATGCCCTGCTGCTCGACCCAAGTGTAATACTTGAGGTTGTGGACGCGCTTGCGCTCGGTGTAGGTCAGTTCGAGCATGCTGTCGGTCTTGAGACCGAGCATATGAATCGCATGATCCTTTGCAGCCTCGACGGTGTTATACGCGCCGTGCATCTGATTCAGCTCCTCAACACGGGACTTGTACATCACGGCGGAGTCGGTCAGGACGGTCACAACGATGTCGTTCTCGGTCAGCTCGTAGTACTTCGCCATCTTGATGCAGCAAAGGACGTTCGCGATACCGGAAATGCCCATCCAAGTGAACTTCTCGAGCTGCTCGTCGGTCATGCCAAGCTCTTCCTTGAGGTACTTCTGACCGTCGGGAGTGTTGAACAGGCGGAGCAGTCTCTGAGAATCTTCGTCGTCGATAGCGATCGCCATGTCGGTATTCTTCACATTGTGGACCCAAGGAATGTGCTTGTCGCCGATGCCTTCGATACGGTGACCGCCGAAGCCGTTGTCAAGGATGGTCGGGCACTGCAGTGCTTCGCCGACGGCGAGCTTCATCTCGGGATAACGCTCCTTGAGCAGGTCGCCGGAGGACATGGTGCCGGCGGAGCCGGAGGTGAAGCAAGCGCCCGCAAGCTTCTGACCGGGCTTCTTGACTGCTTCGTACAGGTCGGACAGAGCGTAACCGGTGACGTTGTAGTGCCACAGCGGGTTGCCCATCTCAGCAAACTGGTTGAAGATCATCATGGTGGGATCCTGCTTCAGCTCCCATGTCTTGTCGAAGATTTCCTTAACGTTGGACTCGCAGCCCGGGGTCGCAATGATCTGACCCGCTATCTGCTTGAGCCAGTCGAAGCGCTCCTTGGACATATCCTGCGGCAGGATCGCGACGGAATCGCAAGCCAACAGCTTGGAGTTGAACGCACCGCCGCGGCAGTAGTTGCCGGTGGAGGGCCAAACGGCATGATGGTAAGTAGCATCGAACTGACCGGTCACAAGGCGCGGAGCGAGGCAGCCGAAGGAAGCGCCGACCTTATGGCAGCCGGTGGGGAACCACTTGCCGGACATCGCAAGGATGCGGCAGGGAACACCGGAGAGCTTGGACGGGATCTCGACATAGTTCGGGACCTTCTGGAACAGACCGCCGGTCTCCTTGGCTTCGTTGTGCCACGAAATACGGAACAGGTTGACGGGATCGACATCCCACAGACCGGTATGGGTCAGCTTTTCCTTGATCTTCTCGGGGATGAGGTCGGGGTTCTGCATCTGTGCGATGGTCGGGATGATGATGTTGTTTTCCTTTGCCTTTTGAATGTTATGCGCAAGACCTTCCTTGTTGATGCTGAGATCAATCATTGTTTTTTCCTCCTGTTTTTACATCAAGATATGAATATAAGGTGTACTTGGAGATGCCGAAGTGGGTCGCGATTTTGTCACCGGACTTGGTAATCAGGAGAGCGCCGTGGTCATTCAGGAAATGAATCGCACGCACCTTGTCCTCCTTGGTCATCATGGACGGCGGCTTGCCGATGAGTCTGTCGGACTGCTCGATCAGATCGTCCAGCAGGTCATTGACGTTGTGTGTAATGCGGGCAGGGGCTTCTTCTTTCTGAGTCATTGTCGAGGTGAGCGAATCCAGCGCCTGCTGTGCCATAGTCAGAGTGGAGATGTCAAAGTTCACGCCGAAAACGGCAGCCGTTTTTCCGTAGTCGTCCGGAATATAGACGGAGGTCGATTTCAGCAGCTTTCCGTCCGGGGTGCGGGTCAGGTAGCACAGATGATCCTCCGGACAGGCAGAATCCTTTCCAAGCTGCTCCAACACGATCTGAGAGGGACCGTCGCCCAGCTTTCTGCCGCTGACGTGCCCGTTCTCCAGCGCGATGATGGAGTGGGAAGTGCTGCGCTCCGAAATCTCATGAACCACGACCTCGCAGTTTGGACCAAACTGTGCGGCAACGCCCCTTGCTATGCGGCGCAGGGTCTCGATATCGCTTTCCTTGAGCATATATCCGCTCCTTCCACATATTGATTCCACTATTATAATATCATCCCCGCACATAGAAATCAATTCTTTTTTCAAAAAATTTTTTAGTTTTTCATAAAAATTTGTTTGACATCTGTGGGAGATATGATAATATATAGGTGGAACCGCAGGAATGCGGTCGTGAAATGATGATTATGGAGGGCATTATTCATGGATTTTGAGGCAATCAAAAAAGCAGCGGAAGCTTATAAAGACGACATGAGCCGTTTCCTGCGTGATATGATCGCCATTCCCAGCGAGAGCTGCGAGGAAGAGGGCGTCGTAATGCGCATCAAGGCGGAGATGGAAAAGCTCGGCTATGACAAGGTTGAGATCGACAAGCTCGGCAACGTCATCGGCTGGATGGGCAACGGCGACAAGATCATCGCCATCGACTCTCACATCGACACCGTCGGCATCGGCAACATCAACAACTGGGAAGCCGATCCCTACAA
>OLSB01000503.1_pt1 | contig 44026 bp, 44 predicted proteins | sample 1672071 | NCBI WGS metagenome assembly OLSB01 (sample SAMEA3136642, study PRJEB25190) | human gut metagenome | biome: human gut; feature: human-associated habitat; material: faeces | place: Austria | collected 2013 | reverse complement strand
GCGCCTTTGGCGCTATAAAAAGCTTTTCAAGCTTTTTAACAGATTCTAGTATAAACAGTAACCGCCCTCCTGCGCAGCGCTGCGCGAGGAGGGCGGAGTTTTTCAATTTATCTGTGGATATACATTCTTGACGGCTCCGGCTCACCGTCGCCCTGTACCATGCACAAAAATTCCCAACCGTAGCGCTCATAGAAGCCGATATGGTCCGTGAGCAGGTACACCGGAGCGATCCCCTTGGCGTTCAGATCGCTGACCGCCATGTTGAGCAGGTGCCCCGCGATCCCGCGCGAACGGTATTCCGCCTCCGTGTAGACCGCGCAGAGATTCGGCGTCAGGTCGGGGCGGTTATGAAAGTCGTTTTCGATCGCGCCCAGCCCGCCGACGAGCCTGTCCCCGCCGAGGCAGAGATACCAGCCAAGCTCGGTCGCGCCGCTCAGATAGGCGTTCATGCACGCAAGATAGGCTTCCGTCGGGACGCCCCACTTCTGATGGAACCATTGCGCGGCGGTGTCGCGCAGCTCGGGTCGCTGCCGCAAGGTAACATAAGTATAGGACTGCATTGTGTGCTCCTTCTTGAACGGGTCATTTCAGCTTTCGACCCATTTCGATGCGGACCTCGTGCCGCTCGGGGTCGTCGTTGGAATAGGAATACAGGTCAAAGCCGATCAGCTCAAAGCCGTGCTTTCGGTAAAAATTGATCGCGTTGACGTTGCACGTCTGCGTCTCCAAAATCGCCATCCGTGCGCCCGATTCGACCGCCGCCGTAAGGATGGCGTCCATGAGCCGTGCGCCGACGCCTTGATGACGCTCGCCGCGCTCAAATACGCAGATGTTGCTGATGCGAAAGCGGTTGTTCCACGCTTCAAGAGCGCCCTCCGCGAAGCCAAGCAGCGTCTCGCCGCGAAATGCGCCGAAAGCGATCGGCTCGTCCAGCCATTCGCCGAAAAAAACGTCGTCAAAGGACCGCTCGACGGGCGCTTCAAAGGGCGCATACTCCATCCGCAGCGCAAAGCCTTCGGCGTGAATATCGTAATAACCGTCCGTCTGATAGCGGGCGGTAAATTTTTTGCCCGCATAGAGCTGCTGCTCCAAGCGCCTTATCTCCATAAGACAGCCTCCTTTGACTCATTTCCTGCCGAGGTAACGGAAAACGTGCCGCGTGTACGTCAGATATGCCTCGCCGAACACGTCTGTAAGATAGCGCTCCTCCTGTAAGATCTGTAAATGGAGCATGACCACGGCAAACGCCGAAAAGACCGCTGTTACGGGATTGAAGTACAGCAGCAGTACGCCGACATACATAAAATCAAAGGCGAGAAAGGCGGGGTTGCGGCTGAAGCGGTAGATGCCTGTCGTGACGAGCGCGGTCTTGTCCTTGTCGGGGATGCCCGCCCGCCAGCTATCCTTCATGCACAGCACCGAAAGCAGGAAAATGATGTCGCCCAATATGCCGATGCAGAAGCCTGTGAAGCGGGCGTTTGCGGGAAGAAGGCTCCAGCCGAACGCGATCGACAAAAGCTGCGCGACGGGCGCGGCAAGCGTTGCGATGCCCATGAGAGTCTCGACGGTGTGCAGGGTCTTTTCCTTTCGACGCCCGATCTGACGCGTCCGGATAGCGCGGCGCTTTTGCACCAGCATTTTGGTAAAGTATATGCCGTAAAAGCCTGCCAGCACGAGAAGCGCCGACAGGGAATAGGGGAGATGTTCCTCCAGGGGGAGCTTCATGGTAACGGATTCCTTTCCCTTGACAGTCGGACGGCAGCGCAGCACATCCGCAAGCGTCAAAAAAATTCGGTTTAAGTCGCGAGCACCGCAAATGCACGTCCCAAAGCGGAATGTGCGGAATGGCGCCCTGCCTGAATTATAGCTACCGAACGGTTGTTTGTCAAGGACGGCGGCGGGAAAATGTCGGGCAAATCTACTTCAGCTCGTCCAATCTGCCCGCACGAAGCGCGGGAAGGCAGCGGGCGATCCTTTCCTCGTCCCAATCCCACCAGCGCAGGCGCTCCAGCCGTCGGATTGTCTCGTCATCAAAACGCTTGCGGATCGGCTTTGCGGGAACACCGCCGACGATGGTATAGGGCGGCACATCCTTTGTAACAACGGCACGGGTGCCGATGATCGCGCCGTCGCCGATCGTCACGCCCGAGAGAATCACCGCCTCGTAGCCGATCCAGACGTCGTTTCCGACGGTAATGCTGCCGTGATTGTCCCACGCCTGCGCGATCGATGCCGTATCCGTGGGCAGCCCCCATTCCTCGAAGAAAATGGGGAAGGGGTAGGTCGAAAGACTGCCCAGTGCGTGGTTGGCTGCGTTAAAGAGAAACTTTGCGCCGCAGGCGATGGAGCAGAACTTGCCGATCTTCAATGTGTCGTGATTGCACTCGGGATAATGGTAAAGCACATTGTTGCGCTGAAAATCGCGCGGGTCTTTTTCAAAGTCGTCGTAGGTCGTGTATTCCCCGACCTCAATGGTCGGGTCGGTAATGACGTTTTTCAGATAAACGGTGCTGTGCCCCTGACTGCGGGGATAGATTTTCCAATGCGGTATCATGAGCGTTACCTCCGTGTGTTTGATTTTTCCGATGGTGCTCTGTCGGAGAGGAACAGATGGAGTCCCAAGGCGGCGTTGAAGCCTGTTGCGGCAAATACGCTGAAGCGCTCGACGACGCCGAAGTATTCCGCGGGGACAAGCTTCATTCCGAAGGCACCGACGAGCATCATCCCGAGCGCGACGGCTGCGCAAATGCCGTAGGAGCGGCAGCCTCTGTCCCGTACACCCGCGACGATGATGACCGTCAGGGACACGACGGAGAGCAGGACGACCAGTACCGTCACGGCAATGTGCATCTTGTCCTGAAACGCGCCGGCATATCCGCTGCTGCTGAGCGGGAACATTCGGTAACCGACGGCAGACACCCATTCCATTGCGGCAAAGAGATAGATGCCGACCCGCAGCGGCTTTGTCTTTTGCCCCTGTATCCCGACGCAGACCATCATGACGCAGACAAGCTCACAGGCGTTATACAGCGCGGAAAGCCGGTTCCACAGAGCCAGCGACGGGGCGTTTGCGGCGCTTAGATCGCTGACCGCCTGCGCCATCCACCGATACCCGGGATAGGCGAGGGGAGAAAATACGACCGCCGCCGTATAGGAAAGCAGACTGACGATTCCGAGCAAGCCTGCCTTTTGCAGTAGGGTTTTCTTCATTATATAATACCTCCTTCTGTTTTTGCATGGACGAAATGATAGAACAGACGGACGTGCGTCCGCAGCCGATCGCGACATTCCTCCGTCCGCTCCGGCTGGCGGTCGCAGATCCCGATGAGCGTTATGATCGGCGCGGCATAGAGCATCGCCAAGCCCTCAGGGTCCTCGCCGACGATCTCGCCTGCGGCAATCAGACTGCGGAAAATATCCGCATGGTAGGAGATGATGCGCGTGACATATCGCTCGGTAAACAGCGCGGCAAGCTCGGGCGCGCGGAACTGCTCCATGGTCATCATGCGGCGAAAGCGGCGGATCGTCTCGTTGCCGAGAGAATAGTCAAAGATTTGCCGTACCTTTTCAAACAGGACGTCCTCGCCGATGCTTGTAAAGACGGTTGTATCCTGCGCCGCGTCCTGAACATGAATGTCAAATGCGGCGGTGTCCTGCGTATAGCGCTCCGACACCGTTCGGACGATCTCGTCAAAAATGGCGCGCTTGCTCGGAAAGTGATTGTACAGCGAGGGCGCCTTAATGCCGACCGCGGCGGCAATGCGCTCTACGCTGACCGCGCTGTAGCCTGCCTCCGAAAACAGCTCCAGCGCCTTGTCCAAAATGCGCTGCTTTGTGGGTTCCTGTTTCATGGTTCCTCCCGAATTTCTCCCGCAGCGGGCGGCATCTGCTTCGGCGACCGCCGCAGGATAAACTAACAAATATTCGTTAGTTACATTATAGCGCCGCGTTTGCATTTGTCAACAGGAAATTCCGTAAAGAAAGCAGCCTTTGCCATACTGCCGCACGAAGCGGAGGGGAGAGCGGCTTTTCCTCACATTGCCGCCGACGGGGTGAGAAACGGAGAAAACAACGAAGCAGGAGCGTGCGGAATTGCCGGCAACCCGCAGCAAAGGACGAAATACAGGCGGGACCGGCAAATAATTATCGTGAGTTTCAACAAAAATCGACAGTGTTCCGCAGAGCAGAGGCGCGGAAAACCGCGAGATTGCGCGGCGAAAACGGGCGAAAACCGAAGTATCCGAGCGAAAAGCGTCGGCTTGTTTTCAATTTCCGTCGGCGAGGACGGGAATTCGTCAAAATGCACAACAATATCCAATATCCAGCAAAGTATTTATTGACAAAATCAAAAAGAACGCTATAATACAAATTGTATCCAATATCCGTTGTTTAGTTGGTAAACAAAACATTAACAGGAGGAACGAAACATGAAAAAACTCATCGCACTGCTTCTTGCTCTTACCATGGTCCTGTGTATGTTCGCAGGCTGCGGCGAAGAGAAGAACCCCACGACCCCCGACGCTCCCGACTCAAGCGACAACCAAGACCCCGCCGATACCGACGTTAAGAAGGGCGACTTCAGCGCGAACGTCAACGTGGACCGCGCAAGCGACTACGCTGCCAACGAGCTGCCCCTGCCCGTCACCGGCATCGGTCGCGGCATTTCCACCGACGTGAAGGCGAAGGACAAGTACACCATCGTCGTCATGACCCGTAACTCCACCAACCCCTACATGATCGGCATGTGGAACGGCGGCGCTGCTGCCGGCAAGGACCTTGACATCGAGGTTATCACCGTTGCTCCCGCAACGCAGGATTCCATCGAGGAGCAGGTCTCCATCATGGAAACCTACATCGAGCAGGGCGTTGACGCTTTCGTCATCCACCCCTCCGACTCCAAGGGCATCCAGTCCGCGGTTGATCTGGCGAACGAGAACGGCATCCCCGTTGCCGCCATCGGCACCTGCCCCGCGACCGGCGCTTTCATGCGCGGCGGCGTTGACTACTACATGACCGGCTATCTTGTCACCAAGGAGCTTTGCGAGGCTGCCGGCGGCAAGGGCGGCGTCATCATCCTCGAGGGTCCCTCCGGCGTTCAGAACATGGAAGAGCGTCTCGCGGGCATCAAGGACGCGCTGGCGGAATACCCCGATATGCACATCATCGCTTCCCAGACCGCAAACTGCAAGCGTGCCGAGGGCATGAGCGTTATGGAAAACCTGCTTCAGGGTGAAGGCGTTGCCGACGATCTGGCGGTCGTGGCGACCTGCAACGACGAAATGGCGATCGGTGCTTCCCAGGCGCTGAAGGCTGCCAACATCAGCGGCGTCTACATCGGCGGCGCGGACGGCAACAGCGACGCTGCCAAGGCGATTCAGGACGGCGACCTGTACTGCACCTACAACACCGACCCCTACGGCTCCACCTATCTCGCGATCGTCTACCTCGTTCAGTGGCTCAACGACGGCACGGTTCCCGAAGAATACTTCGTTCCGTTCCCCTCCGACCGTCACGAACCCATGCTGACCTCCGCGAACATCGACAATTACATCGAAAACCAGGCGTGGTTTGAATAAGCTCGGGCATCTGTCCGGCGGGGTCAGCCTTGACCCCGCCGAGACGGATTTTACAAAGACTCCGACCAAGGGGGCAACCGTTTTGGAGACTATTTTAACTGCAAAGGGCATTTGCAAGGAATTTCCCGGCGTAAAAGCGCTGGATCATGTGGACTTCGATCTTCGCGCCGGTGAGGTCCATATCCTTGTGGGCGAAAACGGCGCGGGCAAGAGCACGCTGTCCAAGTGTATTTTGGGCGTGCATCAGCCGGAGGAGGGCGAGATCCGGCTCGACGGTGAGGTCGTGAAATTCGCCAACCCGAAGGAGGCTCTGGCACACGACATTGTCGGTGTGTATCAGGAGCTGACGATGGTGCCGTACCTGAACGCGGCGCAGAACATTTTTCTGAACCGCGAACCGCGCATCAAGGGCACCAACATTGTAAATACGAAGAAAATGAAGCAGGATGCAAAGCGCTACTTAGAGATGCTCAACTGCGGCTATATCGATATGAACAAGCCCGTCAAGCAGCTCGGTATCGCGGAGCAGCAGATGATCGAAATTGCAAAGGCGCTGTCGCTCAATCCCCGCATCATCGTTTTTGACGAGCCGACGGCGACGCTGTCCGACCGCGAGGTGGATTCCTTCTTCCGTCATATTTTGGAGATGAAAAAGCGCGGCATTGCGATCATCTATGTTTCTCATAGAATGAAGGAATTTAACCGCATCGGCGACCGCATTACCGTCCTGCGCGACGGCAAGTTTATCCGCACGCTGAATGTCGGCGAGCTGAGCGACGAGGATCTGGTCAACCTGATGGTCGGCCGCGAAATTTCGCAGGTCTACAAGCGCACACCGAACGATTACAGCGGCGAGGCGCTGCGGGTCGAGGGGCTGAGCGACAGTAAGGGTCGCGTGGTCGATTGCTCGCTGACGGTCAACCGCGGCGAGATCGTCGGCATTTCGGGTCTGGTCGGCGCGGGTCGTACCGAGCTGGCGCGGCTGATCTTCGGCGTGGACCGCATCAAGTCGGGCAAAGTCATCCTCAACGGCAAGGATGTGACCGGCAAGAAGCCGTCCGCACTGGTCAAGCGCGGCTTGGGTATGCTGCCCGAGGACCGCAAGTCCGTCGGACTGGCGGTGAAGGCGCCGATTTCGTGGAACGTGGTTGCGGTCAAGCTGAAAAAATGCTTCCCGCTCTTCTTTACGTCGCAAAAACGCAACAACCGCGTGGCGCAGGAGTATGTTGAGACGCTGAAGATCGCCACGCCGAGCGTGAAAAAGACGGCGGGGCAGCTCTCCGGCGGCAACCAGCAGAAGGTCGTCGTCGCAAAGTGGCTGTTTGCGGATTCCAACGTGATTATTTTTGATGAGCCGACCCGCGGCATTGACGTGGGTGCAAAAATGGAGATCTACGCGCTGATGGATCGCCTTGCCTCGGAGGGCAATGCAGTGCTGATGATCTCCTCGGAGATGCCCGAGCTGATCGGCATGAGTGATCGGCTGTATGTCATGCGCGAGGGCAGGATCGTGGGCGAGTTCCGCCGCGGAGAATTCTCCAGCGACGAGATCGGCAAGCTCATGATGCTTGATTAAGGAGGGAAAACGATGCAAAAACTCGGTTTACGCAGAAATGTGTCCAAAATTCCTCCCGCGCTGTACATGATGGTCGTCCTGCTGGCGCTGTTCGGCATCCTCGTGGACAACTATTTTACCTTCAAAAACTTTGCCAACGTCATGAATCAGACGGCGACGCTGCTGGTCCTTGCCTGCGGTCAGACGCTGATCGTTCTGATGCAGGGCACCGACCTTTCGCTCGGCTACATGATCAGCGCACTGTCCGTGACGTGGATCTGGCTGCTGAACCTCGGCGTTCCGATGTGGCTGTCGATTCCGCTGGTGATGCTTGCGGGCTGCCTGTGCGGTCTGCTGAACGGCGCGCTGGTGGCAAAGCTCCACCTGCCCGTCTTTATCGTCACCCTCGGCACGCAGAACATCTTCCGCTCCGTGGCGCTGCTGATCTCGGACAGCTCGACGATCTACTTCAGCCATAAGATTTTCCGCACCATCGGTAAGGGAACCTTCCTCGGGCTGACCTACACGGTTTGGATCGCGCTGGCTTGCTTCGCGGCGACGTGGTTCATGCTGCGGCGGACGACCTTCGGCAGCCGCATTACCGCGCTCGGCGGCAACCAGGAGGCGCTCACCCTCGCGGGCAGCAGCGTCGCGGCGAATACCATCAAGGCGTTTGTGTACTGCGGCTTTATGGCGTCGATCTCGGGTCTGCTTCTGACCTGCCGCATCGAATCCGGCAACCCCCTGGGCGGCATCGGCTACGAATTTAACTCCGTTGCGGCGGTGCTGCTCGGCGGTACGTCGATGCGTGAGGGTCGCGGCGGTGTCGGCGGTACCATTCTCGGCGTGCTGCTGATTCAGGTACTCAAATCCGGTCTGAACATGGTCGGCATCTCGTCGATCTATCAAAACGCGCTGGTGGGCGCCGTCGTGCTGCTGGCAATCGTTCTGGACGCAATCGTTAAGCGCGTTCAGGAGCAGGACTAAGGAGGCGCGATATGAAAAAACGTTTGGGCGAAGCCTCGGTTCTCAACCGTATTCTTGACATCCGCTGGCTTTACAGCTTCCTCGGACTTGTGGTGATCTTCGTGATCTCCTCCATCCTCAGCAAGTCCTTCTTCACTGCGGGCAATCTGATGACCATTCTCCGTCAGGCGAGTATTCTGCTGATGCTCTCGCTCGGCTTGACGGCGGTCGTTCTGACCGGCAACATCGATCTTTCCGTCAACTCCTGCGCCGCGCTGACCGGCTGTATCTGTGCAAAGATGCTGGTCGAGCAGATGCCCGTGGGCTTGGCGATCCTGATCTCCATGCTCGTCGGCGTGGCAAGCGGCGTTTTTAACGGCTTCCTCGTCGGCGTGCTGCGGCTGCCCTCCTTCATCGCGACCTACGGCACGAACATGGTGCTCTCCGGTCTTGCGACGATCGTTATGAACGGCGGCGTTATCTATGACCTGCCCGAGGGCTTCTGCAAGCTCGGCGTCGGCTATCTCGGTCCGATTCCCGTACCGATCATTATTGTTGCAGCGGCGGCGATCGTGCTGGTCCTTCTGCTGCAAAAGACGACGCTCGGCAGAAAAATCTATATGTACGGTCACAACCTGACCGCCAGCAAATTCTCCGGCACCAGCAACCTCCGCATCCTGATGATCTCGTTCATCCTCTGCGGTCTGACCGGCGCATTCGGCGGCATTCTGATGTGTGCCCGACTGAACGCGGCGGACGCGGGCATGGCGGATACCTACGGCTTGCAGATCGTTGCGGCGGTCGTCGTCGGCGGAACATCGCTGCTCGGCGGCGAGGGCAGCATCTTCGGTACCATCATCGGTGCCATCGTGCTGACCAGTATCACCAATATCATGAACCTGCTGATGATCGATTCGGCTTGGCAGAATCTCGTCGTCGGCGTAGTCATCCTGCTGATGGTGTGGATCGACGTGTTCACCCGCAGCAAGCGCACAAAGAAAGCGGGTTGATTATGAGCTACGAAAGCATTTATCGGGATATGACCCTTGCGGCGCACCGCGCCTACTCCCGCGGCATTCAGACCGGCTCGGGCGGCAACATGAGCGCCCGCATCCCCGAACGGGACGCCATGGTCGTGAAAAGCTCCGGCGGCTCCTTCGCCGACTGCACCGAGGCGGGAAAGGGCTGGGTCGCGACGGATTTTGACGGTGCCCTGCTCCCCAACGAGAGCGGGAAGCCGACCCGCGAATGGCTGCTCCACGGCGCACTGCTCAAGGCGCTGCCGAAGGTCGGCGCGATCGTCCATTTCCACAGCCCCTATGCCGTTGCATGGGCGCAGGAGCACGACGAAATTCCGCTCACGACGTGGCATAGCGGCTTGAAGTTCGGCTGCCCGATCCCCGTCGTCGATGTTCCCGCCGCCGTCGTTCCGGCGCAGGAGATTCCGCGGATTTTGAAGCTTTTTGAAGAGAATCCCGCACTGCCCGGCTTTGTGCTGCGCGGTCACGGCTTGGTTGCCGTCGGCAAAAACGCAGTCGCAGCAGAGCACGCTGCGGAGCTGATCGAGGAAACGGCAAAAATCACCGTCCTTGAACAGCTTCTGTATAAGGAGGGATGAGCCATGCAGGAGATCGGCTGCAAAGAAAAATTTCTGTATGTTGAACCGACGATCTGCTCCGGCTGCGCTGCGTGCGCGATGGCTTGCTCCTTTTGGCTGAACAAGGAGTTCAGCAACAAGCAGGAAAGGATTGCCACAATCTTTATTGAGGAGACAGGCTTCCACGAGGCGGTCGTCCACTGCGACGGCTCACAGTGCAACGGCAAGCCGGAATGTCTTGCCTACTGTCCCACCGGCGCTTTGATGTACGGTACGCTCGAGGACATTTGCAAACGGAAGCTGGCGCTTGCAAACCGCCGCAGGAAGGAATACAACAGCGCAATGCTGCGCGGCGGCTGGACGACCGACCGCAAGCAGGAGCAGGAGATCATTAAGGAGGATGCTTATGTACGGCTGGCAGAAGAAAATTCTGAGAATTGACCTGTCGCGGCAGACGGCTTCCTTCGAGCCGGTGCCGGATGAGGTCTATCGCGATTTTCTCGGCGGCAGAGGGCTTGCCATCAAGCTCCTGTTTGACGAGACAACGAAGGATACCGACCCGATGGGTCCGGACAATCCGCTGATCTTCTCTGTCGGACCGCTCAACGGAACGCCCTTCGGCAGCGGACGCATGACCATTATGACGCGTTCGCCCCGCAACGGTTTCCTCTCCGACGGCAACATCGGCGGTCACTTCGCGCCGCAGCTGAAGTATAACGGCGTTGACGCGATGGTGATTAAGGGCATCTCCGAGAAGCCCTGTATGCTCGTCATTGATAACGGCGTGGTCAGCTTCCGCTCGGCGGAGCACCTTTGGGGCAAGACTACCCGCGAGACCGAGCGCCTTCTGCGTGAGGAATTTGACGATACCTATCAGTTCCGCTATATCGGACCGGCAGGTGAAAACTGCGTCGGTCAGGCAGTCATCGTCGGCAACCTCCTGCACACGGGCGGCCGTACCGGTGCGGGCATGGTCATGGGCGGCAAGCGCCTCAAGGCGATCGTGATCCGCGGCAACGGCTCGGTGAAGGTCGCCGACCCCGATGCCTATCTCAAGGCGTATCAGCGCATCGTCTACGAGCTGGATCCCCGCCGCTGCACCGATGTCTACCGTCTGCCCTACGGGCTTTACGGCGACGTCTCGGTCAACGGACTGGTCAACGAGTACGGCGGCCTTGCCATCGAGAACGGCAAGTACGGCACCGTCGGCGGCGAAGGCTCCTTCACGGCGGAGAAAATGCTCCGCATTACCAAGAAACCGAAATCCTGCTACGGCTGTATGCAGGGCTGCTGCATCAACTGGGTCGTCCCGACCGAGGGAAAGCTCAAGGGCATCGGCACACAGGCGCACGCAGGCTCTCTCAATGCGATGGGCTCGAACCTGCGCATCATGAAGCTCAGCGACCAGCTTGAAAACACGAATATGTGCTGCGACCTCGGTCTTGACACCTTCGTCGGCTTCGCAATCGCGTGGGCGTTCGAGGCGTTTGAAAAGGGCTATCTCACCACAAAGGACACCGACGGCTTGGAGCTGCGCTTCGGCGACAATGAGGCGGTGCAGGAGATGCTGAAAAACATCGCCTATCGCCGCAACCGGATCGGAAACCTCCTCGCCGACGGCTTGGACCGCGCCTCGGACATCGTTGCAAACGGCGCGTGCAAGGGCTTTGCACTCCAGTCCAAGGGCGTTGAGTACTCCACCGTCAATCCCCGCGTCTACTACAACATGGCGCTGCACTATGCCATCAGCGACGTCGGCTTGAACCATACGCGCATTTATCCGCCGTATCCGCCGCTGCCCGAAGCGGTGCCTGCGGACGTGAAGCTACCCTACGACATTGCCAAGGCAAAGAACAAGCACACGGTCGATGACAAGGGAAAATTTGTCCGCTGGTGTCTGAATACCCGCGCAGTTATCAACAGCATGGAGACCTGCGCCTATTCCCCGCGCGGCAGACTTTACTCCGATCAGCGCCCGTACGCCGACCTGATCTCTGCCGTTACCGGTGAGAAATTCACCGCCGAGCGGCTTTATGAGATCGGCGAACGAATCTGCCAGCTTGAGCACTCCTTCAATGTCCGTAACGGCGCGAGCCGCAAGGATGACGTTCTGCCCGATCGTTGGACGAAGGAAAACGACCCTACCAGCGGCAACGGCTATAACCTTGTCGTGCCCGAGGAGCTGGAGCAGATGATCGACGATTTCTACGATGTCAGCGGCTGGGACCGCAACGGTATCCCCAAGCGCGAAACGCTGGAGCGCTTCAAGCTCGGCTACGTCGCCGATCAGCTCGGACTGTAAGGAGGGGTTGACCATGGCAAAAATTCAGCTTCGTTATATGGCTCGCTTCTGCGAGCTGGCGCAAAAGCCGCTGGAGGACCGTGAGGTAAGCTGCGCGACCTTCCGCGAGCTGATCGAGCTGCTGGACAGTGATTACCCCGGCTACGCCGCCGAATTCTATAATGTGATCGGTGAACGTCATGAATGTACCCTCCGCCGCGCCGAGGTTGCCGCGATCAATCCCACCGCGGACGAGCCGGTACTCGACGGAGACTGCTACGGCTTCTATTGAGCCGCGCTTTCCACGCTTCTTCTTTTTGGTTTTCCCCTCTTTTTTACCTCAGGTGGGGAACGGCATTCCCCTGTGCCGTTCCCCCGAGGGAGGGGAAGCCGAGTGAATCTGTTATTACTATATTTCTAAGAAAGAGGTATTTACTATGTCCAATCTGACCATTCGCCCCTTGAACACCGGCTTTGTGCCGACCAACCCCTTCCAGTACCATTATCATCATTCCTGCGCTCCCTATCTGAAGGGCGTGCCGAATGAGAAGGTGCCCCTGCCCGTATTCGTGTACCTCGTAGAGGGCGGCGACAAGCTCCTGCTCGTCGATACCGGCATGGCTTGGACGGAGCGCGCCAATGCCTACCATCACCCCGGCTCCTGGCAGGACCCCGATCAGGACATTGAGAGCCTCCTCGCGGCGCACGGCTATAAGTGCAGCGACATTGACATCGTTGTTTACACCCATCTGCACTGGGACCATATGTTCTATGCCGAGAAGTTCACCAACGCACAGTTCTACGCCCACAAGCGCGAGGTCGAATTTGCCCGCAACCCCATCCCCCTGTACTACAAGTCCTACGAAGCGCCCATTCTCGGCGTGAAGTCGCCGATCACCGACATCGTATTCAACGAGGTCGAGGGCGAAACCGAGATCATGCCCGGCGTCCGCGTCTTTGAGTCCTTCGGTCACTCTCCCGGACACATCTCCGTCGAGGTCGATTGCGCCGACGGCGACAGCTACATCTGCGCGGGCGACTCCATCTTCGTGCTCGGCAACCTCAACGAGATCCCCGAGCTGCACTACGACATCACGCCTCCGGGACGCTTCTACAACATCGTGGAATCCTGGAAGAGCATTGAGTATCAGAAGGCGCGTGCGAAGTCTCCCGAGCACCTGCTGCTCTGCCACGACAAGACCATGCTTGACCGCGTAAAGAAGACACCCGTGATCGGCGTCGCAAAATAAAGAACAAAACCAGCCGTTGTCCCGCGTCGGTCGGGGCAACGGCTGACGGAGTATTCAATGAAACGAATTGCAATTATTTCAAGCTGCGATACCAAGCAGCAGGAGGCGGCGTTTATGGCGCGCTGCCTGCGCGATAACGGCGTGGAACCGCTCATCGTGGATATGTCCATCGGCTTGGGGCAGCCCTGCGGTGCGGACATTTCCCGCGAGGAGGTCTTTGCCGCCGTCGGGCTGAAATGGGAAACGCTCCGCGAAAAGACAAAGGGCGAGCTGATGGCGCTGATGACCGAGGCAATGCGTGCGAAAATCCTCAGCCTCTACCGGGAGGGGAGAATTGACGGCGTGATGGCGGCGGGCGGCGTGCAGAACACGACCGTCGCCATGTCCGCAATGCAGCTTCTGCCGATCGGCTTCCCGAAGGTCATTGCCTCCACGGTCGCCTGCGGACAGAAGCCCTTTTCGACGGTCGTCGGGCTGCGGGATATTGTCGTGCTGCCCTCAATTTCCGATTTTACGGGGCTGAACATGATGACCCGTGCCATCCTTTCCAACGCCTGTGCCTGCGCTGCAGGCATGGCAAAGCACGCCGGCACCCCGCTGCAAAAGCCGAACCGTCCCGTTGTCGGCGTCACCCTGATGGGAATTACCAACGACGGCTGCTGCGCTGCCATTGACGAGCTGGAGCGACTGGGAATTGAGGCGATCGGCTTTCACACCACCGGTGTCGGCGGACAGATCATGGAGCAGCTCGCGCTTGACGGAACGCTGGACGGGATTCTGGACATGACCACGCATGAGATCACGTCGGAGTATTTCGGCGGCGGCTTCTCCTGCGGTGCGAAAAATCGATTGATCGCGACGCTGGAGGCGGATGTGCCGATGGTGGTTTCCGTCGGCGGGCTGGACTTTGTGGACTTCGACCGCGAGCATTTCCCACCGCGGATGGACGAGCGGGTCTACAATATGCACAACGAGCAGCTCGCTCACATCAAAATTCTGCCCGACGAGGCGCGGGAGGTCGGAAAGATATTTGCCGCACGGCTCAACCATGCAAAGCGCCCCGTTACCCTCGTGCTCCCCACCGAGGGAATGCGGAAGAACACGCGCAAGGGAGAGAATCTTTATTGCCCCGAGACGGACGAGGCGCTGCTGCGGACGATCCGCGCGGGCGTCGGCGACCGTGTGCATATCGTGCCCTTGCAGGGCAATCTGAACGACCGCGATTGGGGCAGACGAATTGCCCGACTGATGGCGCAGGTGCTGCGGGAACGCGGCTTCGTGCTTCGGCCGAGCGGCGAATAGGGAGGGAAGCGTTATGGATTATACCGCAAAACCCTTCGGGCGGCGGGAGGCGCTGAGCGAGCCTTGCGTCATTGCGACCTATCAGGCTAAAATGCCCGACCGCGGCACGATGCTCGAACGTGCGGGACGCTTTGCCGTAGGGCAGACCATCGGCACATGGGTCCCCGTGCCCGGTATTTCCCAAGAAATGATCGACCGTTATCAGGGGCAGGTGCTCGGGGTCTACGAAACGGGCGAGACGGCGGACGGCGGCGTAAGCTGCCTGCTGCGCGTCGCGTTTCCGTCGGCAAACTTCGGCGGCAGCCTGACCCAGCTTATGACCGCGCTGGTCGGCAACGATGTTTCGACCTCGCTGCGCACGCGGCTGATCGACTTGGAGCTGACGCCGAACGTCCGCTTCTCTTCTCCGAAGCAGGGGCTTTCCGTCCTGCGGGAGCTGACCGACGCGAAGGACCGCCCGCTGGTGCTCAATATGATAAAGCCCTGCGCGGGTTATACGCCCGAGAAGGGGGCGGAGATGTTCCGCGAGGTCGCGCTCGGCGGCGTCGATCTTGTGAAGGACGACGAGCTGCTCGGCTCACCGAATTACAATGACGTGGCAGAGCGGACGCGCCTGTATGTGCGTGTCTCCGACAAGGTTTATGCCGAGACGGGCAAGCGGACGCTCTATGTTCCGAATATTTCCGGCAGCCCGAAGCAGATGCGCGAGCACGTTCGGGCGGTCATTGACGAGGGCGCAAAAGCCTGCCTTGTCAACTTCGTGTTCGGCGGGCTGGATGCGCTGGCGGAGCTGAACGAGGAGTTCGGCGACCGCATCTTCCTTTTGGCGCATTATGCGGGTCTGAGCGTGATGGAGGGCGGCATTGCCAACGGCGTATACCTCGGGCTTTTGGCGCGTATGGCGGGAGCGCACGGCGTGATGACCATGTGCCCCGACCCGAAGGATACGGCGGCGGTGGCGGACCTTTGCCGAACGGTGCAGATGCAGCGGCTGCCGATCCCCGACCTTGCCCCGACGGTCACTACAGTCGGCGGCGGCATTACGCCGATCAATCAGGTGTGGCTGCAAAAGCTGCTCGGCAGCGAGCTGATCCTCGGCATCGGCGGCGCCGTTCAGGGTCACCCGATGGGCGTTACGCAGGGCGCGATTGCGGCAATGACCGCAGTTCGCGCGACAGCCGCCGGAATTTCGTTGGAAACGGCGGCGGAGAGCTGCCCCGCGCTGCAAAAATGCTTGCAGCTTTGGGGCTGAACCGAATTTACAGAATAGGAGAATCAACATGGAAACTATTGTTATCGGCTGCGACAACGCGGCGGTCAGTCTGAAAAATACACTCATCGCCCTGCTCGAGAGCAAGGGCTATCAGGTCGAAAATGTCGGCTGCGACAGCAAGGACGATCCGACGATGTATCCCGCGATCGCCGAGCGGCTGTGCAAGCGCATCATCGACTCCGGCTATGAAAAGCGCGGCGTTTTGGTCTGCGGCACCGGCATCGGCATGGCGATCACCGCCAACAAGTTCAAGGGGATCCGCGCTGCCGTCGGTCACGACATTTTCTCCGCCGAGCGCAGCGTTCTGAGCAACAACTGTAACGTGATCTGCTTCGGCGAGCGCGTGATCGGACCCGAGCTTGCCAAGCGCATCCTGAGCCAATGGCTGGAGCTGCGCTTCAAGGACGGTCCCTCCACGCCGAAGGTCGAAAATATTATCGCCATTGAGCGGGAAAACATGAAGTAAGGAGCGTCGAGATGAAAAAGCTCTACATGGGCACGAACACCAAAATGTTCAAGACCCTTTCCGAGACGACGGCGTTTTTGCGGGAGCTGCACGCGCTGACCGCCGACATTTCCCGCGAGGCGCTGGAGCTGTTCGTCATTCCGTCCTTTACGACGCTGGAGAGCGCCCGTAAATGCGTCCCTGTCGAGAGCATCCGCCTCGGCGCGCAGAATATGGGCTGGGAGGAGCGCGGACAGTTTACGGGCGAGATTTCCCCGCTGATGCTCGACGAGATCGGCATCCGCCTTGCGGAGATCGGACACAGCGAGCGCCGCCACGTTCTGCATGAGACGGACGAGGAGGAAAACCGCAAGGTGCTGTGCGCGCTGAACCACGGCTTTACGGCGCTGCTCTGCATCGGCGAAACGGGCGAGCAGAAGGGCTACGGCATTTCCGACGAGGTGCTGCGCACACAGCTCAAGATCGGACTGCACGGCGTTACCCCCGAGCAGACGAAGCGGCTGTGGGTCGCCTATGAGCCTGTTTGGGCGATCGGTGTCGCCGGCGTTCCCGCGAGCAAGGAGTACGCCGCGGAGAAGCACCGTGGCATCCGTCAGACGCTGGCGGAGCTGTTCGGTGCGGAGACGGCGGCGGAGATCCCGCTGCTCTACGGCGGCAGCGTCAATGCGGAGAATGCGGTGCCGCTGAGTCTTCAACCCGACATTGACGGCTTGTTCATCGGAAGAAGCGCGTGGGATGCGGCAAACTTTAATCGGATCATCCGAAGCGTTATGGAACAAAAAAATGTTGCTTTTGCCAAAAAATAGTGATAGAATGATATTACAGGGTATAAAACGACGGAAAAACGGAGGGAACGCTATGCCTCAGGCGGAGAATTTGCGATTTCAGCGCCAAAAGCTGAATGAGCTGGTGCTGGAACGACTGATGGATTGGATCATGGACGGCACACTGGCAATGGGGGAGCGGCTCAATGCCGAAAAAATTGCGCAACAGCTCGGCGTGAGCAGGATGCCGGTTCGCGAGGCGTTTACAATGCTGGAGCAGCTCGGGCTTGCCGAGGCAATTCCCTATGTCGGCTACCGCCTCATTGAGCTGGATGACAAATCCGTGCACGAGCTGTATGTCATGCGCCAGATTTTAGAGCCGGAGGCAGCCTACTATGCCTGTCGGAGCATTGACGACGAGGGATTGGAGGAGCTGAGGTCTATCCAGCAGCAGTTGGAGCTTGAGATTTCCTGCGACCATCCCGATCCCGCCCGCTTACATTCGTTGAACCGCGATTTTCACTTTACGATCTACCAGTATTCGGATATGGATCGGATGTACGGTGTTATCCGCTCTCTTTGGAACAGTCTGTCGTTCCATAAGCTCGTTTACGGCAAGCGCTACATAACCAATCAGGTCGCCGCGAACGATATGATCAATACGCACCGCAGCATGATACAGTATTTGGAAAGCAGCGACGCCGAGGGGCTGAAGCGGCTTCTTTCGGAGGACCTCCGTCAGCATACCGTCGATGTCCCCGCTACGGTTTCGTCCCTGATTGGGCAGAAACGCGAAGCGCAGTGAACGAGAATCAAACAGAAAACCCCGCCGCAGTGACGCTTGTCACCGCAGCGGGGTTTTGTCGGGATTTGCCTTATTCCGCGCGGCGGAACTGGCTGTTATAAAGCTCACTGTAGAAGCCGCCCTTTTCCAGCAGCTCCTTATGCGTGCCCTGCTCAATGATCTTGCCGTCGCGCATGACGAGAATGCAGGAGGCGTCGCGGACGGTCGAGAGTCGATGGGCGACGATAAAGCTCGTCCTGCCCTGCATGAGCGTGTCGAAAGCCGACTGGATTTGCAGCTCCGTGCGCGTATCAATGCTGGAGGTCGCCTCGTCGAGAATCAGCATCGGCGGCAGACACAGCATGACGCGGGCAATGCAGAGAAGCTGCTTCTGTCCCTGACTGAGACTGTCCTCGGTCAGAACGGTGTCCAGTCCGTTCGGGAGGCGGCGGATAAAGCTCCGGCAGTGTGCGAGCTTTGCGGCGTGGATGATTTCATCGTCCGTCGCGTCGGGCTTGCCGAAGCGGATATTTTCGCGCACGGTGTCATTTTTTGCCCAAGTGTCCTGCAGGACCATGCCGAAGCTGCTGCGCAGTGCGTGACGGCTGAGACGATCGATCGGCTTGCCGTCGATGCGGATCGAGCCGCTGTCGATGTCATAAAAGCGCATGAGAAGGTTAATCAGTGTCGTTTTGCCGCAGCCCGTCGGTCCGACAATGGCAATGCGCATACCCGACTGCGCGGTGAGGTCAAGGTGCTCAATGAGCGGACGGTCCTTTTCGTAGCGGAAGGAGACGTCGCGCAGCTCGACATTGCCCTGTACGTTTTCGAGCGTTCCGTCCGCGTCGGGAGCCTCACGCGGCTGATCGAGCAGGCTGAAAATGCGGGAGGCACACGCCAGCGCATTTTGCAGCTCGGTCACGACGGAGCTGATGTCGTTGAAGGGCTTCATATATTGGTTGGCGTAGGACAGCAGGACGGAAAGCCCGCCGACCGTCAGCGACGCGGGGATCATCAGCACGCCCGCCAGCGCCACGCCTGCGTAAACGACGCTGTTGACAAAGCGCGTGGAGGGATTGGTCAGGCTGCTGAAGAAAACCGCCTGCTTGCTGCATTGGACCAGCTCGTCGTTGATCTTCTCAAAGCGCTCCTCGGCGCGTTTTTCGTAGCCAAAGACCTTTACGACCTTTTGATTGCCGATCAGCTCGTCAATGAGCGCCGTCTGCTGACCGCGCAGCTCGCTCTGCTTGCGGAACATCCGATACGAGCGCGAGGAGACAAAGCGGGCGACGAGGAAGCTCAGCGGCGTCAGCAGGACAACAAGCAGCGAGATCGCAGCGTTGGTCGTGAACATGAAGATCAAGGTGACGACGATCGTCACCACGCCGGAAAAGAGCTGCGAAAAGCCCAGCAGCAGTCCGTCGGAGAGCACGTCGATGTCGGAGATGATGCGGCTTACGATGTCGCCCGTGCTGTGCGCGTCGAGGTAGGAGAGGGGGAGGGCTTGCAGGTGCTCCATCGCCTCCGAGCGCAGCTCCTGCACGATGCGGTAGGTCATGCGGTTGTTCATCAGGCTCATGAGCCATGTGAAAACACCGGAAGCGGTGGCAAGAAGGAGAATCTTGAGCAGATACTGCCCCATCTCGGCAAAGTCAACGCGACCCGCGCCGACGATGCGGTCGATCGCGCTGCCGAACAGAATGGGGACGTAGAGCTGCAAAATGACGGCGGCTGCGGAGAGCAGCAGGCTCAGCACGAGCAGAAGCCAATGCCGCCCGATATAGGGCAGGAGACGGCGGAGCACGGCGCCGTTCAGACCGCGCCGCTTGCGCTTGTCAGCCTTCATTGTACACCCTCCTTTCCGGTCCTCGCGGACGGACGTTCCTCGGGAAACTGTGAGTAATAGATCTCGCGGTAGACCTCGCAGGACGCCATCAGCTCGTCATGCGTTCCGCTCCCCGCCAGCGTCCCGTTGTCGAGAACAAGAATGCGGTCGGATTGGCGGACGCAGGCAATACGCTGGGAGACGAGGAAGGTCGTTGTCGTCCCGTTCAGCGAGCGGAGCGCGGAGCGCAGGGCGGCGTCGGTCGCGTAGTCCAGCGCGCTGGAGCTGTCGTCAAGGATCAGAATACTCGGCTGTCTGACCAGTGCGCGAGCGATGGTCAGGCGCTGCCGCTGACCGCCGGAGAGATTCCGTCCGCCCTGCTCAACGGCAAAGTCAAGACCGCCCGCCTTGCCCTCGACGACGCCCTTCGCCTGCGCCAGCGTGAGCGCGTGCCAAAGCGCCTCGTCCGTGGCAGCCTCGTCGCCCCATTTGAGGTTTTCGCGAATGGTGCCGCGGAAGAGGACGGCGCGCTGCGGGACGACGCCGACACAGCGGCAAAGCGCGTCCTTGCCGTATTGCCCGATCGGTACGCCGGAGAGCAGAACGCTGCCCTCGCTTGCGTCATAGGCGCGGGAGATGAGGTTCACCAGCGTGGTTTTGCCGCTGCCGGTGCCGCCAATGATGCCGACGGTCTGCCCTGCCGCTGCCGAAAAGCTGATATTGCTCAGGCTCGGCGCGGCGGCGCTGCTGTAGGTGAAGGTGACGTCGCGGAACTCCACCGCAGGGGCGCCCGCAATCGGCTGAGCGCTCTCGGTCGGGTAGACCATGCTCGGCTCGACCTCCAAAACAGCGGCAGCCCGCTTCGCGCAGGCAACGGATTTGTTCAGCGTGATGATCAGCGAGGCAAGCTTAATCAGCTCTACCGTGATCTGAAGCATATAGTTATACAGCGCCACGACCTCGCCCTGCCGAAGCTGACCGAAATTGACGCGCACGCCTGCCACACGGATGAGAACGACCGCCGCGATGTTGATGAGCACATAGGTCAGCGGATTCATGAGCGCCGAAATCCTGCCGACGAACAGATTCAGCTTCGTCAGGGCGCGGCTGCTCTTGTCAAATTCCTCCGTTGCCTGCTGCTCACGGCAGAAGGCGCGGATAACGCGGACACCCGTCAGATTCTCTCGCGTCATTGCCGTGACGCGGTCGAGCGCGGACTGCGCCTTGCCGAACAGGGGAATGGTGACCTGCATGATGAGGTAGACCGCGGCAAACAAGATCGGGATCGCGACGGCAAAGATCAGCGCACAGCGAACGTCGATGGTAAACGCCATGACCATGGAGCCGAGAACGATGAACGGACTGCGCAGCAGCAGCCGCAGACCCATGTTCAGCCCCGTCTGCACCTGATTTACGTCGTCGGACAGGCGGGTGATGAGCGTGTCGGTGCCGAGCCGATCCAGCTCAGCAAAGGAAAACGACTGGATGCGGTCAAACAGCGCCTGACGCAGTGCGCCCGCGCTGCCCGTCGCCGCCTTCGCCGCATAATACTGCGCCACGATGCAGCAGCCAAGTCCCACCGCCGCCATCAGCAGCAGCACGCCGAAGGAAAGCCCGACGGTCCTGCCGCTCTCGGCGTCGATCATTTTTGCAACGACCAGCGGGACGAGAAGATCGAACAGCGCCTCGAGCAGCTTGAACAGCGGCGCGATAATGCTTTCCTTTCGATATTTCTTCAGATATACAGCCAAATTTCGCATAGAGAACACCTCGTATTGTACTTGACAGCAATAGTATAATACAGTATCATCAATATAGAAAATATTGTTTTTATCAGCGTGTGATATAAAATTTGTATCGAACGGAGGGCGCGGGGATGGAGCTTCGGCAACTGGAATATTTCTGCAAAATCGCGGATATGGGGAGCTTTCATGAGGCGGCGCGTCGGCTGAACATTTCGCAGCCGCCGCTGAGCTATCAGGTCCGTCAGTTGGAGGAGGAGCTGAATGTCCGCCTGCTGGAACGGACGAGCCGCGGCATTTCGCTGACGGAGGCGGGGCGGGTGCTGTATGACCGCGCCTCCCGCCTGCTGGACTACGCCCACTCGACCGCACAGGAGGTCGCTGCAACGGGGAAGAAGCACATTCTGCGCCTCGGCATTACCTCCAGCACCGTTGCGACCGTATTACCTTATATATCCGAATTCAGCCGCGTCTATCCGAATGTGAACTTTGAGGTGCGCGACGGCGCGACCTTCTCACTGCTGCAATATCTGCTCGACGGGATCATTGATATTTCGGTCGCAAGAACGCCGCTGCGCCTTGAAGGTGTGGATTCAAAAATTCTGTGCAGCGAGCCGATGATCGCCGTTTCCCCCGCAGGGCGCTATCCGTCGGAGGACGCGACCGCAACGCTGCGCTCTCTGCAAAACCGTCCGCTTATTTTGTACCGCCGCTATGAGGAGCTGATTTTGGGAGAGTTTCGGCGGCAGGGGCTGCACGCGGAGGTGTTCTGCATTTGCGACGATGCCCGCGACGCAATGCTTTGGGTCAGAGCGGGGCTTGCGACGGCAATCTTCCCGCAGTCCATGCAGACGCTCTGCGAGGGACTGGACCTCCGAATCCTCGACGAGCCGGCGCTGGAAACGCAGACCATGCTGATCTGGAAAAAGGGCGTCCGACTGCCCGAAACCGCCGAGCTGTTTCTGCACAATATCTGATACTGCGGCAGGCGAGGGGAGACGACCGGCATTTTGCACGGAAACGAGAGTTAGCGGCGCCTAACTATTTGTAAAAGATGACGAAACTGTAAAAAACTGAGAAAATATTTCGAAAAACGCTTGACAATCGTCGGCGTACTGTGTATTATGAAGCAGGGTTAGCGAGAGCTAACCGATTGCTTGCCGCAATGGTTAGTGGCAACTAATTGATGCGAGAAACGAGGGATGTATATGATGCCGCTGAATTTGGCAGACATCGGAGAGACTAACACGATCCGCAGGATCGGCGGAACGCCCGAGGTAAAGAAGCATCTTGAAAACCTTGGATTTGTCGTGGGCGGAACGGTTACGATCGTCAACCATCTCGGTGCAAACGTGATCGTCAACGTTAAGGAGGCGCGCGTTGCCATCAGCGAGGAAATGTCAAGAAAAATTATGATATAAATGGGAGGTAAACATGGTATGAAAACACTCAGACAGGCGACGGTCGGGCAGACGGTCAAGGTCGTCAAGCTCCACGGCGAGGGTGCTGTCAAGCGCCGCATCATGGATATGGGCTTGACCAGAGGCGTAGAGGTCTACATCCGCAAGGTAGCTCCGCTGGGCGATCCCGTCGAGGTTACGGTTCGCGGCTACGAGCTGTCGCTTCGGAAAGCGGACGCCGACATGATCGAGGTCGAATAACAGTTGTAATTTTATCGTTTGCGGTTAGCGAAAACTAATTGCGGAAAGAGAGGATTTTGAGAATGGAACTTCGCATTGCCCTTGCGGGCAACCCCAACAGCGGCAAAACGACCCTGTTCAACGCGCTGACCGGCTCCAACCAGTTCGTCGGCAACTGGCCCGGCGTCACGGTTGAGAAGAAGGAGGGCAAGCTGAAGAAGCATGACGGCGTGGTCATCACCGACCTGCCCGGCATCTACTCCCTGTCTCCGTACACGCTCGAGGAGGTCGTCGCAAGAAACTATCTGATCGGCGAGCGCCCCGATGCGATCCTGAACATCATCGACGGCACGAACCTTGAACGCAACCTGTACCTGACCACGCAGCTTACCGAGCTGGGAATTCCTGTCGTCATTGCCATCAACATGATGGATATTGTCAAGAAGAACGGCGACAAGATCAACACCGCGGAGCTGTCCCGTCAGCTCGGCTGCAAGATCATCGAAATCTCCGCGCTGAAGGGCACGGGCATTATGGAGGCTGCCGAGGCTGCCATCGATGCCGCACAGAACGGCAAGACCGTTCCGCAGCACACCTTCTCCGGCTGTGTTGAGCACGCCATTGCCCACATCGAGGAAGCTGCGGTACATAACCTCCCCGAGGAGCAGCAGCGCTGGTACGCGATCAAGATTTTTGAGCGCGACGACAAGGTGCTCGATCAGCTCAAGATCGACCCGACGACCCTCGCCCATATCGAAACCGACATCAAGGCAGCGGAGAAGGAAATGGACGACGACGCCGAGTCCATCATCACGAATGAACGCTATGTCTACATTGCTTCGATCCTCAAGGCCTGCTACAAGAAGAAGGACGCGGGCAAGTTGACGACCTCCGATAAGATCGACCGCGTCGTGACCAACCGCTGGCTGGGGCTGCCGATCTTTGCGGCGATTATGTTCCTTGTGTACTACCTCTCGATGGTTACCGTAGGCTCTGCGGCGACCGACTGGATGAATGACGGTGTGTTCGGCGACGGCTGGCATCTTCTGGGCATCGGCTCGAGCGCGTATGGAGCGGCAAGCGACGATTACACTGCGGCTGTGCAGGCTGTGACCGCCTTTACCGACATTGACCTTGAAGCCGAGGATTTCGATGCGGACGCTGCCTTGGCTGACCTGAAGGCGTTTGAGCCGACCTCCGACACCGCGACCTGCGAGGTCGAGGATGAGGAGACGCTGGCAACCGGCGAACTGACGGTTTACTATTCCGCGATTCCCCAAGACCTGCTTGAGGACGACGGCACCTGCTCGATGACGTACCTTGACGCCGTTGCGTACTTCACCGATAACGGCTTTGACGAGCCGGACCCCGCAGACTACGGCGTTTGGGTCCCGGGCATTCCGGTCCTTGTCGGCGACGGCCTTGAAGCTGCGAACGCTCCCGAATGGCTGAGCGGTCTGATTAATGATGGTATTGTTGCCGGTGTCGGCGCGGTTCTGGGCTTTGTGCCGCAGATGCTCGTGCTGTTCCTGCTGCTGGCGTTCCTCGAGGCGTGCGGCTACATGGCTCGTATCGCGTTCGTGCTGGACCGTATCTTCCGTAAGTTCGGTCTTTCCGGCAAGTCCTTTATCCCGATGCTCATCGGCTCCGGCTGCGGCATCCCGGGCATCATGGCTTCCAGAACGATCGAAAACGAACGTGACCGTCGTATGACGATCATGACGACCACCTTCATCCCCTGCGGCGCAAAGGTTCCGTTCATCGCAATGATCGCGGGCGCAATCTTCGGCGGCTCCGCTTGGGTCGCAACCTCCGCTTACTTCATCGGCATGGCTGCCATCATCGTTTCCGGTATTATCCTGAAAAAGACCAAGATGTTCTCCGGCGACCCCGCTCCGTTCGTTATGGAGCTTCCGGCTTACCACCTGCCCACGGTCGGCAACGTCCTGCGGTCCATGTGGGAGCGCGGCTGGTCCTTCATCAAGAAGGCAGGCACGATCATCCTCCTGTCCACGATCGTTGTTTGGTTTACCTCCTACTTCGGCGTTGTGGACGGCGCTCTGCGGATGCTCAGCGAGGAGGAGCTTGACAAGTCGCTGCTGGCGCAGGTCGGCAAGGCAATCGCTTGGATCTTCAAGCCCCTCGGCTTCGGCGAGTGGGAGGCGACCGTTGCCTCCATCACCGGACTTGTCGCGAAGGAAAACATCGTCGGCACGATGGGTATCCTCTACGGCGCTGCCGGCAATGTCTATGACACGCTCGCAACCGTGTTCAACGGTGTGACCGGTTATTCGTTCCTGGTATTCAACCTCCTGTGCGCTCCGTGCTTTGCCGCCATCGGCGCCATCAAGCGCGAGATGAACAGCGCAAAGTGGACCTGGTTCGCGATCGCTTATCAGTGCGGCTTTGCCTACTGCATCTCCCTGATGATCAACCAGTTCGGTCAGCTCTTCATGGGTAAGGTAAGCGTCATCGGTCTGATCGCCGCCGTCATCGTTCTCGGCATGATGGTCTACATGCTTGTCCGTCCCTACAAGGAAGCCACGAAGCTGACGACCAAGGTCAAGGGTTAATTACAATTTCTCATCACGCGGAAAGGAGTCTGTGTTATGCCGGCGTGGATTGTTGATAATATTGCGACCATTATAATATGCATTGTGCTTGTCCTCATCGTTACGGCAATCATCGTATCGTTGATCCGGAACAAGAAAAAGGGCAAGTCCTCCTGTGGCTGTAATTGCGCCCACTGTGCAATGGCAGGCTCCTGCCACAAGAAGTGATGGACGGGGGAGACGCGGGGGCGCGTCTCCCCCATTTTTTTGAAGGAAACTCTGATTTGCCGATTTCTTCAGAGCTTCCTCTGAGGATTGATGATTAGGAGGGTGCCGTATGGCGGACGCTGTTGTGCTTACAGGCGCGAACATCCGATATTTGCTGACGATGCTTGCACTGGATCGGGAAAAGAAAGGCGTCCGCTGCGTTGACATCGCCGTGACACTGGGCAAATCGAAGCCGAGCGTTCACAATATGATGAATACGCTCGCTGCCTGCGGCTTGGTCAAGAAGGAGGCATACGGGCTTGCGGTTCTGACCGATGCGGGAAGGGAGACGGCGCAGCGATACCGCCGCTGCTATCTTGCGGTGTGTGCGCTGCTCAAACGCGACCTTCCCGAGACGGAGGACCTTCAGACCGCCGCCTATGCGCTCGTCTCCGAGCTGCCGCTTCGGACGCTGGAGGCGCTTTGCAAGCGGCAGAAAAATGAAAGTGAGGGGAAACAATGGCAATAGTGGAATTCAAGGACGTCACCCGTGTCTATACCAGCGGCGACCACGAGCTGAAGGCGCTGGACGGTGTGAATATGACGCTGGAGGAGGGCAAGTTCGTTGTCATTCTCGGTCCGAGCGGCGCGGGTAAGAGCACACTGCTGAACCTGCTCGGCGGGCTGGACAGCCCCACGAGCGGCAAGATTTATGTCGAGGGGAAGGACATTTCCCGCCTTTCCAACGACGAGCTGGCGGAGTACCGCGCCTCGACGGTCGGCTTTGTGTTTCAGTTCTACAATCTCGTGCCGACGCTGACGGTGCATGAGAACGTAATGCTGGTCAAGGAGATCGCGCCGAACGCATTTTCCGCGACGAAGATGCTGGAGGAGGTCGGCTTGAGCGACCATCTGAAAAACTTTCCCGCCGAGCTTTCCGGCGGTGAGCAGCAGCGTGTTTCCATTGCGCGGGCGCTGGCGAAGAATCCGAAGATCCTGCTCTGCGACGAGCCGACCGGTGCGCTGGACTCCGAAACGGGCGTCATGGTCCTAAAGCTCCTGCTGCGGATGGCGCGGGAGTACCGCAAGACGATCGTGATCGTAACGCACAACCAAAACATTGCGAAGATGGCGGATACGGTCATTCGCGTGAAGAACGGCAGGATCGTCTCCCGCGAGGAGCAGCCGAACCCCGCCTCCGCCGACGAGATCGACTGGTAAGGAGGGGAGGACGATGCTCTTCAAAAAGCTTTGCAGGACGATGAGGCTCTACAAGGCGCAGTTCCTCTCCATGATTATCATGATTACGCTCGGCGTGGGTATCTTTGTCGGATTTAACATGGAGTGGGTCAGCATCCGAGATAATACGACGGATTTCTTTGAGCAGACGGGCTTTGCCGACTATCGCCTTGTCTCATCCGAGGGCTTCTCCGAGGAGACGCTGGAAAAGGTCGAGGCGATCGAGGGCGTGGAGGCGGCGACGCGCTACCTTTCCGTTGCGGCGGACGTTGCAGAGCGCAGCGGAGACAGCGTTGCCCTGACGGTTACGACCAACGACGCGGTTTCCGGTCTGTATCTGATGCAGGGCGAGCCGTATGATGCAGACAGCACGGACGGGATCTGGCTCTCCGAGCACTACGCCGAGGAAAACGACATTGCGCTCGGCGACCGTCTGACGCTGACCTATAAGACGCTCTCAATCGAGGGCGTGGTGCGCGGGCTTGTGAAGTCCGGCGAGCATATGATCTGCGTCCGTGACGAAACGCAGCTCATGCCCGACTTTACGACCTACGGCTTTGCCTATATTTCCCCGACTATGTATGAAAACTCGACCGGCATGGCGTTCTATTCGCAGATCAATGTCCGCTCCGAGCTGGAGAAGAAGGAGTTTATTAACCGCGTGGATGCCGCCCTCGGCATGACGCCGCTGGTGCTTTCCAAGGACGAGGTAATCTCCTACTCCGGCGCGAAGGGCGAAACCGAGGAGGGACAGACGATGGGCTCCGTGCTGCCGGTGCTGTTCCTGCTCATTGCGGTTTTGACGATGGTCACGACGATGCACCGTCTGACGGCGAAGGAAAAGACGCAGATCGGTACGCTCAAGGCGCTGGGCTTCCGCGATAAGCGCATTTTGCGGCATTATTCGGCCTATGCGCTGCTGATCGGCATACTCGGCTCCGTGCTCGGCTCGGCGCTTGGTTACGGCGTTGCGTGGGCAATTATGAATCCGAACGGCATGATGGGAACCTATATGGACCTTCCGGAATGGCGGCTGCGTTTCCCGTGGTTCTGCTATGTCTGCATTGCTGTTATGCTGATTCTGCTGACGCTGATCGGCTATCTGTCCGTCAAGAGAATGCTCAGCGGCACGGCGGCGGAGGCGTTGCAGCCCTATACACCGAAAAAGATAAAGTCGCTGCTGATTGAGCGGACGAAGCTGTTCCATCGCTTGTCCTTCGGTACGCGCTGGAACCTGCGCGACAGCATACGGCATAAATCCCGCACGGCGATGAGCCTGATTGGGATTATCGGCAGCATGGTCCTGATCGTCGGCTCGCTCGGTATGCGGGATACGATGAATGCGTTCCTTGACCTTTACTATGACGGCGCGACGAACTACGCCTCCCGTATCTACTTGGCGGAGGATGCAACGCAGGAGCAGCGGCAGCAGATCGCCGCGCAGTATGACGGCGATTGCAGCGGCTCTGTCAGCGTCCAGCTGGAGGAGAAGGCAGTTTCGCTGGATGTCTACGAGGTGGAGCATGACTATGTGCGCTTTCCTGCGTTGGACGGCGGCTACACGGAGCTTGGAGGCGACGGCGCGTACCTCTGCAAGCGGCTTTCCGAGGAATTCGACCTGCAGGTCGGCGACAGCTTTACCGTGCAGCGCTACGGTACGGACGACAGCTATACCCTCCGCGTGGCGGGTGTGATCCGCAGCGTTTCGGAGAGCATCGTGATCTCCGAGGACTACGCAAAGGCGCTCAGTTTGCAATATACGACGGACTCCGTCTATACGCAGACGCAGAAGGACGCAATTTCCGCCGACGATGCCATTAAGAGCGTCCGCTCCAAACAGATGATTATGGATTCCTTCGATACCTTCCTCGAAATGATGAACATGATGATCGTGATTCTGGTCGTTGCGGCACTGCTGCTCGGCGTTGTGGTGCTCTACAACCTCGGCGTGATGAGCTATACCGAGCGCTACCGCGAAATGGCGACGCTGAAGGTGGTCGGCTTCCGCGACAGGAAGATCGGCTCGCTGCTGATCGGGCAGAATCTTTGGCTCAGCGTTATCGGAATTTTGATCGGACTGCCCTGCGGTATCGGCGTGCTGGACTACCTGCTGAACGCGCTGGCGGGCGAATATGAGATGAAAATGTCGATCAGCTTTTTCAGCGTGGCGCTCAGCATCCTGTTGACGGTCGGTATGTCGCTGCTCGTCAGCCTGATGGTCTCGCGGAAAAACAAAAAAATCGATATGGTGGAAGCTCTGAAGGGCGTCGAATGAGCAGAAAGGTCGTGCAATCATGAAGAAAATCACACTTAAGATCGGCGGAATGGCGTGCGGTATGTGCGAGGCGCATATGAACGACTGCATCCGTGCCAATTTCGCCGTTAAAAAGGTCACCTCGTCCTTCAAAAAGGGCGAAACGGTGATCCTTGCCGAGGAGGAGCCGAACGAGGAGACGCTTCGAAAGGTCATCGCCGCAACGGGCTACGATCTGCTGAGCGTCAGCACCGAGGAAGCCGAGGAGCACCACGGCTTCCGCCTGTTCGGCAAGAAATAACCGAAAACTCCCGCCGCGGTTGCACCGCGACGGGAGTTTTTTGCAAATTTTCTGAAAATTCTGGACATCCTGCACCGCCTGTGATATGCTGTAAAATAGAACAATAAGGAGGAATATCATGGGCTGGTGGTTTTCTAACGTTCATGTCCGCAAAAACGAAACGGCGGACGAAGCAGCGCTGGTCAGGGCGCTCAACAACTTTATGGCAGAACGGGGGCTTGTTCCAACCGACGACGCGGCAGAAGCGGACAGCGCGATTGCTGTTTTGTCCGGGGCGCATCCGTGGTTTACGCTCTGCGCGGAGGAGCTGAGCTTCCAAGCGCCGGAGCAGTTTCGGGAATTCGCTCTGCGTTTTTCCGAGGCGCTGAAAACCGATGTGCTGGGCATCGTCTGCCTTGACAGTGACTATCTGTACCTGAACCTCATCAACACGACCGATGACACGGACGCGTGGGCGGATGTCGGCATCTTCCCCATTCCGGACTTTGATCTCGGTCGGCAGACGGAGCTGCCCGCGTGGGAGAACAAGGTGGCGCAGTTCAACGTTTTTTGTAAAAGCGCCGAAAAAGACTACGTTTGCGCCGAGGACTTCCTCGACGACGTAGCTCCCTGCCTCGAACTGCCTGCACCCTACAATAAAGCCGACGCCCGCGATTTGGAAGAACTGGACGTCGAGTCGAAGTGGCTGTACTATCAATACGGTTGATCAAAACTCCGCATATGCAATAAAACCGACGGCATTTTTGAAATGCCGTCGGTTTTTGCTAAACCACCGCAATATCGCGAATGTTGACTTCGTTGCCGGATTGGAGCCATGTTTGGTCGCTGCCGCAGTGGGGGCAGATTTTGCCGTGGGCGACGGTCGGGTAGGTTTGACCGCAGCCTTCGCAGTAGGTAACGGCGGGCAGACGCTCGATGACCAGCTCGCAATCCTCCAGCATGGGCGTGCGCTTGCAGTTCCATTTCCAAACGTCGAGCAGGTATTCCGGAATGACCGTGGAGACCTCGCCGATCTCAAGTGTTACGCGCCGGACGCGCTCTGCCTGATTTTCCTGTGCGATCCGAACCACGCTGTCGGCAATGTGGAATACGACGCCTAATTCGTGCATCGCTCAGTCCTTGCCTCCGCCGAATGCGCCGGAAATGCTCTGCCCAAGGCGCTTGAATGCCATGGGGAGGATGCCCTTGAGCTTATCCTCAGCTTTCATCATCTTGGAGCACTCGGGATGGTCGCGCTTGAGGTGGATGGCGTCAAAGACGCACTTGGTGGTGCAAACGCCGCAGCCGATGCACTTGTTCGGGTCGACCCAGCTTGCGCCGCAGCCGAGGCAGCGGGCGGTCTCGGCCTTGACCTGTTCGGCGGTAAGGGTTTTGTGTGCGTCACGGAAGGAGTGCGGGTCGATGGTTTCGTCCAGCCCTGCCTCCTGCCGCCCGGCGTGGTCATAGTCGGAAACGGAGATGTTGTCCCTGTCGAGCATGATAAAGTCGCGACGGTTGCGACCGATGGTGAGCGACGCACCGTCGTGCACATAGCGGTGCAGCGACTCGGCGGCACACTTGCCGTCCTCAATGGCGTCGATGGCGAACTTCGGCCCGTGGTAGACATCACCGCCGACGAAGATGTCGGACTCGGCTGTCTGGTAGGTCAGCGGGTCGGCAACGGGGTAGCTGCCGCGGTGGAATTCGACCTTCGTCCCGGTCAGCAGCTGACCCCACTCAATGGTCTGACCGATGGCGAAGATGACATGGTCGGCAGGAAGCTCCATGGTCACGCTCTCGTCGAAGACGGGGGAGAAGCGCTTGGTTTCCGGGTCGATCGTGCGCAGGCATTTTTTGAAGCGGACGGCGGTTACATGACCGGCGTCGTTTTTGACCAGCTCCGTCGGACCCCAGCCGTTGGAAACGGCAATGCCTTCCTCCAACGTCTCAACGACCTCGTCCTTGGAGGCGGGCATGGTCTCGCGGGATTCGAGGCAGACCATTGTGACCTTGGAGGCGCCGAAGCGGTTGGCAGTTTTGGCACAGTCCACAGCAACATTGCCACCGCCGATGACGATGACCTCGCCTGTAAGCTTCCGGGTTTCGTCTTTAAGGGCATGGTGCAGGAAGTCGACGGCGATGGCCGTGCCCTCGGCGTCCTCACCGGGCACGCCGGGCAGACGACCGCCTTGACAGCCGATGGCGACATAGAAAGCCTCAAAGCCCTGCGCCCGCAGCTCGGGAATGGTCACGTCCTTGCCGACCTCAACGCCGCAGCGAATTTCAACGCCCAGCTCGCGGATGACCTGAATTTCGGCGTCAATGATGTTCTTTTCCAGCTTGAACGAGGGAATGCCGTAGGTCAGCATGCCGCCGGGCTTGGTGCTCTTTTCAAAGACAACGGGGCGGTAGCCCTTGGTAGCCAGATAGTAGGCGGCGCTCAGCCCTGCGGGACCGGAGCCGATGATGGCGATCTTCTGCGCCCAGTGGGTCAGACGGCTGGAGGCGATGACGACGGGCGGGATGTAGCGCGTCTCGGCGTTCAGATCCTGCTCGGCGAGGAACTTTTTGACGGCATCGATGGCGACAGCCTCGTCAATTGTGCCGCGGGTGCAGGCTTCCTCGCAGCGCTTGTTGCAGATGCGGCCGCAGACGGCGGGGAAGGGGTTGTCCTTTTTGATGAGGGCGAGTGCCTCCTGATATTTGCCCTGCGCTGCCAGCTTCAGGTAGCCCTGCACGGCAACGTGCGCGGGGCAGGCGGTCTTGCAGGGCGCGGTGCCCTTGTCGTAGCAGTTTTTGCGGTTGTTATCGCGGTAGTCGGGGTCCCAGTGCTCGGGTCCCCACTTGATGGAGTGGGGCAGCTCATGCTTCGGGTATTGGACGGGTTTGCCGTCCTTGGTGCACAGCTTTTGACCGAGCTTGACGGCACCGGCGGGGCAGTATTCCACGCATTTGCCGCAGGCGACGCATTTTTCGCGTTCGACCTCGGCGGTGTATGCCGAGCGGGAGAGGTTCGGGGTGTTGAACAGCTGACTGGTGCGCAGCGCGTTGCAAATCTGCACATTGCAGTTGCAGATGCCGAAAATCTTATTTTCGCCGTCGATGTTCGTAATCTGGTGCACAAAGCCGTTGTCCTCTGCCTTGCGGAGAATCTCCATAGCTTCGTCATAGGTGATGTCGTGACCCTTGCCGGTCTCGCGGCAGTAGTCGGCAAAGTCGCCCACGCCGATGCACCATGAGGCAGTGTCGTCCGCGCAGCCCTCGCCGAGCACGCCGCGGCTGGCGCGGCAGGAGCACTGCGCCACGCCGATGTGCCCCTCGTATTTCTTCAGCCAATAGCTCAGGTGTTCGATATCGAGACTTTGGTTTTCCATGGGGATTGCCTTTTCCACGGGGATAACGTGCATACCCACGCCGCCGCCGCCCGGCGGCAGCAGATGCGTCACGCCCGCCAGCGGGACATAGGTCATGCGCTCAAAGAAGGATGCCAGCTCCGGGTGCTCCTTGAGGCGGGTGTTGTAGGGAATGCCGCCGCGCTCGTCGTAGCAGGGCTTCTCGCCGCTGCCGCTCTGGTCGATATTGAATAGCTCGGCGCTGCCGGGGACGAACATGGGCAGGATGTAGCGGCGCTCAGACTGCGGCGCGGTGCGGCCGTTGTGGTCGTAGTGGTAGCCGTAGTCGTATTCCAAGACACCCTTAAAGCTCAAATCGTCCAGCAGCTCCTGAAAATGCGCCCTGTCTGCCTCCTGTACCCTGCAGAGCTTCCAAAGCTCGGGCAGGGTGTAGGGAGTGCGCAGCTTCATGGGCAGCAGAATGTCTGCCTCCTCCTCGGAGATGATACCGGCAAGCCCCCAGTATTCGGCGTCCTCGGCGCTGATGCCGGAGAGCTTGTGGGCGACGACGTCGGTGATTTTTTTGCCGATTTTCAGAATTTTTTCCCGAGGCTCGGCGGCGCCCTTGTCGGGAGCGTTCAGTGCGCGCTGCTTCAGTTCTTCGTCAATCATGGTGTTCTCTCTCTTTCTTAATCCGGGGCGGCGCCGGAATGATTCCATTCGTCGGTGCAGTCGCGAAGCCACGCAGCCAGCGCGTCAATGCCCTCACCGGTCTTCGCGGAGATGGGGAAGATGCGGATGTGGGGGTTGCGGGCGCGCGCATATTGCGCGACCTTTTCCATATCGAAGTCAAAATAGGGCAAAACGTCGATCTTGTTGACGATCATAGCGTCGCAGACCTCAAACATGAGCGGGTATTTCAGCGGCTTGTCGTGTCCCTCCGGAACAGAGAGGATCATCACGTTTTTGACCGCGCCGGTGTCGAATTCCGCAGGGCAGACCAAATTGCCGACGTTTTCCAGTACGACAAGGTCGAGGTCGGTCGTGCCGAGCCGGTTGAGTCCCTGCCGGGTCATGTCCGCGTCGAGGTGGCACATGCCGCCGGTGTGGAGCTGAATGACCTTGGCACCCGCGCGGGCGACAGTGGCGGCATCGACGTCGGAGTCGATGTCTGCCTCCATCACGCCAATGCGCAGCTCCGAGGAGAGGGCGGCGATGAGCTTGGTGAGCGTGGTGGTCTTGCCCGAGCCGGGGCTGGACATAAGATTGATGAGGAATGTATGCTCCTCCCGCAGGCGGGCGCGCAGACGCGCGGCATCGGCGTTGTTATCGGCAAAGACGCTTTGCTTGACTTCAATCACGCGATAGGAATTCATCAGAAATCCTCCTCTTTGCCCCGCGGAAGCAGCGGGCGGAAATCCGCGGGCAGAATTTTTACGCACAGGCGCGCCAGTCGGACGGGCGGAATGGTCATCCCGCCGTCGAGCCAATAGCGGAAGCTGTTGAACACGCCGCCGATGTGGTAGTTACAGTATAGATATGCCGCCTCGTCTGTGCGGTCGCCGAGGATTTGCGGAATGCGGGCAATCATCTCGTCGAGCAGCAAGTAGGAAAGCGCGCGGCGGTGCAGGAGCAACAGCTCCGGCTGGTAGCGCAGGAAGCTTTCAAACATCCCGGTGAAATACGCCTCCGGCGAGAGGTCAGTCGACATGGTTTCGAGGTATTCGTCCAGCCGCTGGCAATAAAAATACCGAATCACTGCTGCCTTGGAGGGAAAGTGTCGGTAGTAGGTCGAGCGGTTGACCCCGGCGCGCGCGACGATTTCCTTGACGGAAATGGCGTCCATTTCCCGTTCCTCAAGTAGGAGAAGAAGGCTGCGGACGATGCAGGTTTTCAGCAGCGGGGTGATGGTATTGGCGCGCATGGGGTCACCTCCGAAATCGATGTATTTGTACTTATATTATTACTGTACCATAGAATCCGGAAATTGCAAGCAACAAAAAAGCGCTTTTGTTCTTTTTGTTGCACAATGGCGGAATTTGTCGGCAATTGCACAAAAAATCCCGGTGCAGGGAGTGCCTGCACCGGGATTTGGTAAGTATGTTATTCCGTGATGATGCGGCAGCCGCCCCAGAAGTGGGACTGATAATAGCCGCTCCAAACCGTGTCGATCACGACGCCGCGGGTCGGGTTGGAGGCGTGGACAAAGTTGCCGTCTCCTAAGTACAGACCGACGTGGGTGATGGAGTAGCCGTTGCCGCTGAAGAACACCAGGTCGCCGGGCTTCAGCTCGTCCATCTCGACCTTCAAGCCGTCCTCGTACTGCTCCTGCGCACCGCGGGAGAAGGAGTAGCCGAAGTGCTTATAGACATACAGGACAAAGCCGGAGCAGTCGAAGCTGTTCGGACCGTTGCCGCCGTAGACGTAGGGATAGCCGACATAGCTCTTGGCAAAGGCGAGCAGCTCGTCCATCATGGACGGCTCCTGCCATTCGGGTTCGCCGTCGGGATGCGCTTCCTTCCAAGCCATGGTGTACTTATAGCAGCGGAGGAATACGGCGATCGCCTCCTGAATGGCGGTGTCGCTCTGCGGGTTGAGGTTCTTGCCGTCGCCGGTGACCGCGCCGATGTAGATCAGCAGGCGGGAGGGCGCCTTTGCCCACTCCGCGACCTTGCTGCCGTCGCCGAAGCGGGACAGCGCGACCGCGTTGGTGTCCTTTCTGGGGTATTCCAGAACCGCCATGAAGTTTGCCATGATCTTGAAGAATTGTTCGCGGGTCAGGGTATCGTTGGGACCGAACTTACCGTTGCCGTAGCCGTCGATGATGCCCAGCTCGTGCGCCGCGCTGACATCGGGATCGGAGCAATCGGTAAAGTGGTCGGTGCGCTTGGCGGTGTAGGTCGTTCCGGTCGCCTTCTGATAGGCGATGACTGCGATCGAGCACATCTGCGCACGGGTAATGGACTTGCTCATGTCGCACTTGTCGAGGCAGGAGGGGATCATGCCCTTGGACTGCATCTCCTGCACCTCGCGGATTGCCCAGGTGCTGATACCGGTATAGCCCTCCTTGCGGATGAGGACGGATTTGTTCTCCTCGGACTGCTTGTTGAACCAGTCGCACATATATTGATAGGCGCGGAAGAACATGACGATCGCTTCCTCGGCGGTGGTCGTTGCCTTCGGCTCAAGCTTGGTTCCTATGCCCTTTACGATGCCGATGGAGACCATGACCTGCGTCGGCTCGACGGCATAGTTGCTGACCTCGGCGGAATCGCGGAAGCCGTCCAGCGAGGCACGGGTGACATCGGTGGTGTCGCAGTAGGCGCTGCCCATCAGATTGTAGGTGATCTTGAAGAAGTCCTGCCGCGTCAGCGAGTCGTTCGGGTGAAAGGTGCCGTCGCCGTAGCCGGCGATAATGCCCTGCTCGTAGGCGTAGCAGATGGCGGAATCCTTGGTGTCGGTGAAGTGGTTGGTGGAGTCCGGATAGGCATAGCCGCCCATCAGGTGCTCATAGACGAGGACTGCCATTTTGCACATCTCGGCACGGGTGATATTCCGCTTCATATTTGCGCCGCCGAGACTTTCCGGCAGGAAGCCGAGAGAATACATGGCATCCACAGCCTCCTTCGCCCAGCCGCTGGCATTGGAATATGCGGCGACGGTCGGGACGCAGGCGAGCAGAATACTCAGGCACAGCAGCAGACAGATCAGCGTTCGTTTCATTCGAATTAAACCTCCATAGACAGCTCCAGCCCGACGGGGCAGTGATCGGAGCCGAGAATTTCCTGATAGATCGGTGTGGCGACGATGGACGGCTGCAAACGGTCGGAGACGAGAAAGTAGTCGATGCGCCAGCCGATATTTTTCTCCCGCGCGTGGAAGCGGTAGCTCCACCACGAGTAGGCGTCGGCAAGGTCGGGGTGACGGTAGCGGAAGGTGTCGGTAAAGCCCGCCGCCAAAAGCAGCGAGAACTGCTCCCGCTCCTCGTCGGAAAAGCCGGGGTTGCCGCGGTTGCTCTTGGGATTTTTCAGGTCGATCTCCTGATGGGCGACGTTCAGATCGCCGCAGAAGATCACGGGCTTTTCGCGGTCAAGCTCCGTCAGATAGTCACGCAGCGCGGCCTCCCATTGCAGCCGATGGTCCAGCCGCTTCAGCCCGTCCTGTGCGTTCGGGGTGTAGCAGGTGAGGACGAAACAGTGCGGATATTCCAGCGCGATCAGCCGCCCCTCGCGGTCGAGCGGTTCAATGCCCAGCCCGTAGCGGACGGAAAGCGGCTCGTGCTTCGTGTAGATCGCCGTGCCGGAATAGCCCTTCTTCTCGGCGGAGTACCAGTAGCGCCGATAGCCGGGGAAATCCAGCGCGACCTGCTCCGGCAGCGCCTTGACCTCCTGCAAACAGAAGAAATCGGCGTTCAGCAGCGAAAAAGCCTCTCGGAAGCCTTTTTCCAAACAGGCACGGATGCCGTTCACGTTCCAAGAAATCAGTTTCATGCCATCGCTCCCTTCGTCGTTTTTATATTGTAACAAAAAATTACAATGATTACAACCCTTTCGCGCAAAAATCCGCTGAAATTCTCCGATTTTTTCAAATGGGAAAAAACGGATTGCCCCTTGCGCAGCTACGATGAAAGCATTATAATGGTACGCAGAGAAAGGGGAGGGGCGCGTGACGGAGCGACTTCTGCAAAAACGGCTGTTCCTTTTGGACATGGACGGGACGATCTACCTCGACGAGACGCTGTTCGACGGAACAACGGACTTCTTGGATTATGTACGGCGCAGCGGCGGGAAATACTTGTTTCTGACCAATAATTCTTCGCGGAGCGTGACGGCGTACATCGAAAAGCTGCGCAGGCTCGGAATCGAATCAACGGCGGAGGATTTTCTGACCTCGGTCGATGCGCTCATTGCAGACCTGTCGGCGGCGGGCTATCGGGACAAGCTTCTGTACGCCTTCGGTACGGCGTCGTTTCGGCAGCAGCTTTCGCAGGCGGGCTTTTGTCTGACGGACGAGCCGAGCGCGGAAACGGCGGCGCTTGTCTGCGGCTTTGACACGGAGCTGACCTTCCGCAAGCTCGAGGATGCCTGCTTTCTCCTGAATCGGGGCGTCGATTTTATTGCGGCGAATCCCGATTGGGTGTGCCCGACTTGGTACGGCTACGTTCCCGACTGCGGGAGCGTGTGCGAAATGTTGTTTCGTGCGACGGGCAGACGTCCGCGCTTTATCGGAAAGCCAGAGCCTGCCATGGCACTGCTTGCCATGCAGCGCTGCGGTGTTTCGTCGGAGCAGACGCTCCTGATCGGCGATCGGCTGTATACAGACATTACCTGCGGCGTTCGAGCGGGCATTGATACGGCGTTGGTGCTCTCCGGCGAGAGCACGCGTGCGGACATTCCCGCTTCCCCCGAAAAGCCTACCTTTGTTTTTGACAATATTCGAGCGCTGTTAAACCATCTGATTGGAGAGAGAAAACCGTGAAGCTCAATTACAAACGCACGATTTTTGTCGGCTTTGCCTTTTTTCTGATCTGCGCCTTCTGGCAGGCATACGACAACACCATCCCCCTGATTCTGACGAACAAATTCGGCTTGCCGCAGGCGGCGTCCGGCGTCATTATGGCGCTGGATAATATTTTGGCGCTGTTCATGCTGCCGCTGTTCGGCATGATCTCCGACCGCTGCACCTCGCGCCTCGGGCGCCGCACACCGTTCATCCTCGTGGGTACGATCGCGGCGGCGATACTGCTGGTCGGCTTGTCGTTTGTGGATAATCGGCAGCTCAATGCCGTGCGCGAGGTTTCCGTGCCCGACGACCCGAAGGCGCTGAGCATTATCTATGAGGACTGCGCCGATCGGGAGCTGATGACGCCCGAGGGCGAGCACTTCACTCTTTCCGACCGCTTTACGCAGGAGGAGTTCTGCGCGATCCGCTCGGACAAGGACGGCGACGCTTACACGCAGTATGTTGTTCCCGCACGGCAGGCGTATGCGCGGGAGGTCACGCGCTCCTCGCCGACCACGCTGATCGTGTTTATCCTTGTTCTGCTGCTTCTGCTGATCTCCATGGCGGTTTTCCGAACGCCCGCCGTGGCGCTGATGCCGGACGTGACGGTCAAGCCGCTGCGCTCAAAGGCGAACGCGGTCATTAATCTTATGGGGTCTGCGGGCGGTATTCTCATTCTTGTGCTGGGCATGGTCTTTGCCACCAGTGCCTCTCGGAACTCCATGATGAGCTATACGACGTATTTTGCCGTCATTGCGGGCGTAATGCTGCTGGCGCTGGCAATCTTCCTTTGGAGGGTGCGCGAGCCGAAGCTGGTCAAGCAGATGCACGAGGACAGCCGCCGTTACGGGATCGAGGACGAGGCGGAAAACGAGCGCTCGCACCGCAAGCTCAGCAGGGGAGAACGGCGTTCGCTGATCTTCCTGCTGGCATCGATCGTGCTGTGGTTTATGGGCTATAACGCCGTGACGTCGAAGTATTCCGTCTACGCGTCGAACATTCTGCACAAGGACTACAATCTGACGCTTATCATTGCACAGGCGGCGGCGATTATCGCCTACCTTCCCGTCGGCATGATCTCGTCCAAGCTCGGACGGAAGCGGACGATTTTGGTCGGCGTCGCGATGCTGACGACTGCCTTTGCCGTGGCGTGCTTCCTGCGTGAGGACAGCCCGACGCTGCTGATGAACGCGATGTTTGCGCTGGCGGGCATCGGCTGGGCGACCATCAACGTCAATTCCTTCCCGATGGTCGTGGAGATGTGCAGCGGCGGGGACGTCGGGCGCTTTACCGGCATTTACTATACCGCGTCGATGGCGGCGCAGACGGTCACGCCGATGTTCTCGGGGCTTTTGATGGACCGATTCGGCATGACGGTGCTGTTCCCCTATGCAGCGGTGTTCTCGGGGCTTGCGATCGTGACGATGGCATTCGTCCTGCACGGGGACAATAAACCGACCGCAAAACGCGGCTTGGAAGCGCTGAATGTGGAGGATTGACGGAAAATGATCTACGTTTTGCTTGCACTTGCTGCGGTGCTGCTGCTGTGGCTGCTTGCGCTGCGGACGAAGCGGAGGAAATACGGCTTTTACGGTCTTGCGGACTACCACTACGCCCATCGCGGACTGCACGATGCGGAGCAGGGAATTCCCGAAAACTCGCTGACCGCCTTCCGCCGCGCGGTCGAATACGGCTACGGCGCGGAGTTGGACGTCCATTTGAGCAAGGACGGCAAGCTCGTTGTCATGCACGACGAAAGCCTGCTGCGGACTGCGGGGGTCGAGCGCAATATCTGCGACTGCACGAAGGAGGAGCTGGCGCAATACCGTCTCGAGGGGACGGACGAGCCGATCCCGTTTTTGGAGCAGGTGCTGCCGATCTTTGCGGGAAAGACGCCGCTGGTCATTGAGCTGAAGGCGTATGAGGGCAATCATGCGAGCTTGGCGCGGCGGGTCTGCCAGCTTCTGCGGCACTATCCGTCGCTGGAATTCTGCATTGAATCCTTTGATCCCCGTGTTTTGATGTATCTGAAAAAGCGCCACCCCGAGATCGTGCGCGGTCAGCTTTCCTGCAACTTCCTCAAGGATCGCAGCGGGCTGCACGGTGCGACGGCGTTTGTGTTGACGGCGCTGCTGACGAACTTTTTGACCGTCCCGCACTTTATCGCCTATCGCTATGCGGACCGCAAGCGCCCGGGGCTGTGGCTCTGCTGCCATCTTTGGGGTGCGCAGGAATTCGGCTGGACGCTGCAATCGACCGAGGAGGTCGAGGAGGCGTCGAAAAACGGCGTGCTCGCCATCTTTGAGCACTGTATGCCGCAGGAAATGGAGAATGGAAATGTACGATAAACTGACGAAAAAGGACATTGCGCTGATGGAGGCGGAGCTGGAGGACCGACGGCTCAACATCCGCCCGAAGATCATCGAGGAGGTCAAGCGCACCCGTGCCTTCGGCGATCTCAGCGAAAACTATGAATACAAGGCGGCGAAGCAGGAGCAGCGCAAAAACGACAGCCGCGTGCGCTATCTGCAAAATATGATAAAGACCGCGCAGATCATCGACGAGGATACGGCGTCCGCTCCCGAGGGCACGGTGAAGCTTTACGACAAGGTGACGCTTTGGCTGCCCGAGGACGAGGAGGAGATGGAGATTCAGATCGTTTCGACCGTCCGTATCCAGCCCGACGCCGGCTTTATCAGCATAGAGTCCCCGCTCGGACGGGCGGTGCTCGGCAAGCGTGTCGGTCAGACAGTTCACGTCTCGGTCGATGCCGACTACGGCTATGACGTGGAGATCCGCGCTGTCGAGCAGGCGGACGACGACGGCACCGCGCCCCTCATGCCCTATTGATTTTAATTCGGCGCATTTCCGTATTCGCGGAAATACGCCGATTTTTACTTGACAAAGCGCCCTCGGTCTGCTATATTAATTGCGTTAAAAGGGAGTAGTTATTACGCATACTCAACAATCGCCCGACAAACGTCGGTGGGTATGCGCCTGTTTGGGAACGAGACTTTTGGCACCGTGCGTGCCGAGAGTCTTTTTTTCTTACTTTTTGCGGCGGATTTTCGCGCCGCACAGAGAGGAGCTGTTATTTATATGTTGATTCCCCTGATTGCTTTTGCCGTGACCTATGTTCTGATGATTCTGCTGCCGAAGGTGCGGCATTGGGTCGCAGCCTGCGCCGCAGTGTTCTTTATCATTTGGGGCGGCATCTCCGGCAACGGCAGCCCGATGACGGCGCTGCCCGATGCCGCAGGAACGATCAACTGGAACGTCCTGATGATGCTGTTCGGCACGATGGGGACGGTTTATTTCTTCATTGCCTCAAAAATGCCCGACCGTATGGCGGAGCGCATCCTGCGCATCGCGCCGAACACAATGTGGGCAGTGGTGCTGATCTCGCTGTTTTCCGGCTTTATTTCGGCGTTTATGGACAACGTTGCCACCGTCCTGATGATTGCACCGATCGGACTGGCGGTTGCAAAGCAGCTCAAGATTTCGCCCGTGGATATGCTCATCTGTATCTCCGTTTCGTCCAATCTGCAGGGTGCGGCAACGCTCGTGGGCGATACGACGTCGATCATGCTCGGCGGCTACGCGGATATGAATTTTTTTGAGTTTTTCTTCCTTGACGGAAAATTCAGTATTTTCTGGGCGGTGGAGCTGGGCGCACTGGCGACCGTTCCCGTTATCATGTTCCTTTTCCGCAAGCAGCGCAGCCATGTGATGATCCAGTCGCAGACGCAGGTCGAGGATTATGTGCCCTCCGTCTTGCTGCTGCTGAATATCGTGCTGCTGATCGGTGCGTCCTTCCTGCCCGATCTGCCGGAGAATATTAACGGCTATATCTGCCTTGCAATCTTTGCGGTTACGGCGCTGTATTCTCTCCTGCGCAACCGGAGCGCAAAGCAGCTCGTCTCCGCTCTGCGGGAAATCGATTTTCGCACGATTTTACTGCTGGCATCGCTGTTTATTATCATCGGCGGCGTGGAGCGTGCCGGTATTCTTGACGAGCTTGCGAGGATGATTCAATCTCTCGGCGGCGGCAATCTCTTCGCGGTCTACACCATCATCGTGGTTGCCTCGGTGCTGCTGTCTGCGTTTATCGACAACATACCGTATGTTGCGACCATGCTTCCCGTCATCAAAAGCATTGCCCTTGCCATGGGCATGACGGGTGTGCCGTATGTGCTCTACTTCGGGCTTCTCAGCGGAGCGACCCTCGGCGGCAACATCACACCCATCGGCGCCTCAGCGAACATTACCGCCATCGGTATCCTGCGCAAGGAGGGCTACGAGGTCAAAAACAGTCAGTTTATGCGCATCGGACTGCCGTTTACGCTCGTCGCCGTGCTGGTCGGCTATGTCTACATTTGGCTGATTTGGGCATAAAGCTGCGAAAACTACTCCGGTTGGAAGAAGACTTCCAACCGGAGTAGTTTACTTTATGATGATGTTTTCCATTTTGCACAGCGGCGTGCCTTTTTTGCCCGCCGGCGCATTTTCGCGTAGAGCCACAGCACGGCGACACCGACAGCGGCGACGGCGGTCAGAATGAGATAAACCGTTGTTGCGGTATCGGCGGTCTTAACGGTCAGCCAAAGCGTGTTCATTTCCTGCGTTGCCGTCTCGGAAAGTGCGCGGAAGGCGACGCCGCGAGCCAGCACCTCGTCGGAGGGGTAGGCAACGGGATTTTCCGCCGTTTCGGGGTCCATCAGCGCCTTCGCCGCAGAGGAGGGCGCGGAATAGCCCAAAAACTCCAAATTCTGCGCACAAATCTCGGGCGAAATCAGGAAGTTGATGAACAGCTCGGCTTCCTTCTTGTGCTCGGCGCCCTTCGGGATGCAAATTGCATCGACAAAGAGATTGTAGCCCTCCTCGGGGAAGTAAAACTCCAAATCGGGATTTTCCTCAACCATCGTTAGGTAGTCGCCTGCGTAGTACGGCGCGATCCAAGCCTCGGCACGCTCCATCTTGCTGAAAATCTGATCCATCACATAGTCCTGCACCAGCGGCTTTTGGTCGCGCAGGAGCTGCGCCGCCAGACCCAGCGCCACGCTGTCCTCGTAGAGCAAAATGTGTTCGCCTGTGTGGGTGCGGTCTGCAAAATCGGACACAACACCTAATTCAATGACAAATGAAAAAAGTCCGCTGGCTACGATCACACCTGCACTAAGACCGATGACTGCCAGTAGGATATTTTGTGTCCACATCTAATTCCTGCTCCTTTCTGGAAATGTTTTCAATCAAAGTCGTCTGAAGATCATTCTCATACAGACGCATTTCCACTTCTATCGGAGTTGGATCTACGGAAAATCTCCTCTTTCCAAAATGATTGAAAAATGTCAGAATTCCAATGGCAATTCCGATACTGTACGTAAATTCCAGCACTGTAAATCCATCACTTTTTGTTCCTGTTACCAGTTCATAAATCTGACTGAACATTTTTGTCACACCGACGTCATTATTGAATGCCATAATGGAAAACGCCGCCCCCATAAAACTAATCAGTACAACTTGACTTGTTTTTAAAATGTGCCAGACACCGCCCACGCTTTGCTGTTCCTCATAAGTGATGATAAAGTCCTGCTCACCCATATTCTGAACTTCAATCTCCGGATATTCTGCATGTATAC
>OLSB01000499.1_pt1 | contig 44327 bp, 42 predicted proteins | sample 1672071 | NCBI WGS metagenome assembly OLSB01 (sample SAMEA3136642, study PRJEB25190) | human gut metagenome | biome: human gut; feature: human-associated habitat; material: faeces | place: Austria | collected 2013 | reverse complement strand
CGGAAAGGTCTTTGCTGGAGGCAAAAGTCCCTGCAGTAAAGCGTAGAACCTCATGTGTTTATGCGGACTTGAGAAAACTCAGTTCAGAAATGAACTTAAGAGTAGCATAAACGCAGGCAGATATACAGCGGACTACCTGTCATGTGGGAACCTGCCGTATCCGGCACGGGAAATGTGCATGACTGCACACCTAAGTTACAGGCGTATCCGCCGATATTTAGTCTGACGCCTAAAGCGTTCGGAAGCACGCGACTTCAGTCGTGTGAGGATAGAGTTGTTGATTCACAAATATCTTTTTGAAAATAAAGAACAGCAGAATATTCAGTCTGAATATATTCAAAAAACCGGAACACAGGCAGAAGAAGAAAGTCGCAGAGTTGAAGATCTGGAAGAAAAAATACGTGACTGCTATGGCAAAAAAGGAAAACTGGAGAGCCAGATTGAGGTGTACAGCCGCCAGGAAGAGCAGTTTAATACCCGTTATAAGGAAGAACTTGTGCGGAATATTGTGGGAGTTTATGAAGCCGGAACGCTGGAAATCCGACATCAGATCTATGAGCAGGAGTTGACCAGAATCGTAAGAGAACGTACAGAAAGTCAGAAGAAACTGGAATCCGAAAAAGAGATGATTCGAAGCCAGGAGCGCAGCCTGGAAGATAAAAAAGAAGCACTGGTTCATAAAAAAGCAGAGATCCAGAGACAGACAGAAGTATATCAGCTTTATGAGAAAGAACTGGAAACAAGGAGAAATATTCTTAAGTATCTGGACATGGAAGCAGGATATCTTCTGGATCGTGACAGAATTCTTAATGTATCAGAGCGAAAGCTGAAAGAGCTGGAGGAACTGCGAAGAAGCCTGGAAAAAGAAGAGGATATTCTGGAGAAAGAGTATCAGAATCTTACCAGTGGAAAGGTTCTGGAACTGCCGGAAGATTTGAAAAAAGAACTGGATAATCTGGGTATTCATATCGTTTATGGTATGGAATGGCTCCAAAAAAACGGCTATTCACAGAAGAAAAACCAGGAACTTGTGCGAAGAAATCCATTCCTTCCATATGCACTGATCCTGTCCGGACAGGAGATGGAAAAGTTGGCAAAGAGCGGCAGAAATATCTGTACGTCTTTTCCGGTGCCGATTGTAGAAAGGGAAAAAATCGAAGAAATCCAGGAGAAATATACAGATAAACTTGTACATTTTCCGGGAATCAGCTTCTATATTCTGTTTAATGAAAATCTTCTGGATGAAGAAAAACTTCAGGAAATGATATGGGAGAAAAAACAGGAACTGGAAAAAACTGCACAGGCAGTAAAAGTCCGCAAAGCAGAATATGCAGAGTATTTTCAGAGACAGGAAGTGCTCAAGAATCAGTCTGTAACAAAGGAAAAATGGCAGGAAATCCAGGAGATTCTGGATAAGCTGAAAGAAGAAAAACAAAATCTTGAGAAAGATATTCTGGAAACGGCACAGAACCTTGACAGACTAAAAAAAGAACACGAAGAATTGCAGGATTTCATTGTAAAAACAGGTCTGGAAATTCAGAACCAGAAACAGCGTATCGCGGATTTTGGACAGCTTGAAAAGGATTATGCGATATACGAAAGCAACAGAGCAGCTCTGGAAAAATGTAAAAAAGAAGAACAGCGTTTTCAGGAAAAGCAAAAGCTGGCGAAGGAGCGGCAGGCAAAACTTCTGGAAGAACAGAAAACGGCACAAAATACGTTAAATATTTTGGAACGGGAAGCCGAAAAACTCAATGAGAAATACACCAGATATGCTATATACGAAAAGGCCGGGCAGTATACTCTGCCGGAAGAAATATCTGTAGAACAAATGGAGGCACGTTATGAGGCTATCACTTCTGTCCTTTCTCAGGAACTGAAAGACCTGGAAGAGCGGGAAACCAAAGCTTCCGGCCGTTTCCAGAGAGAACAGAATGAACTTGAGCATCTTCAGAAAAAATATCGGTTGAAACCAGTGCAGTGGGCGGATGTAATCTATGACAGAAAAGAGGAATCACATCAGGAAGTGATTCTAGAAGACTTTCAAAGAAAAATCCAGACAAAAGATATGCAGTGGAATGACGCAGACAAAAAGGCAGCAGTTGCTCAGAGCAAGAGTAATGATCTGCAGAAAAGAATCCACTCTGTATGTGGAGAAGAAAAACCGCTGTCCAGGAACGAGATCCAGGGACAGGACTTTGAAGCACGAAGGAACCAGCTTCTTTACCAGAAGAAAGAAGAGAAAAAACATGCTGATTTTCTGGCCAAAAAAGTTCGAAGTTATGAAGAAAACCTGACAGCACTTTCTGAATATAACGAACTGATTCCAGTAGAAATGGAGGAACGAGATCCGGTTTCGGATACTCTGACTTCAGAAGAACTGCGAAATCTCAAGGGAATTCTTATTCGTGATTATAACCAGAAAATCAGAGAAACCCGGCAGAAGAAAGAACAGATTGTGCAGCTTTTGAACAGAGTTATTCGAATGGAAAGTTTTCAGGATGACTTTTACCGGAAACCACTGGAACAGATGCTGGAGCTTGTCGATGATGCACAGCGTGTTCTGATGCAGCTGAAAACAACTGTACAGTCATTTGACAGCCTTATGCAAAAACTGGAAGTGGATATTTCTGTTGTGGAAAGAGAAAAAGAGAGAATTGTAGAGCTCATGGAAGATTATATTCAGGAGATCCACAATAACCTGGGCAAGATCGACCACAATTCTACAATCACTATCAGAGACAGAAATATTAAAATGTTGAAGATCCAGCTTCCGGATTGGGAGGAAAATGTGGGACTGTATCACCTTCGACTGGAAGACTTTATCGACAAGATTACGAAGGAAGGCGTGGAACTTTTTGAAAAGAATGAGAATGCACAGGAATTTTTTGGTTCCAGTGTTACTACCAGGAATCTGTACGATCAGGTAGTAGGAATCGGAAATGTGCAGATCCATCTCTATAAAATTGAAGCACAGAGAGAATATCCGATCACATGGAAAGAAGTTTCCAGAAACTCAGGCGGCGAGGGATTTTTGTCCGCATTCGTTATCCTTTCCAGTCTTCTGTATTATATGAGACGGGATGATACTGATATTTTTGCAGACAAAAACGAAGGAAAAGTTCTGATCATGGATAACCCGTTTGCACAGACAAATGCTTCACATCTTTTGATTCCGCTGATGGATATGGCAAAAAAGACCAACACGCAGCTTATCTGCCTGACCGGTCTGGGCGGTGACTCTATTTACAACCGTTTTGATAATATTTATGTGCTGAATCTGATTACTGCAAGTCTCCGAAAAGGCTTACAGTACCTGAAAGCCGAACACAAGAGAGGCAAAGAACCTGATGAACTGATTACAGCACGGATAGAGGTTGGCGAGCAGATAGAGATGCTGTTTTGAAATATGTTTAATAACCCAAAAAGAAACTCAAATTATTTGAGTTTCTTTTTGAGTTGCTTGGAATATTTTTGAGTTTCTTGAATAAACTTAAATATAATGTTAAAATATAAAAAAGATCAGGAGGAACTAAAATGACAACTGAAGAATTGATTGAAAAATTAGGTTGGATTCAAAATTTTAAATGTGAGACTCCAACTTTGGAGATAAAAAGTGCAGAACGTGGATGCCCTAAACATTTATATGATTCATTGTCTAGTTTTTCAAATCAGGATGATGGTGGAATTATAATTTTTGGTATAGATGAAAAACAAAATTTTAAAGAAGTTGGAGTATATGACCCTCAGGATATTCAAAAGAAAATAAATGAACAATGCCTGCAAATGGAGCCAGTTATCCGACCACAGATTACAGTTGTTGAAAAAAATGACAAGTATTTTGTTTCAGCAGAAATACCTGCGGCCGATATTTCTGATAGACCTGTCTTCTATCGTGGAAGAGGCAGAGTAAAAGGTTCTTTTGTGCGTGTAGGTGACAGCGATGAACCTATGACAGAGTATGAAGTATATAGTTATGAAGCATATAGAAAAAAATATCAAGATGATATCAGAATAATTGAAAGAGCGTCATTGGCTTCCCTGAACCAGGAAATGTTAGCAGAGTATATGGGATTATTAAAGAAAGGAAAGTCACGACTGGCGGTAATACCAGATAACGAAATATACGAATTAATGAGCATAAAAAAAGGTGATGCAGTTACATTAAGTTCTGTGATGAATTTTAGTCCTTATCCTCAAGCGTATTTTCCACAGTTATGTATTACTGCGATAGTTGTACCAGGTAAGGAAATGGGAGAAATTGGAAATCAAGGGGAAAGATTTTTGGACAACCAGCGAATAGAGGGTACTATTTCTGAAATGCTTGAATCTGCGATACAGTTTGTAAATAGAAATATGCGTACAAAAACTATTATTAATCCTCAAACGGGAAAACGAGAAGATAGAACTGACTATCCAATTACTGCAATCAGAGAAGCAATACTGAATGCGTTGGTGCATCGTGATTATAGTATTCATACGGAGGGAATGCCAATACAGTTAATAATGTTCGAAGATAGAGTTGAAATTAGAAATCCAGGGGGGATATATGGAAGAATTCGTATCGATCAGCTAGGAAAAGTGCAGCCAGATACCAGAAATCCGGTGCTTGCATCTGAACTGGAAGTGTTAAAAATTACAGAAAATCGATATTCTGGAATTCCCACAATACGTAAAGCAATGCAGGCATATAATTTACCACAACCAGAGTTTCTGGATGAAAGAGGTAGCTTTATTATAAAAATGTATAAATTTGGAGAAGAAAATAGTGCTACTGAAATAGAAAATTTGGAAGACAGAGAACTAATTCTTTATTGTAAAACGCCGAGGACTAGAAAAGAAATATGCGATTATTTAGGGTTAAGTTCGATTACTTATGCAATTCAGACGCATGTGATGCCTTTAGTTGAAAGTGGATTAATTAAAATGAGCATTCCAGATAAGCCGAAAAGCCCGAAACAGTTGTTCTATTCGGAATAATCTTCTACCAGACACCTATGTCTGACTTCTAAAATACGGGACATCATCCCAGTGGCAGCCAGACACACGTCCTGGCTCCGCTGGGATAATTTGATTCAAAAATACTTTTCCCACCATGCGCCGCGGCAATCTGCTCGACCACATGTAGTCCCAGAATATGCGGTGTATTTTCAGTGGTTTCCTGCAGATTCAGAGCTGCAAGAATTTCCGGGGGATAGCCTTTGCCGTTGTCGATTACTGTCAGGTACAGGAAATTTTCTCGTATTTCAGTTTCGATACAGATCTTGACAGATTCAGAATTATGCCGCACGCTGTTGCTCAACAGGTTTTCGAGAAGCCGAGCGAGCAGGGCACGGTCGACAGAAATCTGCGCGTGTTCGGCGGCATTTGTCTGATTCAGCGTAATTTCGCAGTTTTCTGCCAGGGGACTGTCGTAGAATTGAGCGACCAGTTCACGGAACAGCGGTCCGGCGGTGAAAGTTTCTTTTCGGAGTGGTTGTGCACCATATTCCAGTTTGCTGGTTAGATTCAGGTCGTCAATAAGAGAGCGGAGTTTTTCACATTGAGTACGAATCCCTGCGGCCTTGTGCCGTACTGTATCGGGCAGGGAAGAATCCTGTTCCAGCTGTTCTCCCCATCCAAGGATCAGAGCCAGTGGTGTGCGTACATCATGACTGACACCTGCAATCCACTGTGTTCGCGTGTCATCCCGCCGCACAAGCATTTCATTTCGTTTCTGTAGATGAGAACTGGTCTGATTCAGTTTCTGAGCCAGTTCTCCGGTAAAACCATCTGTCGGTAACTGGACAGTCTGTCCGTCGGCCAGTGCATCCAGCCCTTCCGCTACAATTCTTAAGCGTTTGGTTCCACGCCAGCCAATCCATAAACAAAAGATCAGAACCAACAGCAGCATGCCAAGAATAACCAGTGGGATACCGTGGACGATATCCTGGAGAACATTTGGTGAATTGTAAAGATTATATTTCCAGAGACTTCCCTTGGTAAGACCAGCCACAAACAGACCATAATCTTCGGACCAGCAGAATACCGGATAATCATCCAGATACCAGCGGGAAAAACTGGCGATGTCGCTGGAAGAATAATGGTTATCCAGTTCGTCCGGCAGATCATAATTCCATTTCACGTTTCCTTTTTCGTCAAGGATCATAGCCCATGCATAACCGTCCATCCATTCTTCCGGAGTATGTTCTGCTCCAAAAATCATTCCATTGTCTGTTTCAACCATAGAATCTGCAATTTCGCTATAGGAATATTCGCGTTGCGGCTGGAGATATCCTTCGCGCCAGCTGATCCATCCCAGAAGTGAAATTGTCAGGACCAACAGCAGAAGGACAACACCAACTGCGGTCAGTACATATCGCCAGATCAGTCGGGCAAAAGTTTTCACAGCAGTTCCTCCTTTGCCAGTTTATAGCCAATGCCCCTTACAGTCAGCAGACAGCGCGGTTGGTTCGGATCCTGCTCCAGTTTCTGGCGCAGATGTCGGATATGAACACCAAGGCTGTTTTCATATCCATAGTAATCCGCACCCCAGACAGCAGAGCAGAGGGAATCATAAGTCACGATATGCCCGCGGTTATCCGCCAGTTTGCGAAGCAGTGCCAGTTCTGTAGCTGTCAGAGGAATCGTATCTCCGTTTGAAAGTGTGACAAGAGCATCGTTCAGATCCACGCTTCGATCTGCAAGTTTCAAATCTTTTGACTTTGTGCGGGCGAGTTCTGCGCGATAAGTTCTCAGCAGGATATGCTGAACACGAAGAAGTAGTTCCTGCATCAGAAAAGGCTTTGTCAGGTAATCATCTGCACCAAGTCCGAGTCCAAATAAACGGTCCGCATCGGCATCTCTTGCGGAGAGAAAAAGAGCCGGAACGTCTGCTTTGGCATGCAGGGCACGGAACAGGGAAAAACCATCGCCGTCCGGAAGGTTGATATCCAGGATCATCAGTTCCGGGATCTCAGCTGCAAACAATTTTTTTGCCGCAGCACAGTTCGCTGCGGTCTGAATATGCCTGTAACCTGCACCAGACAACTGCTCGCAGAGCAGACGGAGCAGATCTTTATTATCATCTACGATCAGAATTCGAACTTCATAAATACTGTTCATAATCAGAATCCTTTCAAATCATCAGTCAGTCTTGAATTCAGTTTTACTATACCATACTTTCAAACACTCTATCTGAAAATCCCAAAAACTTAAGCGAAAATTAAGGCAGGATTTGAGGAGGCTTAAGGCAGCCGGTGTAAGCTTTAAATTGTCGAAGAGAAAAATAAACAGGAAAAGGAGAGAACATTATGATTTCTGTTATCGAAACCCACGACCTCTGCAAAAGCTACAACGGTCGTATCGTAGTGGAGCATCTGAATCTGTCAGTACCGCAGGGCTGCGTCTACGGTTTTCTTGGTCCGAACGGTGCCGGAAAATCAACAAGTATGAAAATCCTGCTTGGTCTGGTACATCCGACCAGCGGCAGTGTAAAACTGCTCGGGCAGACGATGAATGAGGAAAACCGCATCGCATTGCTGAGAAAGACGGGAAGTCTGATCGAGTCCCCGTCAGGTTATCTGCATCTGACAGCACGTGAAAATCTTAAGATCATCGCAGACTTGAAAGATATCGACCACAAAGACATTGACCGTGTTCTGGAGATCGTACATCTGACTGCCGACGCAAACCGCAAAGTCGGGCAGTACTCTCTTGGCATGAAACAGAGACTTGGCATTGCAATGGCATTACTTGGCAATCCCAGGCTGCTGATCCTGGATGAGCCGACCAATGGTCTCGATCCTGCAGGAATCCAGGAAATGCGCGGTCTCATTGCATCTATGCCGGAGAGCACCGGAGCGACGGTACTGATCTCCAGTCATCTGCTCGGTGAAATGGAGCAGATGGTCACGCAGCTTGGAATTCTGGATCATGGAAAAATGATATTCGAAGGTTCCCTGCAGGAACTGCGTAAACACAGCCGGGGCGGCATCCAGATCCGGGTACTGGATGTGAAAAAAGGCATTGATATACTGAATCGTCAGGGTATTCTGACACAGCCAATGACACATCATCTCGATATCCTGCAGCTGCCGTCGATTTCTGATGAAAAATTGGCAGAACTGGTCAGAACCCTTTCTGAAAATAATGTCGGAGTTGTCGGACTGACTTCTGAGACAAAAAGCCTGGAAGAAATTTTCCTGAGTCTGACACAGAACGGCAGGGAGGTGGCATGATATGGCAGGTGCTTTTTGTGTAGAATTGCAAAAAGCTCACCGCAGGCATGATCTGCTGTTCTGCCTGCTGGTTCCGTTGATCGTAATGCTGTGGACAGGCAGTCTGTTATCGCCCGATCCGGATGAACTGGCAAATGCGTACAGCGCATTGTTTTACAGCATCCCGGTTGACAATGTGCTGATCTTTCCGATCGTGATGGCAGTACTGGCAAGCCGGTTATGGGATATGGAAGTCAAAGGAAGTACCTGGAAACTTCTTTATACTCTGCAGAGCCGTAGGAGTCTGTTCCTTGGAAAAGCTTTGTTTGGCATCATGGAAGTTCTGCTTGTAACCTTTCTGGAAATGGGAGGCGTATTTCTGACAGGAAAAATATATGGTTACACGGAGGCTTTTCCAATCAGTCAGCTTTTTTATCTGACAGGCTGTACACTGGCGGTGGAACTGATGCTCTTTTTTGGAGCATTTCTGCTCATGCTACTGGCTGGAAATCCGCTTCTGGCACTCTGTGCAGGAATCATAGCATCATTAACCGGGCTGTTTTCTGCTTTTATGCCAAAGGTTGTCAGCTATTTTGTTCCTTGGGGTTATTTTGTTCCGCTGGGAACTTATGAAGTTGCGAACTGGGACCAGGCTGCACATACGGTTACTTATGGAACGCGGCCGTACAATTGGGGACTGCTTGTTTTTACTGTGGTACTGGTCATGCTCTTGTTCTATGCAGCATGGCGAAGAGTACAGAAACAGGAGGTGTAAAAGATGTTAAAGCGCTGTATTCAGGCAGAAAACCGAAAACTGCATGCGTCTCCGATCTGGGGGCTGTTTTTTGCACTGCCGCTCATTTCAGCAATATATGGAACTTTTAATTATCTGCAGAATCTGGAAATTCTCAAAGATGGCTGGTACAGTCTCTGGACACAGCATACATTGTTTTATTCGATGTTTTTCTTTCCTGCAATGGTGGCTGCTTATGCAGCTTATCTGTGGAGACTGGAACATCTTGGACACAACTGGAATCTTATTATGGCAAGTCCGGTCAGGCCGATAGATCTTTTTCTGGCGAAATTTGTTGTGGTGGCAAAACTGGCCCTTCTGACGCATCTGTTTGTATTTTTGCTGTATGCATTTTGTGGAAAAGTTTTTGCACATTTTCCGGGATTTCCACCGATGATCCTGCTTGCTTTTCTTCTTCGCGGTGCAGTGGGAGCACTTGCGGTCATTGCGGCGCAGCTTGTGCTGGCTATGGTCATCCGAAGCTTTGCCATTCCGATCTTTCTTGGGCTGGTGGGCGGCATCACCGGTCTGCTGGCAGGGAGCAAAGGTCTTTCTCTGTTCTGGCTCTATGCACTGATGCAGGCAGGCATGAATGCAAACAAGAGTAATGATGTGCTGTCTGGAGGCGGATATATTTTATTCTTTTTCAGCTGTATTTTCTGGCTGGTAACAATGGTTCTAGTTGCTGGAATGTTTCTGAAAAAAAGGGATGTAAAGGCATAAAGTCGTTTCTTAATAACATGGCACATGATATACTACAGGAAGAAACCTGGAATGAAAAAGCATAGATAATAACAGGAGAGGGGAGATCTGAAATGAAAAATATACAGGGAATTCAGTTGATCATGGAAAGCAATGAAGAGTTACTCCCGGATTTTTTTATGGATTTTCCCTATATTTGCTCCTGCGTGGAGTTTGATAAATATATAGATCCGGTCGTGCCCTGGCACTGGCATCATGCAGTAGAATTATTCTATATAAAAAGTGGCAGAGTAGAGTATACAACGCCAAATGGGAAATGGATATTCTCGGCGGGGACAGGCGGGTTTGTTAATTCCAATGTACTGCATTCATCAAGAGTGAGTTCTACAAAGGATGGAACCGTGCAATTACTGCATCTGTTTGATTCGGAACTGCTGCCAGGCGGGATATCTAATCGAATAGAAGAAAGGTATATTCGTCCGTTGACGGACAGATCCGGGCTTGAAATGATCTGCCTGTCACCCGAGGACCCCGGGCAGGCGGCTCTTTTGCAGAAGATTCAAGCCGGCTTTGAATTGGAGGAAGGCAGCTGGGGCTATGAGATCACTCTTCGGCAGCTGCTCACAGAAGTATGGCTTGGTTTATTGGAACTGGCATGTGCTGAGACAGAAGATATACACAAAAACAAAGATACCGCTGAAAAAATGAAAGCAATGATGTCTTATATTCAGGATCATTATACGGAGATGATAGCGGTTGACTGCCTGGCGAGGGAAGCGCATATAAGTAAAAGAGTCTGTTTCCGACTGTTTCAGGAGAATCTTCATATGAGTCCACTGGAATATATGAGAGAATACAGACTTCGGAAGGCATGTATGGAACTGATAGAGACAGAGAAATCTATTACAGAGATCGCAAGTGACTGTGGATTTGGAAGCAGCAGCTATTTTGGAAAGCTATTTCGGGAGCATTTCAACTGCAGTCCTGTAAGATATCGTGGAAAATGGCACGATTGTAATAGAAACAGACACGAATAATATAGATTTGCACTGGAAAATGCATTATCCTGTTATTACAAGAAAGAGAGATCTTTTTTCGTATTACACACCATGGAAAGGGGCTGGTCATGAAACCAGCTCCTTTTTCATAAAGGAGGAAATGTATGAATCTGACTTATCGATACAGTGCGATCCAGTTTACACATTGGGCATCATCTTCTGGGGCAGCAGCTTTTGCAACAACGTATCTGTTGAACAAAGGGGTTCCTTCAGGAATGGTAGGATTCCTGCTGGCATTGGCAGGGCTTTGTTCCTGTCTGTCACAGCCAGTTCTGGCATCTCTGGCAGACCGCGCAGAAAAATTTGTCCTGACAAAAATGCTGCTGATCATGTCTGTTCTGTGCAGTGTATGCATACTCCTGCAGTTACTGCCGGGAATTTCTATCATGCTGATGGCTGTTTTGTACATGGTCAGTATCTGGAGCAGTGACGCGATGGTTTCCTTATTAAATGCCATCAGTGTCGCATACAACAATGCGGGCTATTTCGTGGATTATGGCGCAGCCCGGGGAATTGGAGCAGTAGCGAGTGCTGTCTCAAGTCTGATCATTGGCTGGGCGGTAACAGTAGTCATGTAGGAGTTGCCCTGTTTATTGCGGCTATGGTAGCAGCTCCGGTGATTTTCTTTTTTGAAAAAATACGGAAGGTTTTCAGAGACACAACTGTTTTGAAGATAGCAGCCGTTTCTTTTTTCATAAAGGCAGTTGGCTTTTATTTTGCGGGAAATATACAGACGATCTATCTGTTACAGTTCTTTCAGATCTCATCCTACGCGCTTTTGGCACCTGCTCAGGTGTACTATGCAAAAGAGAAAGTCAGAGACAATGATATGGTAAAAGGACAGGCATTTATAACAGCAGCCTATGCGCTGGGATGCGCGGCGGGTAATTTTGCCGGCGGTCAGCTTTTGAGCCAGGGGGCAGGTGCAATTCTTATGGCAGGTATATGCATGGCGGCGGTTGGAACCGCAATTGTCTTTGCGACGGTAACAAAATCCGATTTCTGTTTATAATGCAGGGTATATATGTTATGATAGATAAATATGTACGATAACATATATTTGAAAAACATAGAGAAGGGACTTTCATTATGAAAAAAGAAAAAGGTAATGCCATTGCACTCCTGCCAATTGGTGTATTTCTCATATTATACCTGGGCCTTGGCATTTTATTTGAGTATGTGATGAAGATTCCGATGGGATTCTATAATGTACCGATCGTGGTCGCATTTCTTGCTGCGATCCTGGTTGCCTGTCTGCAGAACAGGGAAGTAAGTTTTGACAGGAAACTTGAGATCATGGCGCATGGTGTCGGAGACAAAAATATCATCACAATGCTTCTGATCTTTCTCACAGCAGGCTCTTTTGTCGGCGTGGTAGGAAGAAGCAGCGCGGAAAGTGTGGCATATTTTATGCTGACGCTGATTCCGGCGAGATTTTCTGTGGCGGTTTTATTTGTAGTTGCATGTTTCGTATCGGTAGCGATGGGAACTTCTGTAGGCACGATCACACTTCTGGTGCCGATCGCGGCGGCTGTTTCCAGTGCGTCAGGTTTTGATCTCGCATTTTGTGTGGCTTCGGTCATGGGCGGGGCGATGTTCGGCGATAACCTTTCTTTCATTTCCGATACCACGATTGCAGCCTGTAATGGACAGGGCTGTGAGATGAAAGATAAATTCCGTGAAAATTTCTGGATCGCATTTCCGGCAGCACTGATCACACTTGTTCTGATCCTGATCCTGTCTTTTCAGACGGAAATTCAGGGACATGTCAGTCAGTCCTATCATCTGCTCCAGATACTGCCATATCTCCTGGTGCTGGTCGGAGGTATCATCGGCATCAATGTATTTGTGGTTCTTCTGACAGGAATTGTTTCCGGAGCGATCATCATGCTTGCCGGAAGGCATATCACGCCAGTGGATCTTCTGACGAATATGGGTTCCGGTGTATCCGGAATGTTTGAGACCTGTATGGTGGCGATCCTGGTAGCGGCAATGTGTGCGCTGATTCGTGAGTACGGCGGTTTTGATGCACTTCTTGGCTGGATCCACAAAATCTTCCGTGGCAGAAAAGGCGGGCAGCTTGGTATGGGACTTCTTGTCGGAACCATGGATATTGCGACTGCGAATAATACGGTAGCCATTGTTATGGCAAATCCGATCGCCAGAGAGATGGCACAGGAGTATGGGATCACACCAAGAAAAACTGCCTCCCTGCTGGATACTTTTTCCTGCATCTTTCAGGGAATCATTCCATATGGTGCACAGATGCTCGTGGCAATCTCAGCGGTCAATGAGCTGGGTGGTGAAATTTCCGCTTTTCAGATCATTCCGAAACTTTTTTACCCAATGTTTCTCCTGCTCATGTCGATCATTACGATAATGAGAAGCGAAAAGACAAAAAAGTAAAATCAGAGTTTTATAATAGAAATATAAATAAAAAAGTTTTACATTATGAGGAGGACAATTACCCATGAAAAAGAAAACAGTTATTACAGCAGGGATTCTGGGAGTTCTGGCAGTTGCAGCAGGTGTGTGGTTTTATCATCCGGCTAGCAAAGTAGATCAGGAGATCCTGAGCCGGCTTGAAGGCGATTATGGAATTCCATACGATGATGATATGGATGACGAGGAGTATTACGATAATGAATGCTTCTGGGAAATGGCTGTTTTTACAAAAGCAGATGGATTTTTTACAACGAAACCGCCGGCACTGATGATCTATGATGCAGAAGCGGGAGAGCCTGGCCTTGCCGGAACGATCATAAATCTGGATGCGGATACAATGGAATTGAAAATAGATGATCGCATGACAGACAAAGACTATTATCCGTCTGGATGGGACATTGAAACGTCATCAGATACCATAGAGTTTACTTACGAAGAAACAGAAGATGGTCTGGAACTGACCAATCATGGCAAAACGTTCACTTTTGTAAAATATCAGGAAGATTAAACAGAAAAAAATAAAAAAACACTTGACCTTCCACCTTATGGAAGCTGTATAAAACAAGTACAGACAGCGATATGAAGAGTTTTCAGACTGTCAGGAAAGTAAGAGGTAGCGCAATGAAGATCAAACAGGTGGAAGAGCTTGTAGGAATCACAAGAAAAAATATCCGTTTTTATGAAGATCAGGGGCTTCTCAATGTAGAACGTGCAGAAAACGGATACAGGGAATATCATCAGGAGGATGTCATCCGGCTTCAGGAGATCAAATTATTCCGAAAGATGGATATTTCCATAGAAGAAATGAAACTTCTCTTCGAAAAAAAGAAAAGCCTGCAGATCTGTCTGGAACAGCATCTCAAGGAACTGGAACACCGAAAGGAAGGTCTTTTGAAGATGCAGGACATGTGCGAACGCCTGATCCTGGAACATCGGTCACTGGAATCTCTGAATGCAGAGGACTGTCTGGAAGAAATCGAGCAGATGGAGAAAGAAGGTGCAAAGTTTATGAACGTCAATAAAACGGATGTGCACAAGAAAAAGCGAACGGGAGCGATCGTCGGTGCAGCAGTTATGACAGTGCTTATGCTGGTGACGATCATAATCGTATTCTGGGCAAACGCACAGGATCCCATTCCGCTGGGGCTGCTTTTGCTGATCGCAGGGATCCCGGCAGTCATCATTGCAGGAACGCTCATAGCACTTGCAGGAAGAATGAAGGAAATCGAAGGAGGAGAAGAAGATGAAGCTTCTAAGTATTGAATATATCCCGGGCGTGGATTTTGAGCCGCTCGGAATCGTAAAAGGAACCGTTGTGCAGACCAAGAACGTCGGCAGAGATTTCATGGCAGGCATGAAAACCCTGGTTGGCGGCGAGATCGTAGGTTACACAGAAATGCTGAACGAGGCAAGACAGATCGCTACGAAGCGTATGGTGGATGAAGCCAAGGAGATGGATGCCGATGCCGTGATCGGTGTTAAATACGGCTCCTCCCAGGTCATGTCAGGAGCAGCAGAAGTGATCGCTTATGGAACTGCGGTGAAATACAAATAAAAATGGTCAAAAGAAGCTCACATCATAATGAAACGAGATGTGAGCTTTTTTTCTGTACGAAATATATGGTGAAAACATATAGCAAACCATGTATAATAAGACTCATGGATGATGAAAAATAAAAACGGATGAGGAATTTAATTCATGGAGGGAAATTTAACAAAAGGTCCTATTCTGAAAACGTTGACAAAACTTGCCATTCCGATCATGGCATCGTCGTTTCTTGGGACTTTGTATAATATTACGGATATGGCATGGATTGGGCTGCTTGGCTCGAAGGCAGTTGCCGGTGTTGGCGTTGGCGGTATGTTTACCTGGCTTTCGCAGGGGCTTGCTTCTATGGCGAGGATGGGCGGTCAGGTGCAGGTTGCACAGTGCATTGGACGTGGTGACAGGGAAAAGGCGCATGGTTTTGCACAGGCAGCAGTGCAGCTGGCAGCGGCGATGGGAATGGCGTATGCGATTCTTTCACTGGTATTTACGAAGCAGATGGTCGGCTTTTTTCAGTTGACGGACGCTGAGGCGTATGCAGCGGCTATGTCGTATACGAGGATCGCGTGCGGACTGATCGTATTTTCATTTATGACTCTGACATTGACAGGACTTTATACGGCACAGGGCGATTCCAAGACGCCATTTCTGGCGAATCTGATCGGGCTTGTCACAAACATGATCCTGGATCCCGTTCTGATCCTTGGACCGGGACCTTTTCCGAAACTGGGCGTGATCGGAGCTGCAATTGCAACGGTAATGGCACAGGCGATCGTTATGAGTATTATGGTTCTTGCGATCATTGTGCGGAAAAAAGAAAATGTACTGAAGGGTATAAAACTTTTGGCAAAGATTCCGGAAGAATATCTGAGTGGGATCTGCAGGATCGGAATTCCGACAGCAATCCAGGGAATGGCATATTGTGCAATTTCCATGGTGCTGACACGAATGGTTTCAGGATATGGTGCAGAGGCGGTTGCCACACAGAGGGTCGGCGGGCAGATCGAGTCGATTTCCTGGAATACAGCAGATGGTTTTGCGGCAGCGCTGAATGCTTTTATTGCACAGAATTATGGAGCCGGAAAGAACGATCGTGTGAGAAAGGGATATAAGGCAGCTTTGTGGACAGTTGGTGTATGGGGAGTGCTGATCTCACTTGCATTTATATGCTTTCCCAATGCGATCGCAGATATCTTTTTCCATGAACCGAAGGCAATCGAGACAGCAGTTGGATATCTTGTGATCATCGGATTCAGTGAAGCTTTCATGTGCGTGGAACTGACAACGGTAGGTGCCTTGTCCGGACTTGGCAGGACGAGACTCTGCAGTATTATCAGCATCACTTTCACCAGTGCCCGGATCCCGCTGGCGATCATCCTCGGCGGTATCATAGGACTCAGTGGAATCTGGTGGGCACTCTCTGCAACATCAATTGTCAAAGGTATCATCTTCACATGCACGTTCCTGTGGATCACAAGGAAGCGTCAAGTAAATAAAATATAAACTTACAGAATGATATTTTTATAATTCTTTTACTAGTGTGAAAAATCCATCCATGTTATACTTAGAAAAAAAGCAGGAGAGTGATGGATTGAAGTTTGAATGGGATCAGGAAAAGAATCTGATTAACCAGAAAAAACATAAGATATCATTTGAAACAGCAGCATACGTATTTGCAGATAAAAATTATATAGAAATGTATGATTTTGAGCACAGTATAGATGAGGACAGATACATTGCGATAGGATGTGTTGGAGAAGTACTATTTGTTGTGTTTACGGAAAGAAAAGAGAATATTCGTTTGATTTCCGCCAGACTGGCAACAGAATCAGAGAGGAGGCTCTATTATGCTCAAGACATTTACTATTAATAAGGGACAAAAACCGACAAAAGAACAATTACAGGAAGTTATGGATGCAAAGAACTCTCCGATAATAACTGATGAAGACGCACCAGAATTATCACCAGCGATGCTCAAAGCATTTAAGAGCAGTGTGATTCAGAGGAACCGAAAGAAAAATGCATAAATTGAAAATCCTGGAGTAGAGATAGACTCTGGGATTTTCTGCTATTTTGCAGATAATACAAAAGAAAAGGTAAATTTATGAAAACAGCAAAAAAGATTTTTAAGATCATTGGAATCATAGCAGGGGTGGTTGTGGCCGTGTTGATCGTGTATATCATCTACCTTTATGCAAGCTATCACCGTATCGAAGACAACCTGTCGCTGGAGGTGGAATCTCATGCACAGGCAAATGCATATCTGACAACGGAGAAAGAATACTCCGCACTTACATACAATATCGGTTTTGGTGCGTACACACCGGATTTCAGCTTTTTTATGGACGGCGGCAGATCTTCCTGGGCGAAGAGTAAGGACAGTGTGCTTGAAACGGTTCAGGGTGCAGGAGAACTGGTCAGATCTTATGATCCGGATTTTGCCCTGATTGAAGAGGTGGATCTGAATTCAACCAGAAGTTATCATGTAAATGAATATGACATATTGAAGGACTGCTTTGCAGATTACGATACTGTATTTGCACAGAACTATGATTCTGCATTTTTGTTCTATCCATTTACACAGCCACACGGCAAGAGCAGATCAGGGCTGGCTCTTTTTTCCAGATACCCTGTCACAGATTCTCTGAGAAGAAGCTTTCCGGTATCTACGTCATTCAGTAAGTTTTTTGATCTGGACCGCTGTTACAGCATTTCCAGAATTCCAGTGGACAATGGCAAAGAACTCGTAATCTTTGAACTGCACATGTCTGCCTATGGGAACAGCGATGAGATCCGGGAAGGCCAGATCCGCATGCTGACCGAAGATATGCAGAAAGAATATGAAGCAGGAAATTACGTGCTCTGCGGCGGTGACTTCAATCATGACCTTAAAGCAGATGAAAACGATTCTGCAGAAAGAGAATCCTGGGCATATCCATTCCCGAGATCCGAACTCCCGGAGCATTTTTCCTTCGGTATGGATCAGCTTTCCGAGCAGGAAAAACAGGACTTATGGGACAGCGCACGTAACGCAGACATGGAATATGTACCGGGTGAAACCTACACAGTCACACTGGACGGATTTATCATTTCCGATAATATAGAATGCGTATCTTACGAAGACATCAACACAGGCTACACCTACTCCGACCACGATCCGGTCTACATGAAATTTAAACTTACTCAGTAAAATGAATAAAAATACAAAAAATCATTCCCCAGAGGCATCTTTGGGGAATTAAATAAATTAGTTGATTACTGACCAAAGGTCATTAATAATTCATGGATCGACAGGGATTATATTTCTGAAACAAAACAGCAGGAAGCATGGAGGAGAACAGTATAAAAGACAAAAAACGTTTTGTCTGCGCCAATGCGTTTTATGAAGGCAGAGAATACTATTATTGTCTGAAAAAAATCCCAAGTTATAACTGGACGATGCTGTTTCTTGTGTCAGCAGATCATGTGGCGACGAATACCATGGACATGGTGAATTCTATCATTCGCACGTTTGCACTGGTTGCAGCATGTGCTTTTACAATCCTGTGTTCCGGTTTCTTTGTCTGGTACAGAAGCCGCAGGACACGCGCGATGTATGAGTTTGAGTTACGGACGAATGAACGTCTGTCGGAAGTGAACCAGGAACTGGAAAAAGCCAAAAAAGCGGCAGAAGAGGCATTTCATATTGCGGAAGAGGCGAACCAGTCCAAGAGTCGTTTCCTTTCCAATATGAGCCATGATATGAGAACACCTATGAATGCGATCGTAGGTTTTACGACGCTGCTGGATAATGAGAGCAAAAATCCAGAAAAAGTACAGGAATATACAAAGAAGATCGCTTTTTCCAGCCAGCATCTGCTGGGACTTATCAACGATGTGCTGGATATGTCCAAGATCGAGGCAGGCAAGATGAAGCTGACGCTGGAAGAAGAAAACATGGATGAGATCATCGAGAATATTGATGCCCTCGTCCGCACGCAGATGGTCCTTCGTAGGCAGAAGTTTGAGATCATTATGAAGGATGTGGTGCACAAAACAGTCCTGGTCGACAAACTCCGACTGAACCAGATCCTTCTGAATCTCCTGTCAAATGCTGGAAAATATACGCCTCAGCGAGGATACATCCGTTTTATCATACAGGAAATGTCACAGCGTAGTCAGGGGTATGCGAATTATCATTTTATCGTAGAGGATAACGGATATGGTATGAGCGAGGAGTACGTCAAAAATATCTTCCAGGTCTTTTCCAGAGAGGACGATACACGCATCAACAAGATCCAGGGCAGTGGTCTTGGAATGGCGATCACCAAGAATCTGGTGAGCCTGATGGGAGGCAGTATTTCCGTCAAAAGCCGGAAAGGGGAAGGCTCTGTTTTCACCCTGGATCTGGAATTATGCATCAGTGAAAAAATGACATGGGATGACAGAAAAGCAAAGGAATCCATACCAGAATCTGCAGACAATATTTTTGCTGGAAAGCATGTTCTTGTGGTGGAGGACAACGAGATCAATGCAGAGATCATTGTAGAACTGCTTAAAATGGAAGGGGCAGAATGTACTGTCTGCGAAAATGGACAGCTTGCGGTAGAGACATTTACCACATCGGAAGAAAACGCGATCAATCTGATCCTGATGGATGTACAGATGCCGGTCATGAATGGATACGAGGCCACGAAAGCAATCCGAAGTTCCGGTCATCCGATGGCTAAGACAATTCCGATCATTGCGATGACTGCAAATGCTTTTGTTGAGGATATCCATGATGCGATGGAAGCCGGAATGAATGCGCATGTGGCGAAGCCGGTGGATATGAAAGTGCTGAGGGAAACCGCAGCGCAGGTGATTGGAGGATAATGATGAGATTTTATGAAAGTGGGGATAAGAGCAAACCGGTGATCTTTCTGTTTCCGGGAACATGTTGTCTGTATAACAGTTTTGATCATGTACTGGATGGGCTGCACCCGTATTTTTATACAGTTGTTGTCTCTTATGATGGATTTGATCCAAACGAAAAAACAGAATTTCCATCCATGGAAGCAGAGTGTGTAAAGATCGAACAGGAAACCCAGAAGAAATATAATGGAAAAATCATGGCAGCCTATGGGTGTTCCCTTGGTGGAAGCTTTGTATCCCTTCTGATCCAGAGGAAAAAGATACACATAGACCACGGGATCATCGGCAGCAGTGACATGGATGAAGCCGGACCGCTCATGGCAAAGATCCAGGCATATATCGTCGTGCCGATCATGCACAAAATGCTGCAGACAGGAACACTGCCTAAGTTCATGCAGAAGAGAATGGACAAGGCAGACGAGGCAAAGAAAAAACTCGTGAAATGTTTCCTGGACATGTTCGGCATCGGCAAAGGCGGCAGCCCGTGGATCACCAAAAAGAGCATTTACAACCAGTTCTATTCCGATTTGGTCACAAAAGTACAACATGGGATCGACGTGCCGGGAACAGCCATCCATGTATTTTATGCCACCAAAATGGGTGCAAAATATGAGCAGAGATACCTTACATATTTCAAAAATCCAGATATCCACCGGCATGATATGCAGCATGAGGAATTGTTTTGCTGTCATGTAGATGAGTGGGTGGAGGAAGTCAGGAAGAGTTGTGGGATGAAAGTGGTAGTTTAATGAATGCAGTGTGACTAATTCCAAAAAAGAAACTAAATTTCACTTAGGAAATTTAATTCAAAATCCATATATTTACAGAGTGCCAGCCTCTCCTTATAATGATAATATATCAAGTTATCGATTATAGGGAGGGATTTTTTATGCCAAATACGTATGATGAAGAAACGCAGGATCTGTTAAAAAAATATAATCTTACCGCAGAAACAGGTGTAGATGAGATGAAAATTCGAGATAATACCATAAACAACCTGAAATATCTTATGTTTAAATACAAAACAAAAGATCAGGCTGCTATGCCCCAGCAGGATCTGGCTGTTCTTTTGGGAATAGGAGCTCCGCAGCTCAGTAAAATTCTTAAGGGAAATCAGATTTTAAGTATTTTTCCCTGCCTGGAACGTGTAAGAAGTATTTTCGGTTACTCAATTGATGAATTCCTCTATACAGATATCGAGAAAATGGAAAAGATTTTCGGGGAAAATAAAGAAAATCTTCCGGTTGCAAGCTATATGAAATTTTCCGGGGTGTATCAGTTGTACTACTTCGATACATCTTCTTTTAAAGGCAGGGAGCACAACACGAATGGAAATGCGCTCAAGAGTGGAATCATGTATATTGAAGAAGAGCGTAATACCGGAAAATATAAAGTGATTGCAATTTTTAATATGAATAAAGACAGAGCAGATGAATTTTACAGAGACACTCTTCATAATGGATGGAAGAATATGAGAACCGCCCAGGAGGATATGATTTCAATGAGTGGCTATCATGTTTATCATGGAGAACTTGAACTTTCATCAAAACATGTATTCATTAATGTCAGATTCGAAAACACAAGAGACAGAGTACAGATGATCTTTCACAGACCAGACAGCAGCTCTGATAAGTATATTGGAGGTCTTGGAACTATGGTATCTGTATCTAAAGGAAGAAGTTCAGCTCCCTGTCTTCAGTACATTGCACTGGCTGATACATCTCTGGAGGTGTCAGCGGAAGAACTGGCATCGCATATGCTGATGCATTATCCAAGTATCAAAACATACGAAACAATTGATGATCTGGTAGATTTTGTCGTGAATTTATATTCACAGGATCCGGAGATGGCAAGTCAGTTACGGAGACTTTCTGATGAACAGAAAAAAACACTGGTAAGAAATTATATTGATAAGATTGTGAATGATACGGTGGAGAAAAATCTGTTCAGAACAGTTGTAGTTTCACAGGTGGATGATGATGAATTCTATCATTATATCAAAAGAATCAAGGCCCGTATGAATGGGGAGTGGAATAAATGATGTCTACAAATGAAAAAGAAAAAACAAATGAGAAGCCTTTTTCGGAAAATGAAAGAGCAGCTGTTGAACGGACATTTAATGCAATTGTCAATGAGATGAAAAAGCATGGACTTCCAGATGTAGGACTTCTGAAAAGAGCTTTTGAGCTTGCAGACGAACAGCATGCAGGTACTCGCAGAAAGACAGGGGAGCCATATATTATGCATCCACTTCAGGTCGCAAAGATACTGGCTGACTGTGGACATGAGAGTGATATGGTTGCAGCAGCTCTTCTTCATGATGTGATAGAGGACTGCAATGTGGACAAGCATGATCTGGAGATGACATTTGGCATCAATATCGCAGATATCGTGGATGCAGTTACAAAAGTCAGTGCTTTTATGGCGCCGGAAGAAAATATGTCAAAACTGGATCTGGATGCTATGTCAGATATTAAGTTTCTGACGGAAAGTGCCAAAGTAAAAAAGGCAGTGTATATTAAATGCGCAGACCGTATTCATAATCTCAGGACAATTTCTATTTTCCCGGAAGAACAGCAGAGAGAAAAGGCATACCATACGAGAAATATCATTATTCCGGCAGCCAAAAAACTTCATATTCACAACCTTGTGGATATTCTCAGTACCCTTTGCTTTCAGATTGAGAATCCTGGAAAATACAAGGAAATCAAGAGTGTATATGAGAGAGTTTTAAGAGAAAACAGAGACACTTTCTATGGTCCGTTTGGCCTGATTGAAGAAACGAAAAGAATGATTATGGAAGATGGTCGTTTAGGCCCTAACATGGCAGGCGTAGAATTTGTAAAACGGACAGTTGACAGTCTTAGAGAGGAATTGATTGGAAAACTTCATACAGCATTTGATGTAGAAAAAATATTTACAAAAGAAAATGCTGAATTGTTTGATATTTACTTCATAACAAGTGACCTGTATATGAAAAAGCCGGAGAATCTGTTCTTTGCATGTTATGACAGACTTCATACAAGCTCATTCGAATTTACAATCACAGGATTTCATCAGGATGATTACGAAAATTACTATATCATGAAAGACTGGAGAGGCAATATGTATCGCCTGTTTATCCAGTCAGAGACAGAATATATGGAATTTACACATGGTGTTCTTGTTTCAACAGAGATTAATGATTTCAACAGAGGACTGGGGTATGTTAATAAAGGGGAACCTGGGGCACCGGAAGAGAAAATGATTCCTGTATTTAAAAAGGATGGATCCTCAATGATGATTGCAAATGGATCTACTGTACTGGATTTTGCTTTTGCAATTGATCCGAACATCGGTATTTGTGCCAAATATGCATTTCTCAATGGAAGTAAAACACAGACACCTATTTCGACCCGTCTGAAGGCCGGTGATATGATAGAAGTAGTTGCTGACCATGATAAGAATGACCAGGCCAATGATACAACGCATGCTACAGTGAGATGGTTTGAGTATCTTCATACGAGAGAAGCCATAAAAAATCTTTCCAGATGGCTTGAAACACATATGGATGCGGCTGTTCCGATCATGCCGGTATATGATGAAAAAGGACAGAAATATGAGATTGACATGGCGGCGACGGTATTGGACTTTGCTTTTCTTCTGGATGAACAGGCAGGTCTTCATGTAAAAAAAGCATATATCAATAAAAGCCACACGCCGGCAAAACTGGATACAACTTTACGATATGGGGATACAGTCCGTCTGGAATATGATCCAGATGATACAGAGACACCGGTTTTTACCTGGCTTGGAATTGTAAAGACCAAATATGCAAAAGACAGACTGATTACATACTTTAACAAAAAATTCAACATGCAGTAAACAATATGGGAGGATAAACAGTGAAGCAAAATACAGAAAAATCTGTTTATTACAGATATAGCAGACAGTTCAAAGAAATGAAAAAAAACCTTGAAGAAAATAATAAGGCTTTGAATGAAATGAGAGAAATAATGAGTCATCAGCAGAAAATTGCGGAACAGCAACAGGAAATTATGACTTTATTTTATCAGGAATACCAGTCTTTGAAGAAAAGACAGGGCAAGCACCAGTTGATGAACTATATTCGAATGAGAGATTCTATGCTTAAGGATATTGCCTATTATGAAAATAATTGTCTGGAAGGAAATGGTATCTGTAAAATTCTCAGGAACTATGTAAGTACATTAACAGAGATTCTGGAAGACGAGAGTGTGGAGATTTTAACTTCCAGCAATGGAGAATTGTTTAATCCGGAAACACAGAAACCAATTAAACGTATTCAGGCTCCCCAGGCAGAATATAATAACGTAGTTTATGAAGTGTTTAATTGTGGTTACAGATGGAATGGAATGATGCTGAAAAAAATGGATGTATCAGTCTGCGTTTACAGATAATATGGAAGGTGGTATAAATGGCAAGATTTGAAGCAGGTATTGTAGGAATAGACCTTGGTACAACAAATACACTGATCAGTTACTTTGATGAGATCGGGCAGAGAGGAGAGTGCTGTGTTAATCAGGAGGGAACAAATCTGATTCCCTCTGCGGTGTTTTTTGAGACAAATGAATCTTATGTCGTGGGAGCGATCGCAAAAGAAGGTGCAGTGATACATCCCGACAATACAGCGATGTACTTTAAGAGAAAGATGGGATTTACCAAAGAGGCGATCACAGTGGACGGCAAGACTTTTTCACCACAGCAGGTTTCAGCACTGGTACTAAAAGAGGCGAAAGAAAGTGCCGAAAATGAACTGGAAGAAGAAGTCAGAGACGCAGTTATAACGGTGCCTGCTTACTTTAGTTCTGATTCACGTCAGGCCACAATAGAGGCAGGAAAAATAGCAGGACTTAATGTTGTGGATATCCTGGATGAACCGGTAGCAGCACTATATCATTGTGATTCCATAAATAATTTAAAAGACAAAATTGTACTGGTGTTTGATCTGGGTGGAGGAACTCTTGATCTGGTCGCAGCGGAAATTACACAGGATGAAATAGAGGAAATAGCTATCAACGGAGATATCCATCTGGGTGGAAGCGACTGGGATCAGGCATTTCAGAAGTATATACGTAACAAATATCTGAAAGGCAGAACGTTTGAACCGGATGATGAACAGGATTTTCTATTGTCTGTAGAGAAAGCAAAGATTGCGTTAACCAAAAAAGAGAAAACACGAATTAATGTCGCTACAAAGCAGGGACGTGTTCCGGTTGAAATAACACGTGCAGAATTTGAAGAATGTACAAAGTCATTATTAGCGAGAGTAACAGAAATCCTGATGGAACTTATGAGTGATTTATTTGATAGAGGCGTGAGTGAGTTTGACAAAATAATCATGGTTGGCGGTGCAACCAGGATGGTGCAGATCGAACGCATGTTGCGTGAGTTCTTTCCAAATACAGAAATTGTAGCAAAAGATCAGGATGAAGCTGTTGCGAAGGGAGCAGCAGTCTATGCGAAAGCATTGTCTAATCCTTCAAAAAACAAAACATTTTCTGTAAAAAGGACATTTAAACCAAAGAAATTAAATCGAATCAGTACGAGAAGTTATGGGCTGGAAGCTCTGCTGGGTGATGGTGGAGAACGCAGGATATGTAATATGATCTACCGTTCCGAAGAATTACCGATTGTAAAGAAAAAATCCTTCTTTACCAGCTGTGAGAATCAAAAAGTTGTAAACTTGAAAGTATACGAAACCACATCGAATGAAAGATACGTAAAAATCAATCCGAAGGCATTGCTTGGAAACTGCATTCTGAAGATTCCGAATGACATTCCGAAGGCTTCAAATATTGATGTAACCTTTGTACTTAATGAAAATGGAATCTTATCAATAGAAGGTGTAGAACCGATCAGTGGAAAGTCCATAAAAGCTACCATGGAGTCAAAAGCTTTACTGGAAGCAGAAGAAATACTGGAACAAAAAGAAAATATAGAAACTATGGTAAAGATGTATTGATGTAAAAGAAAGGTATGATGCTGAAATGTGTCATACCTTTTTCACTTATAAGATCTGAAATTGCTGTTTCTGAATATGTATGAATCTTTCCTGAGACATGATTCCTCAGAAGACATTATCATGGTAAAAATAGAGGGTAGCATAGTATTTAAAATTCAGGAAAGTCAGGTGAGAAGATATCATGACAAAATTTAAAAATATTGTTGTGGAGTATACTGAGGATGCTGGTCAGATACGTGTGGCGGGCATGAATGGAGAATGGAACAGAGAAATGATCATCAGTGACTGCGGTATGCCAGAAGAACTGAAAGGCAAAAAGGCTACGTTTCTTTATCCATACAGTGCGGTGGAACGTGAATGGCATTTATTAAAAGAACAGGCACAAAACTATCAGATCACCCCTGTAGGATATGTCAATACAGTAGCAGGAATAACAGAGTTTTACAGAAAGCAGAAGGCAGTCAGCGGTACAGATAGGGACCTTATCACAGTAAATGTCAACAAAAAGTTTGCAGAGATCGGTTATCTGAAAAATACAAGTAAGTTTTATGAAATTCGGGAAACACAGAGAATGGATTTCTGCATGGAAACGGACAAAGAAGTTCTTCGCCAGGTTCTGGCAGAGATTAAAAAACTGTTATACAGACACCGGATTTCAAAAGCAGTTATTTTGCTGGCAGGAAAAATCTGGTTAAAACAGGAAATAGTTGAACTGGTAAAAGACAGGTTCAAGGATTGTACAATTGCATCATACAGACCCGATGTGGCAGCTTTGTTGGGAAGTGTACTCTATATGAGAAATCATACAATAATTTCTACAAGCTGTTCTTTTCCAGAAGGATATGAGCTGTACCATTACAGAGGATTCTGGGGTGAGGTAAGTAAACTCAACGACTATCAGAAAGAGGGATACTGGAAAATCCTGGAAGCAGTTATGAATGGACAGAAAGAAGTCCGAATCAAAGGCACGATGAAAGATATGGAATATATATATGCTGCGTTAAGCATTGATTATCCGGAAATCCGAATAATCTGGAAGTATGTCAAAAGTGTGTGTTATCTGGAAAAGATTCATAAGACGGATTTTATAAAGATAGTTATTGAATATAATTCTTCTGGCAGAAGCCTGTTGAGTCGTATAAGCAGTAAGGCCGGGGAGATTCTGCGAGAATGTACGGAACGAAACAATACATGGTCGGACAGAGAAATTATTAAAAAATTATATGTTTATATGGCAGAGAATTATTGCTATACAAAGGAAAAAAACAGCGATGGCAGCTTTCCAGAATACACTTATACTCTGGAGACACTCCTTCGAAATGGTGTATGCCATGGATTTGCAACTTCATTTATCTACCTTGCAAGAAGGATTCAGATAGGAATTGGTTACGTCGGTGGCAAAGCGGATGGAGCAGTATTCGGCGGACATGCATGGAATATGGTACAGACTGTCAACGGAGATTACAGGCATATGGATATTACGTGGGATCTGGGCAGAGGGAGAAGTGAGAATGAGATGAAATATTATATAGTAGATGACATTGGTATGAGAGCGAGACGACATTTCTGGAAAGTGCAGGACTATCCACGCTGTGTCTGACATTTATATTTATCTCACTCCACGGGTACAGAAAAATGCTCACCATACGAAATATATTGATATATCTACATGCGAGTATTCGTCGAAAACAGGAATGAAATTCCGCCAGTTTATTCTTGGTAAAGGAAATTGTCTAAGTTCTGATAAGGAGAGCGAGTTTTTGGATATGATGCAACAACATCCATATATCCATATTGAGAAAGAAATTTATGAGAAATTTGCTGATGATATTTCGGAATATTTTCCAGAACTGCACTGGTCATATTCATATGATACGATAGAGGCAGATGGAGCGGCAAAAGCGTTCTCCCATCTCTACTTCACACTGTGGAGATCGGGAGTTCTGGAACTCCTGTACAAAGCTGCACTTCCGAATCTGGCATTTGCTGTCCAGACGGAACTGGCAGAGAATATCAATAGGACAGGCACAAGGCCACAGGATATTTTTGGTCTGCCTCTGCACATGCTGAGAATTCTGGACTCGTATGGACAGGATGCAGAGAAAACTCTGGAGTATGCCATTTTTACAGAAAACATGAACCGGCAGAATCGAGTAAAAACGAAGGCTGTGTTTACGAAATACCGGGATTTTATAGAGAAGAACATTCCTACAGGTATGCAGTGGAAGTATCTGGAGAAGATCTTTGAATTAAATGTTGGATCGGAAAGAGAATTACAGCAGAGCAGGATTATTTATTGGGCGCTGGGAATGTCCAGGTGTGAAAAAAGCATTGACAGATACGTCCTGTTTCAGAAGCAGCAGCGGATCCTTGCGGAATATTTTCCGTATCATGGAGTACCGGCAGAGTGGGGATTGGAACGGGCACTTGAGATGCAGAAACTGATCCTTGATGAACTTCCGAATGAAGCATACATCAATACTGATCTGAAAAAAACTGCGGCCACCTGTGATCTGAACGGATTTCAGAATGAAAACTACATAACAGTAGTACCGACATCACTGAAACAGATTACATGTGAAGCCAGAGGGCAGAATAACTGTCTTATAGAATGTGGATATGTGCGGAAAGTGGTGGATGGTGAATGTATACTTGTCTTTATCAGAAAAAAGAAAAAGATAAATAAAAGTTTTATTACGGTTGAAATCTCACCTGACAGAAAGATCGTGCAGGCTTTGGCTGCGGACAATCAGGAACTGAATGAGACACAACAGCAATTTCTTGAGGCGTTTGCCAGAGACAGACATATCAGCTTGCAGAACCAGACGGCTGGATTTCCTGTTTGAAAATTCAGATTTCCACATTGATATTTAAATTACTATATCTTTACTGGAAAAAAAATCTGAGAGACATAAAATTAAGACATACCAGATGGTACAGGAGTACCGGACGGTGTGTCTTTTATTTTTATAATCTGGAAACAAAGAGGTGAAAGATATGAAGGTGGTTGTTTTTCAGTTACTGGCAGTTGCTTCTTTAGCTGTTTTGGCAATATTTCTGTGGATTTCAATGGAATTTACAAGGGACGGAACAAATAGTGACGGAGAGTTAATATGGGACCTAAGGGCAGAGCGAATTGCTGCACCAAAGAAAAAATTCTGGAAAGTGTGGACTGAAGAAGGCAGACAGTCCAATGTATCATTGCCAGAAGGCTGTTATTACTGTGGAAACAGACGTATCAGTGATGATATTTATGTAGATTCTTCCGGAGGCACTGTCAGGATGTATCTCAACGTACAGAAAGAGAAGTTATATCTTTCTGTATTAAAAGGCAATATCTACATCGATAATCAGCTTTACTGCGCGGACCCTTCAAAAAGAATCGAAATTCAGGAATATGCAAGAATCCGGATCTCAGATGATATTGAAGTAAGATTTAACAAGAGGAGGAAGAACAGATGGAGTTAATATTATATAACGTATTTTGCATCAGTCTTTTTTTCTGGGTGACAGGTTCTGTAAAGTATGAATCATCATTGCCGCTTATCTGTTATCTGACAGGAGTGATTCTTGCAGAAGCATGGGTTCTGATCATGAAATGTGCAGGAAGAGATAAGACGACAAATGCAGGAGCGATGATGGTAGCAGTCCTGATCAATATTGGCATGGCAGTAAACTATCGCTGTACGGATGTATCAAACGGTCTGAAGGAATTACTGGAAAATTCTTATGTTATGGATCTTGTACTTATGTTAATTGCGTTTGCAGTGGTATATCTGATGGTCCGATTTACAAACCTGTATAAATCCAGAATGTTCAATCAGTTTATTGCGATTGTTCTTCCGGTTTGTATCTTTGGAGCCAGATTATCAGGAAGAACATCTGGAGGGTCATACATTTATTTTGCGGGATTTATCATCTTCGGCAGTGTACTCATGGGTTTTCCATTTGTCAGTGCCTGGTGTATGGCATCCAGAGAGAACAGATACTGGAATGGGAAGGTTGGAAACATTTCATGGAATCTTATCGGATATCTGTTTTACATGTTTCTGTTGTATGGAGGCTGCCTGCTATGTAATGAGATGGGGTTACTTTTGATTCTGGGGCTGTGTGGAACTGTGCTGTTTCTTATTCGGTGCAAAGATCTGAAATCAAAGATTTTCTATATCTCTGCATGTGCCGGAGGTGCTCTGGCAGCAGGTATGGGCGTGACACATGTGTGGAACAGGGTTCAGATCTGGCTTTCTCCACACAAGGCCTTCACAAATGTGAACCTTATGGAACAGGCAGAGTCTGTACTATATCTCTTCAGACATATCAAGATGATGGGCTACTGGGGCAGAGGATGGGGAAGCCTTCCTAAAAGTATCTATCCCACTCTGGAGAGTGACCATGCACTTATTACCGTCTTGAATGACTGCGGAGTGTTGTTTCTGGCAGTCGTGCTTGTTTTGAGCGTATTGCTTGTTCGATGGATGTTGGTTTCTCCAAAGATGGCAGATACATACGATCGTTGCGCTGAAAATCTATGAGGATACAATGTCAGTTAGTCATGTGGATAAAGAAGAAGGTACTTTTCTGGGCAAATGCTATCTGAAGATCCAAGGAAACCTTCCTCAGAATTCACCGATCAAAGTTGAAATGAGCCTGGATGAAAATGGTACACTTTTTATCCGCGGATCAGAAGAGTCTGGGAAAACAGAAGTGACGGCATATATTGAGACAAATGCGTTGCTGAGACCGGATGAGCTGGTGAAAGAGCGTGCACAGGTTGAGGATGTATTTGTTAATGTAGAATAAATGGAGATTATGGAAACAAAGCGTAATAACAGATAAAGTGAGGTGGAGTAACGATGAAACAGATAGCGAAGTACAGATGCGGTTTCTATTATGACCAGTTAGATATAGACGATCAGTTCCTTTACCGACGTGTTGCAGATGCAGTTGCTAAGTTCAAACCAGAAGTATCAGTAGAAGACGGACAAATGCTTCACAAAGTCAAAGTAAGCATTAAGTATGATAACCCGGAACTTTGCTATTGGTCAGTGGATGACAGTGAGGAAAATGCTGGAACTTTGAAATTGAGTTATATAACAGAATCGGCAGAAGAAGCAGAAAGTCTGGTGAAGGAGTTAAGAGAAAAAAGAAGAAGAATCTGTGAAGAGCTTTTTAATGAAAAAACAACCCAGGTAGAAAGAGTTGCCAGAATATATGATTATCTGGTAAAAACAGTGTCTTACGCAGACAATGAACTATTGCTTCCCGAAACTGCGCCATGGATTTACGACATCCGTGGTCCTCTTCTTCGTGAACGTGGAGTGTGTCTTGGAATTGCACAGACTTTTAGTTACATCTGTCAGGTACTTCATATTTCCTCATTTCTTGTAACTGGTGAGGCTGAGATTGCAGGGGATACCTGCAATCACGGCTGGAATATGATGGAATTGGAGGGAGAGTTTTTTCATCTGGATGCAACTGCGGAAATTACGGATGGTTCTGCCGAGGATAACAGAAGATACTTTATGAAAAAAGATGAAGACTTTCAGGACAGACGCTGGGCCCAAGGTATTTATCCAAAAGCTGTTTAGGAGGAAAGATGGTCATGAAAAAAATTGGAGTATTATTAAGTCTTGTGATAATATTGTTATTGGGAATGCCTGCTGAGTGCATGGCAAGTGAGCAGAAGAGCCTGGCGACAGAAGTGCAAAACTTAAAAGGCCTGATTCAAAAAGAACTTGAAAAGGAGTTCGGTGAAATTTTCCAGGAAGACTGGGAATTAGTTGATGGATCAGCAGAGCACACAGGTATTCTGGATTGCGATAATGATACAATAAATTGCTATAAAGATGGAGATAAAGTACTGGTTCTGCTTTACTCCGGATCAGGTATGTCACAGTACTGGTATAATGAAATCTATTCGGTGGATAGCGGTACGACCTGGGAGGAACCTGTACTATTGCATGGTACTTCTAGCAGAACTGACATATACTTTGTGAATGACATCATGATTATGGCCGATGGAATAGGAATGTTTAAAATTCCGAATATAAAGTACAAGAGTGATTGGACCGAAGAGTTCAAAACTATTGAGATTAATGAAATCACCCAAATTGCTGAACTGCCAGTTATGAGTAATGGACTTATAGATGTTTCGTTCAGCGATCCTGATCCGGAAAAGAACCAGATTACCATGCAGTGGTATCCATTGTATGAGGATACATCCGATTATTTATACAAAATGACGCTGAATCTTACATCATTGGAAAAAGTATCTGAAGATGATCGGTATGGACTGCAGAAAATGGCAAAATATTATGCAGAGACAGGATTCATTTATCCTGACAGCAGCCAGGAATATCTGAATGAGATTGAGTTGAATGCGAAATATCTGAAGCTGATGAAGGTACTAAAAGAACCAGATGGTATAAAGAGAGAACTTCGCTGTGCGATCAACGAGATTTATGCACGTAAAGGTTATGATTTTGCAGATACAGACCACGAAGACTATTTTGCTGAGAAAGACTGGTATAAACCAATCTTCGGCAAGCAGATATCAGAAGAAGAGCTGAATGTATACGAAAAAGCCAACATTGATTTATTGGTAAAAATAGAGAAAGAAGTTGAGAAAGCAGATGAAGCAATATGAAAAGGACGTGAAAGGAACAGAATGTGTAGAATATGGGTAACCAGTGACCTTCATATTGGTCATAACAAAGAATTTGTATACAAAGAGCGTGGCTTTCAGTCAATTGAAGAGCATGACAGAGCATTGATCTCCAATTGGAATGAACTTGTCAGCCCGGATGATCTCGTATATGTTCTGGGTGATGTGATGTTAAAAAAAGATCTTGAAGACGAAGAGTTCTTATATGCTCTTGATATACTGAAAAGACTAAATGGCGAACTTATTATACTTCGAGGCAACCATGACAGTGAGAGCAAGCTCAAAAAGTATGAAACCTGCGAAAACGTAATCAAAGCAGGCGAAGCGGCATGCTATCTGAAATATCCGGCGGTTAAAGGCTATCAGTTTTATCTGTCGCACTATCCAACTCTGGTCGCCCATGAAAAACTGAAACCAATGAGAACTGCGCTTATTAATCTGTATGGCCACACGCATCAGAAAGAACACTTTTACGAAGAGCACCCTTATATGTATTGTGTGTGTTTAGATGCACATGAAATGAAGCCTGTACTTCTGGATGATATTATTGAGGAAGTAAAAGATAAAAGGCTTGCCTATGAAGAAGCTATGAAATAACAAAGAATGTCCGGATGGATAGCCTTCAGAAAAGACAGAAAGGGGAGTAATCATAAGATGCATACAGAAAACACAGAATTTAACAGACTTTTAGTTACAGGAGATCTCCATGGCGATACCGCAGCACTGACAATGATCGCCAAAAAGTTACTGCAGGGTGATGTGCTCTTTGTTGCCGGTGATTTCGGTTTCATCTTTAGGGACAATCAGGATGAGCGGTCATTTCTTAATGACGTGGATATGTTTTTGCGAAAACTTGGCGCTTTTCTCGTATTTGTTGATGGCAACCACGAAAATCACAAAGCACTCAATGAATTTCCGGTTGATTCCTGGCAGGGTGCATGGGTTCATCTGATAAGGAGCCATGTTATTCATGTACTGCGTGGGGAAGTCCTCACCTTGAAAGGCAAGAATATCTTTTGCTTTGGTGGCGCTTTTTCCATCGACAGATCCTGGCGCGTGCTTGGCGAGTCCTATTGGGAAGAAGAAATTCCTACTGATGAAGATTATTGCAATGGCAACACGAATCTGGAAAAATGCGGCTATAAGATCGACTATGTTCTCACACATACCTGTCCTATAGATCTTGTGCTCCGTCTTGGAAGTTATCATTCATCAATGGAGGAACAACCATTACAGAATTATCTCCAGTATGTAAGTGATCAGGTCTACGGATCGTTGCAAAAATGGTTCTTTGGACATTGGCACAAAGATCGTGTGATAGGACTGGATGGGAAGTTCCGTGCAATCTACCTTGATGTAGTAAATATGGAGACGGGAGAAATAATCGAATAATTCAGATAACAAAAAATCCTTTTGATTTTACATCAGAAGGACTTTTTTTGTGTAAAATAACTAAAAACCAACGCGGCAAATTATCAAAAAGCAACGAAATATCGAAAGCACTTCTAAAAAAAGACATGTGTCCTATGACAAAGGACCAACGCCGCTTATACTTTGAACTAACAAATGCGGATGACAAAATCAAAAAAACATGAAGGGAGACGCCATAATGAAACGGAAAATAATGGCAATATTATTAGCAGCAGCGATGACTGGATCGCTGGCAGGATGCGGAAGTACACAGGACAAAAATGCGGCTGATGCTTCTGAACAAAAAATGAAAGTAGCAATGGTAACAGACTCTGGTGATATCACCGACCAGAGCTTCAATCAGATGACTTACGAGGCATGTAAGGCATGGGGAAAAGAAAACGATATTGAATTCAACTATTACAAACCACAGAGTGACTCCGATGAAGCAAGAACAGCAAGTGTGGATCAGGCAGTAGCGGATGGCGCGAATGTGATCGTATTATCCGGCTACGTATTTGCCCCGACTGTGATCGATGAATCGGATCTTTATCCGGAAGTTAAATTTCTGGCACTGGACGTAAGTGCCGGTGATATCTGCGAAAAAGGTATCGGAGAAGGATATGACTATAATCCGGATCACTACAATGTGACCGATTACTACAACGAAGATAACGTATACTGCTGTACTTATCAGGAAGAGCTTTCTGGATTTATGGCAGGTTATGCGGCAGTAATGCTTGGCTACCGTCATCTGGGATTCCTCGGAGGAATGTCTGTTCCAGCGGTCAACCGTTATGGATACGGATACGTACAGGGCGCGGATGCAGCGGCAAAAGAACTTGGAATTACCGATGAAGTGCAGGTCGAATATGTATGCGGCGGACAGTTCTATGGAGATGCAGATATCACAGCTTACATGGATACCTGGTATGGATCAAAAGGTGTAGAAGTCGTATTTGCCTGTGGTGGAGGTATCTATACTTCAGCGGCAGAGGCGGCAGTCAAGACCGGTGGAAAAGTAATCGGTGTTGACCTGGATCAGTCAGTAACGATCAATGAGTACAAAGACGGACTGACCGTGACATCTGCGATGAAAGGCCTGCAGGTCACCATTGACAATGTACTTGATGCGATCCTGAATGACGAATGGGATGAGTACGTAGGAAAGATCGAAAACCTTGGAATGGAATCACCGGACCCGGTTGAAAACTATGTACAGCTTCCGGAAGAGACGACACAGTGGGATGATACTTTTACAAAAGAAGATTATCAGAAACTGGTAGAGAGAATGTACAACGGAGAATATGAAGTCTCAAGTGACAGCACAACATTTCCGGAAACAGAGATCACAGCGACCGATTACGGCAGCATTAAATAACAGGAATAATAAGCGGTGAAATAAAGGAGGAAAATAATGAGCGAGTATGTTATTGAGATGTTAAATATAACAAAACGCTTTCCGGGTATTGTAGCGAATGACAATATTACACTTCAGCTAAAAAGAGGTGAGATCCATGCACTGCTTGGAGAAAATGGTGCCGGAAAATCAACGCTGATGAGTGTTTTGTTTGGATTGTATCAGCCGGAAGAAGGAGAGATCCACAAAGACGGTAAAAAAGTTGAGATCCAGGACCCGAATGATGCCAATGAACTTGGAATTGGTATGGTCCATCAGCATTTTAAATTAGTAGAATGCTTTTCCGTACTGGACAACATTATGCTTGGAGTAGAAACTACGACAAAAGGTGGCTTCCTTAAGAAAGACGAAGCAAGAAAAAAAGTAGTAGAGCTGTCTGAGAAGTACGGACTTGCCGTTGACCCGGATGCAAAGATCGAAAATATCACCGTGGGTATGCAGCAGAGAACGGAAATCCTGAAAATGCTGTATCGTGATAATGAAGTCCTGATCTTTGATGAGCCGACAGCAGTACTTACTCCGCAGGAAATCCAGGAGCTCATGGTGATCATGAAAAATCTGGCGGCAGAGGGAAAGAGCATTTTGTTTATCACTCATAAACTGGCTGAGATCATGGCAGTAGCAGACCGCTGCAGCGTTCTTCGAAAAGGAAAATACATCGGAACCGTAGATATCAAAGATACTACTCCGGAAAAACTTTCCGCAATGATGGTTGGAAGAGATGTAAACTTTATTGTCGACAAAAAGCCGGCCAAAACAGGAGATGTTGTATTAAGCGTAAAAAATATGACGGTTGCATCAAAACAGCATAAGAATAATGCTGTAAATAATGTATCTTTTGATGTCAGAAGAGGAGAGATCGTATGCATAGCAGGAATTGACGGAAATGGCCAGTCAGAACTGGTATACGGTCTGTCCGGACTGGAACCGTTAAAAGAAGGAACCATCACAATGAATGGTCAGGATATTACCAATATGCCGATCCGCAAACGTATCACTTCCGGCATGAGCCATATTCCGGAAGACAGGCATAAACATGGCCTGGTACTTGATTATTCACTGGAAGACAACATTGTTCTGGAACGTTATTTCGAACCACAGTTTACAGACCGCTTCGGTTTCCTGAAGAGAAAAGAAATCAGAAAGTATGCGGATCGTCTGATCAAACAGTACGATATCCGTTCCGGTCAGGGACCGATCACAACAGTACGTTCCATGTCCGGAGGAAATCAGCAGAAAGCGATCATCGCGAGAGAAATCGACAAAGATCCGAAATTCCTGATCGCAGTACAGCCGACCAGAGGATTGGATGTCGGTGCGATCGAATACATTCACAAACAGCTTGTGGCTGAGCGTGATGCAGGAAAAGGTGTATTATTGGTAAGTCTTGAACTGGATGAGGTCATGAATGTCTCAGACCGCATTCTGGTCATGTACGAGGGCGAGATCGTCGGAGAATTTGACCCGAAAAAAGTATCCGTGGAAGAGCTTGGATTATACATGGCAGGTTCGAAGAGAAAGGGGACAAAAGAAAATGGATAAAAAACAGAAATTTCTGAGAAATAATGGATTTCAGACGGTACTGGCATCTCTGATCTGTATTATCATAGGTCTTATCATTGGATTTGTCGTACTGCTGATCATTTCACCTGCCGGAGCAGGAAAAGCGATCACTGCGATCTTGAAAAACTTTTTCTATTATCCGAATGCCGCAGCGGCGACGAAATATTTTGGAACGACGTTGATAAAAGCATCTGCACTTTTGATGTGTGCATTATCTGTTATATTTGCCTACAAAGTAGGCCTGTTCAATATCGGTGCTGCAGGCCAGTATGTGATCGGTGCAGGCGGATGCCTGTATATGGCATTAAAGTTTAACATGCCGTGGTATGTATGCCTGATAACAGCAGTAGTTATGGCTGCTCTTATAGGCGGAATTTCAGGCGCATTAAAGGCATATCTGAATGTAAATGAAGTAATTTCCTGTATTATGCTAAACTGGATTTCTCTTTACAGCATTAATATGTTATTATCACAGGTAAAGGATGGTTCTACACCATATACAAAATTATTATTCAGCTACAACAAGAGCGCAATGCTTCCGACAGCCGGATTAAATGAACTGTTTCACAATAAATATATGACGATCGGTGTACCGATGTCAGTTATCGTAGCGATCATTGTATGGGTCGTGCTGCAGAAAACAAAATTCGGTTTTGAATTAAAGGCAACAGGAATCAATAAACTGGCTGCAAAATACTGCGGTATGCGTGAAAAAAGAAATATCATCGTTACTATGATGATCTCCGGAGGTCTTGCAGGCTTTGGTGCAGGAATCTTCTACTTAAGCGGAATTGAACAGTGGATGGTGCAGCAGACGAGTGTGCCGGGGATGGGATTCAATGGGATCGCAGCGGCATTTCTTGGAGGCCTGAACCCGATCGGAACAATTTTTGCATCTTATTTTATCCAGCATATTACCAGCGGTGGTACTTATGTAGATACAACAACATACTGTACACAGATTTCTGATCTGATCTCAGCGTTTATTATTTATCTGTGTGCGTTTGTATTCTTCTTCAAGATCTGGTTTAACCGTTACCTGGACAAAAAAGAAGAAAGAAATGCAAAAGTAGAGGAAGGAGGCCGGAAATAATATGACATTATTAGTTCAGTACACATTGATCTTTGCATCCGTTCTGGCTCTGGTTGCCCTTGGAGGCTGTTTTTCTGAGCACAGCGGTGTAATTAATATCGGTCTGGAAGGTATTATGGTAATGGGAGCACTCGGTGGTGCTCTGGCAATGAAATTTATTCCGGCATCAACACCAGGAATCGTTTTATTTATCCTGATCGTGCTGACAAGTGCTCTGGTCGGAATGGTGTTTTCACTGTTCCTTGGAGTTGCGGCGATCCACTTCAATGCAGATCAGACACTGGTTGGAACAGCATTGAACTTAATGGGAACAGCAGCGGCAGTTGTTATCGTAAGAGCAATCAATGTGGCAGAAAATCCAGATAACGTATCTTCTACCGTAGTATATCGTCAGGCGAAACAGGTATTTCTGGTAAAGATCGGAGATTTTGAATTTAATTGGTTTATGCTGCTTGTTGTACTGGCAATCATTGCCTCACATGTAGTATTATATAAGACAAAGTTTGGTCTTCGTTTATGTGCATGTGGAGAGCATCCGCAGGCAGCAGATTCCGTAGGTATCTCTGTTTATAAGATGCGTTATGCAGGTGTACTGATCTCAGGTGCACTTGGTGGTCTTGGCGGTCTGGTCTACATCACTGCAGGTGTAAGTGAATGGAAATTTGAAAATGGTGTAGCAGGATTCGGTTTCCTGGCACTGGCAGTTATGATCTTTGGTCAGTGGAGACCGGTCAACATTGGACTGGCAGCACTGTTATTTGGATTTTTCCGCGCACTGTCAAATGTGTACACCGGATTTGCACCACTTGTAGCATTAAAACTTCCAAGCAGCTTATATAATATGCTGCCATACATTATTTCTCTTATCGTGCTTGCTTTTATTTCACAGAAATCAAGGGCACCAAAGGCAGAAGGAATCCCATACGACAAGGGACAGAGATAAAACAAAAAGAAATGAAAACAGGATATATAGTTACCGGAAAGAGAGGAAAAAAACATGAAAAATTATTCAGAAGACGCAAGCAAACAGTATCATATCCAGGTAGGTAAGGGAGAAGTCGGACGTTACGTTATTTTACCGGGAGATCCGAAACGCTGCGAAAAAATCGCAAAATATTTTGATGATCCGGTTTTTGTGGCAGACAATCGTGAATATGTGACTTATACCGGAACTCTGGACGGAGTAAAGGTAAGCGTGACTTCCACCGGAATCGGCGGACCGTCTGCTTCTATTGCAATGGAAGAACTTTATCGCTGCGGTGCAGATACTTTTGTACGTATCGGAACCTGTGGTGGAATGCAGCCAGAAGTAAAGAGCGGAGATGTTATCATTGCAACAGGTGCTATTCGTATGGAGGGAACCAGCAAAGAGTATGCACCGATCGAATTTCCGGCGGTAGCAGACCTGGAAGTGACTAATGCCCTTGTGGAAGGAGCTAAGAAAGAGGGCTGCGAATTCCATACAGGTGTAGTTCAGTGTAAAGATGCATTTTATGGACAGCATGAGCCGGAAACAAAACCGGTCAGCTATGAACTGATGAACAAATGGGAAGCATGGAAACGCCTCGGCTGCCTTGCTTCTGAGATGGAATCCGCTGCCCTCTTCGTAGTGGCAAGCCATTTAAGAGTACGTGCAGGCTCCTGTTTCCTGGTACTTGCAAATCAGGAAAGAGAAAAATTAGGACTGGAAAACCCGGTAGTACATGACACAGAGAAGGCAATCCAGGTTGCAGTACAGGCGATCCGTGAACTGATCCGTGCAGACAAGGCGAGGGAAAATAATAGACCGGATAAGCTGATACAGATCTGAGCCGTACAGGCAGAAAGGAATATTTATGGAAACTTATAAGAGAGTATTTGTGATCGTTCTGGATTCACTTGGAATCGGCGCAATGCCGGATTCTGAAAAATTTGGTGACAAAGGTGTGGATACTTTTGGACATATCCTGGATAAGATGGGAAAACTGGATATTCCAAATCTTCAGAAACTTGGAATGCTGAATCTGCATAAAGGTGGAAATATGGAAGGTGTAGAGAAGCCACTGGGCCGCTATATGCGAATCGGCGAGACCAGCAATGGCAAGGATACCATGACTGGACATTGGGAGATGATGGGAATTTACACAGAGAAACCATTTATCACTTTTACAGAAACAGGATTTCCAAAAGAACTGATCGATGAGCTGGAGAAGAGATGTGGCAAGCGTGTCATTGGAAATAAGAGTGCCAGCGGTACAGAGATCATCGAGGAACTTGGTGAGGAAGAAATCAATACAGGAGCGATGATCGTCTATACTTCTGCTGACTCTGTACTGCAGATCTGTGGAAATGAGGAGACTTTTGATCTTGCAAATCTGTATCGCTGCTGTGAGATCGCCAGAGAACTGACCATGAAAGATGAGTGGAGAGTCGGCAGAGTTATTGCCAGACCTTATGTCGGAAAGAAAAAAGGCGAGTTCAAGAGAACCAGTAACCGTCATGATTATGCACTCAAACCGACTGGCAGAACAGCGCTGAATGCATTAAAAGATGCAGGACTTGATGTGATCGGTGTCGGCAAGATCAATGATATTTTCTGTGGCGAAGGAATCACAGAGACGCACCATTCCGACAGTTCTGTTCATGGTATGCAGCAGACGCTTGAAATCTGTAAAGAAGATTTCCACGGACTCTGCTTTGTCAATCTGGTAGATTTTGACGCCCTGTGGGGACACAGAAGAAATCCGGAAGGATATGGCCATGAGATCGAGAAATTTGACAAAGGCCTGGGAGCTCTCATGGATGAACTGAGAGAAGATGATCTTCTCATCCTGACAGCAGACCATGGAAATGATCCGACTTATACCGGAACTGATCATACCAGAGAATATGTGCCGTTTGTTGCATATTCAAAGAAGATGAAGGAAACAGGTGCAATCGAGAACCAGGATACTTTTGGTGTGATCGGCGCGACTATTGCAGAGAACTTCGGCGTGGAGATGCCAGAGGGCACTATCGGAAAATCAATTCTCAAAGATCTGAAGTAATATATTATACTGGCGGAGAAAAGAACATGGGAGAACGGTATTTATATCAAAAGTGTCCTTTTTTGAAAGCCTTAAGCCAGGAAAAGAGGGAGCAGTTTGAAACATATTTTCGGACTGCTCCTGACTGGCTTATTGATTCACTGGTCGTAGAGAAAATAAAAAAAGGGACAACATTTATCAGAGAAAACAATCCGGCAGATACGATTTATTTTATCGTAGAGGGACTGATCGTAGCCACAGATTACCGCGTGCTTGGAGTCAGCTACGATTTTATGCAGTTTCAAAAAATGTATGCATTTGGTGGAATGGAATTTATCATGGATCTGGATGTGTACAAAACTTCACTTCGAACTGTAACAGACAGTATTGCAGTGAAGATTTCAAGAGCAATGTTTGAAAAATGGATGTACTCAGATATAAAAGCATTGAAATACGAAAGCAAACTGATAGGCGAATATCTGCTGGAACAGGCAAGAAATGAGCGCATCGTTCTCCTGATGAAAGGGACGGATCGTTTATGTCTGCTGCTTGTTTACCATTATGAGCAATATCAGAAAGATGGAATTCTTTGTGTAAAAGAAGGCCAGAAGAGCCTGGCAGATAAAACCGGAATGTGTCTGAAAAGCATAAACCGCGCAGTCAAAACACTTTCAGAACAAGGCCTGATCCGGAAACAGGGAAACAAAATCCTGGTGGAAAAACGACAGTACGAAGAAATGAAAGCACTGATCTCTGAGAAAACGGATATAGGATAGAATGCCATGTAGATGTAGGATGCAAAAAAAGCTATACTGTAGAAAAAGTACCAGAGGTGGCTGCGGGAATGAAAAATAAAATTTTGGTGATTGAGGATGACCGTGCAATTTCAGAATTGTTGTGTATGAATCTGGAAGCGGCAGGGTATGAGACTGTGGCAGCTTATGATGGGGAAGAAGCTCAGCGGCTGCTCTTATGGCATGAGGATGCAGATCTGGCAGTGGTGGATATCGTCTGGAGGAATAGGTATGAAGCTGTGGAAACGGACAGTACTTCTTATGCTGGTAACTTTATTGTGCGCGCTGATCCCGGTGGGCGCACTAAGCGTTTTTGTCACAGGAAAACGAAGTTTAAATAATGCCGCTGAGACATACGGGAGACAATTGGAAAATGGGAAGGCGCTACTGGAACAATTTTGGGATAACAGCAAATATGAACAGATGTCAGAGACCGGAAAGAAAGCCTATATGGGATTTCAGTTTCAACGATGCTGTGGAGCTGGCATGGCGTTGATCGATAAGAAAAGCAATGCTGCTATTGAAAATCTGACAGATTATGAATTTGTAGGAATTGAAAATCTGGGCTTGAAGAATGAAAATGATCCATATGCTTACAAGATACAGAAATTGGGCAAGAAATACCTTCTTCTTCAAAAAGTGGCTTTATCTAAACCAGAAGGATATGATGTCCTCTCTGTCCGGGAAGTCACGGAACTCTTTACAGAGTTGAGGCAGACAGCGGTCTGGTTTGCGGGTATCTATATGGCAGTGTTTCTGATTGCCGGTCTTTTTATTTACATGATGATGAAAAGGACTGTGGAACGGATGGAGAAACTGCAGGAGGTGGCAGAGAAACAGGAACTGCTTATGGGAGCACTTTCCCATGAAATGAGAACACCGTTAACATCCATTATTGGTTATTCAGATACCCTGCGTCATGTAAAGCTAAAAGACGAACAGAAAGATCGGGCACTGGAACACATTAACCGTGAGGGGAAACGTCTGGAGGCTCTTTCGGGGAAAATGCTACAGTTGCTGGGATTTTATCAGAACCACACCATACAGATGGAAATGACTCCGGCAGGGGACCTTTTAAATCATGTCATTGATATGGAAAAGGAACAGGCAGAGAAGAAAAAGGTGCAGCTAAAAATGGAATATGAAGCATTTTCCATGAAGATGGATCCTGCCTTGATGGAAAGCCTTCTGGTAAACCTGATCGATAATGCCCTAAAGGCCACGGATGCCGGCGGAAGTATTCTGGTAAAGGCATATGAAACATCTGGAAAAAAGATATTTGAGGTGTCTGATACAGGAATAGGAATTCCGGAGGAAGAACTGGGAAAGATCACAGATGCCTTTTATATGGTGGACAAATCACGAAGCCGTAAAGAAGGCGGCTCCGGGCTTGGACTGGCACTTTGTGTGAAGGTGGCAGAGATCCATGGTGGAAAGCTGAAGATTGAAAGCCAGCCAGGAGAGGGGACAACGGTAAGGGCTGTCTTCTGATTTACAAGTTGTTTACATTTTGATGAATACATTGGAAAGGCAATATGGTACTCTTTTCCTACAAGAAGAGGGTACCTTTTTAATATGGATAAGAAAGGATGGGGAAGTGATGAAAAAAATAAAAATGTTCATGGGAGCCGTTCTGTGTATGAATCTTTTAGTGGTATCAGGATGTGACAGTGTTGTCCAGTCTGCTGTTGTGGAAGAAAAGGATAAAACAGACCAGAAAAAAGAAGAAAACAAGGAAACAGTTCAGAAAACAGTTGCAGAACAGGTAGGGGCACCGGAAACTTATCAGGCAACGATCCAGGCAGACTTAAGATCAGCGGAGCGGGAGGATAAAGAAAATCCGATGAAGTTCACCCTGACAGCGGATGCACCGGTAAAAGTGCCGAATGTAGATGCAATCTGTTTAAAAAAAGTAAAAAGAGTGGCGATTCCTGAAGAAGAACAGAATAAAATAAAAGACACATTCGGAAAAGGACAGCCCATGCAGGAAGAGAAGAATGAGAACGAACAGGCGAGGACGTATACAGTAGATGGACTGACCTATCGGTATTCTTATGTACAGAGCGAGCAGGTATCGGATGTGGAGGAACTTGGATTTCAAATAGCGAAGTTTAGCTTTGACGATTGTGGGGACATGACCCTGGCATCAAGTGAGAAAAAAGAAAGGGAAGAACGCTTTCAAAATTATATAAAGGCAGGAAGCGGGAAAGTGTCTGAAAAGGAAGCAAAGGAGAAAGTTTCAGGTCTTGTGTCCGGAGACTGGGAGATATTTGAAAGTTCTTCAAAAGCACTTACTGAAGGAAGCACTACCCTGGAAAAAGATGACTTCATTTTTGAACGGACGATAGACGGGGTTCCGGTTAATTATGTGAGGGAAACCTCTTTGCCTGTTAATGAGCAGGCCCTTGAATGGGAAAACGAGGACGGAACACTTCATGAAGGACAGTCTGAAGGATGGGAAAATGAAGTACTGACAATGGACTTTTGCAGTGGGACACTTCAGAGCTTTCTGCACAGAAATCCCATAGAAGCATCGAATGCTTCCGATGAGAGGCTGTTCTTACTTCCTTTTGATGAGGTCAAGGATATCTTTGAAAAAACGATCACTTTGCAGGTCATGACAGAAGACAGGAATCGGATGATCTCTGTCGATGGAGGAAGCCACTACCGTTATCCGTCCATTGATGCACAGAGTGCGCAGATAACCATAACAAAGGTACAGCTGGGTTATATGCACATGCCAGACAGTGAAGGCAGCGA
>OLSB01000498.1_pt1 | contig 44343 bp, 45 predicted proteins | sample 1672071 | NCBI WGS metagenome assembly OLSB01 (sample SAMEA3136642, study PRJEB25190) | human gut metagenome | biome: human gut; feature: human-associated habitat; material: faeces | place: Austria | collected 2013 | reverse complement strand
TGCAACCGACACGTGGAGCTACTAATTTGAAAATTTGGGTCTGAACATTAACAAAAAATATTAAAAAAAATCGTATAATGTTTGCATTATACGATTTTTTGATATATAATAATACAGAAAATTTAAAAAATATAGAAAAGAGGTTTTTTTATGGGCAAAAAGTATGTTTACCTTTTTAAAGAAGGAAATGCTAATATGCGTGAATTATTAGGAGGTAAAGGCGCAAACTTAGCAGAAATGACTAATTTAGGATTACCAATTCCACAAGGATTTACTATTACTACAGAAGCATGTACAAAATATTATGATGATGGAGAAATGGTAAATAAAGAAATTGAAGAAGAAATTTTCACAGCTTTAACTAAATTAGAAGAAATAACAGGAAAAAAATTAGGAGATGTAGAAAATCCACTACTAGTATCTGTACGTTCAGGAGCTAGAGCATCTATGCCAGGAATGATGGATACAATACTAAATTTAGGATTAAATGACAAAGTATTAGAAGGAATAGTAGCAAAAAATGAAAGATTTGCTTACGACAGCTACAGAAGATTTATACAAATGTTCTCAGATGTTGTTATGGAAATACCAAAGCCATTATTCGAAGCAGCTTTAGATGAAGCAAAAGAAGCTAAAGGTGTTAAATTAGATACAGAACTTACAGCAGAAGATTTAAAAAATGTTGTTGCAAAATTTAAAGCTATATATAAAGAACAAAAAGGTGAAGAATTCCCACAAGATTCAAGAGTTCAATTATTAGAAGCTGTAAAAGCGGTATTTAGAAGCTGGAACAATCCAAGAGCTATCACATATAGAAGATTAAATGATATACCAGGAGATTGGGGAACAGCAGTTAACGTACAAGAAATGGTATTCGGAAATATGGGAGACGACTGTGGTACAGGTGTTGCATTTACTCGTAACCCAGCTACAGGAGAAAATAAAATATTTGGTGAATATTTAATGAACGCACAAGGTGAAGATGTCGTTGCAGGTATTAGAACACCACAAAGCATTGAAACTTTAAAAGAAGTAAATACAAAAGCATATGAAGATTTTATCAAATATGCAAACTTACTAGAAAAACATTATAAAGATATGCAAGATATGGAATTTACAATTGAAAGAGGAAAATTATTCTTCTTACAAACAAGAAATGGTAAAAGAACAGCAAATGCTGCATTACAAATAGCAGTGGACCTTGTAAAAGAAGGAATGATTACAGAAAAAGAAGCAGTTCTAAGAGTAGAACCATCACAATTAGACCAACTATTACATCCAAACTTTGACCAAGCTAAATTAAAAGAAGCAAAAATAGTTGCAAAAGGTTTAGCAGCATCTCCAGGAGCAGCAACAGGAAAAGTAGTATTTACTGCAGAAAGAGCTGTAGAATTACATGAAGCAGGAGAAAAAGATTTAATATTAGTAAGACTTGAAACATCTCCAGAAGATATAGATGGTATGAATGTATGCCATGGAGTATTAACAGTTCGTGGAGGTATGACATCACATGCTGCAGTTGTTGCGCGTGGTATGGGTACATGCTGTGTTGCAGGTTGCGGAGAGATAATTGTAAATGAAAATGAAAAATATTTTACATTACCAGATGGAAGAAAAGTAACAGAAGGTGAATATATTTCATTAGATGGTTCAACAGGAAATGTATATGGAGAAAAAATAGAAACAGTTCCAGCATCAGTTTCAGGAAATTTTGCTACAATAATGGGATGGGCAGATAAATATAGAAGATTAAGAGTAAGAACAAATGCAGATACACCAAGAGATGCAAAACAAGCACTTGACTTTGGAGCGGAAGGTATAGGATTATGTAGAACAGAGCATATGTTCTTTGCACCAGACAGAATTGCAGCAATTAGAGAAATGATAGTTTCTAAAACAGTAGAACAAAGAAAGAAAGCTTTAGCAAAAATACTTCCAATGCAAAGAGGAGATTTTGAAGAATTATATAGAACAATGAAAGGATATCCTGTAACAATAAGATTCTTAGATCCACCTTTACATGAATTCGTTCCACACGAAGATGAAGATATAAGAGCATTAGCAAAAGAAATGGGATTAACATTTGAAGAATTAAAATCTGTTGTAGAAGGATTACATGAATTCAACCCTATGATGGGACATCGTGGATGTCGTTTAGCTGTAACATATCCTGAAATTGCAGAAATGCAAACAAGAGCAGTTATAGAAGCAGCAATCCAAGTAAACAAAGAAGGATTAAATGTAGAACCAGAAATAATGATTCCATTAGTTGGAGAAGTTAAAGAATTAAAATATGTAAAAGACATAGTTACAACAACAGCAGATGCTATAATTAAAGAAGCTGGAGTTAGCTTAAAATATTTAGTAGGTACAATGATAGAAATACCAAGAGCCGCATTAACTGCAGATGAAATAGCAAAAGAAGCTGAATTCTTCTCATTTGGAACAAACGATTTAACACAAATGACATTTGGATTTAGCCGTGATGATGCAGGAAAATTCTTAGGAGATTATTATTCAAAGAAAATATATGAATCAGATCCATTTGCTAAATTAGACCAAACAGGTGTTGGAAAATTAGTACAAATGGCAGCAAAATTAGGAAGAGAAACAAGACCAGACCTTCACTTAGGAATATGTGGAGAACATGGTGGGAACCCAGCTTCTGTAGAATTCTGTCATAAAATAGGACTAGACTATGTATCATGCTCACCATACAGAGTTCCAATTGCAAGATTAGCAGCAGCACAAGCAGCAATCAAAAACAGCTAATTAAAAAAATATAAAGAAAAACAAAATGATCGGTAATTTATGAATTATTAGATAAAAGTAATACTATTAACTAATAACATTGATACCGGTCATTTTTTTTCATTTTATATTGACAGAAAAATCATAAATTTATATAATAGGTTTGTTGCAAAAAATAATACTAATTACAATATTTCAAATTTATAATTACAAAAAAAGGATGATTTAAACAAAAAATGCAAAACGTATTAAAAGAGGTTTTTAAAGATTATAACAATAGTAATTTAGAAAATGCCACTATTGAAAAAATAAACTTATATAAGAGAAGTAATAAATTAACACTAGACATAATTTCTAGTAATAAGATAGATATTAAAGACTTAGAAAGCTTTGAAGATTACCTTAGAGAAAGATTTAAAATAGAAAATATTGAAATAGGAATATCATATGTAAATGCTGTTGATGAGACCATAGAAAAAGATTGGGAAAATGTAGAAAGATATATATCTAAACGCTTTCCACTGATTAACAGCATATTAAAATCAAGCAAAATCTCAGTAAATGATAAAAAAGTAAAAATAACAATTGAAACAAAAAATGCAGAATTCCTATATTCATATAAAATAGATAAATCTATAGAAAGACTATTTAACAATTTGTATGGAAAGAGCTATACTATAGTATTTGAAGAAGATATTACAGAAGAAACTATTAAAAATCAAACAGAATATTTACATAAAGTACAAGAGCAAATATGCAAAAATGTTGCTACTGAGAAAGCATTTTTTGAAGAAAAGATAGAAAGAGAAGAAAAAACAGAAGATACTCCTAAAGAATACACACCTTTAATTTTTGGGAAAAGTGCGAACATCAAAGAACAAGTAGTAAAAGTAGCAGATTTAAATTCAGATTATGGAAAAATTGCATTAGAAGGAAAAGTAATAGGAACAGACACGAGAGTTTTAAAAAATGGTAAAACACTTGTTATGTTTAATTTATATGATGGAACCAGTACAATTACCTGCAAAGCCTTTGTACCACCAGAAAAAGTAGATGATGTAGTAAAAAGAATAGCAGAATCTACAAGACTAAAAATTCAAGGTAATGCACAATATGATATGTATGCTAAAGAATTAGGAGTAATTGCAAATGTAATAGTAGAAGTTCCAGCAATTGCAGAAACTACAAGAAAAGATAACTCAGAAGTAAAAAGAGTCGAGCTTCATTTACATACACAAATGAGTCAAATGGATGCTGTAACTTCTGCAACAGACTTAATAAAGCGTGCAGCAAGTTGGGGAATGAAATCAATTGCAATAACAGACCATGGAGTTGTTCAAGCTTTCCCAGAGGCAAAAAAAGCAGCAGATGCAGTAGGAATAAAAGTAATTTACGGAGTAGAGGCATATTTTGTGCCAGATGAAGAATTACCAGATGAAAAAGATGCATATAAAAAAGTAAGGCCATATCATGCTATAATATTAATTAAAAATTATAAAGGATTACGAAATTTATATGAGCTAATTTCTATATCACATCTTCATTATTTTCATAAAAGACCAAGAATTTTAAAAAGTGTTTATGAAAAATATAAAGAAGGTTTAATCTTAGGAAGTGCCTGCGAACAGGGCGAATTATATAGAGCAATTGTAAATAAAAAATCTGAAGAGGAAATAGAAAGAATAGCAAATTATTATGATTATTTAGAAGTTCAACCTCTAGGCAATAATGAATTCATGTTAAGAGATGGAACTTTTGAATCAAAACAAGATTTAGAAAATGTAAATAAAAAAATAATAGATTTAGGCGACAAACTAGGAAAACTAGTTGTTGCAACTTGTGATGTGCATTTTATGGATCCGCAAGATGAAATATATAGAAGAATATTAATGGCAGGGCAAGGATTTTCAGATTGTGATAATCAAGCTCCGTTATACTTGCGAACAACAGAAGAAATGCTAAAAGAATTTTATTATTTAAGTGAAAGCAAAGCAAGAGAAATCGTAATTGAAAATACAAATAAAATTGCAGATATGTGTGAAGAAATAAGCCCAATTTCGAAGGATAAATGTCCACCACATATAGATGGTGCAGAAGAAGAAATAAAAACTATTTGTAACCAAAAAGCAAAAGAATTATATGGAGATCCATTGCCAGAAATAGTTTCAGATAGATTAAAAAGAGAGCTTGATTCTATTATAAAAAATGGCTTTTCAACCTTATATTTAATTGCTCAAAAACTTGTTAAAAAATCTAATGATGATGGATATTTAGTAGGTTCAAGAGGTTCTGTAGGATCATCATTTGTTGCAAATATGTTAAGTATAACAGAAGTAAATTCACTACCACCACATTATAGATGTCCAAATTGTAAATACTCAGATTTTACAGATTATGGGATAGGTAACGGAGTAGACTTACCAGATAAAAATTGTCCTAAGTGTGGAGAAAAATTATTTAAAGACGGTATGGATATTCCTTTTGAAACTTTCTTAGGATTTAAAGGAGATAAAGAGCCTGATATTGACTTAAACTTTTCTGGTGAATATCAAGCAAAAATTCATAAATATACAGAAAAATTATTTGGAGAAGGAAAAACCTTTAAAGCAGGAACTGTTGGTACTATGGCTGAAAAAACAGCATTTGGCTATGTAAAAAAATATTATGAAGAACGAAACAAACCAGTTACCAATGCAGAAATTTCAAGAATAGTACAAGGACTTTTGGGCGTTAAAAGAACAACAGGACAGCACCCAGGAGGAATAATTGTAGTACCTCATGAAAGAGATATATATGAGTTTTGTCCTGTACAACATCCAGCAGATGACCCAAATTCAGACATAATTACAACACATTTTGATTATCACTCAATAGATAAAAATTTATTAAAACTAGATATGTTGGGACATGATGATCCTACTATGATAAGAATGTTACAAGATTTAACAGGAATTGACCCAAAAACAATACCATTAGATGATAAAAAAGTTATGAGCTTATTTACTTCTACAAAAGCATTAGGAATAGAACCACATCAAATAAATTCAGAAGTAGGTTCATTTGGTGTTCCAGAATTTGGAACAAAATTTGTAAGAGGAATGCTTATGGATACAAAGCCTACTACTTTTGAAGAGCTAATTAGAATTTCTGGCCTATCTCATGGAACTGATGTATGGCTAAATAATGCGCAAGAATTGATAAATAACGGTACCGTAACATTAAAAGAAGCAATCTGTACCAGAGATGATATAATGACATATTTAATAAAGAAAAATTTACCATCAGAAGATGCTTTCAAAATCATGGAAAATGTTCGTAAAGGAAAAGGATTAAAAGAGGAACAAGAGGCAATGATGAGGGAATATAATGTTCCTGAGTGGTATATAGATTCTTGTAAGAAAATTAAATACATGTTCCCTAAAGCACATGCAGTAGCGTATGTAACAATGGCATTTAGAATTGCGTGGTTTAAAGTATACCATCCACTTGCATATTATGCAGCATTTTATTCAATAAGAGCTGATGAATTTGATAGTGAAATAATGATATATGGAAAACAAAGAGTTAAAGACAAAATGAAAGAATTAGAATCTCAAGGGAATAATATAAGCCAAAAAGATAAATCAATGTATACAATCTTAGAAATAGTACTTGAAATGTACGAAAGAGGTTTTGAGTTCTTACCAATAGATTTATATAAATCAGATAGTAAAAAATTCAAAATAGAAGATGGAAAAATAAGGCCACCACTTTCTAGTATACCAGGACTTGGCGAGGTTGCAGCAATTTCTATAAGAAATGGTGTAGAAGAAGAAAAAGGAAAGTTTATATCTATAGATGAATTTCAACTAAAAGCTAAAGTAGGAAATTCTACAATAGAATTATTAAAGAAATTTGGATGCTTACAAGGTATGAGTAAAAGCAATCAGATTAGTTTGTTTGGTTAAGACAAAAAGGGGCAAGATTAATTTATTATACATTAGGAAGGAATGTGATTAAAAATGAATTCAAGTCCAATAGGAATGTTTGACTCTGGAGTAGGAGGATTAACAGTTTTAAAAGAAGTAATGAAGGAATTACCTAATGAAGATGTTGTTTATCTAGGGGATACTAAAAGATTTCCTTATGGTACAAAATCAAAAGAAACAATTATAAAATGTACTAGAGATGCAGTAGAATTTTTTATAACTAAAAAAGTTAAAATGATTGTTATAGCTTGTGGAACTGCTACAAGTCAGGCATTAGAAGAAATACAGGGAATATATAACATTCCAATTATAGGAATAATAAAACCAACTGTAAAATATTTATCGAGCCAAAAAAATATAAAAAACATTGGAGTTATTGCAACAACAGGAACAATAAATAGCAAAGCATGGGAAAAGAATTTACTAAAAGAAATGCCAAACATTAATATAATAAGCAAACCTTGTCCACTTCTTGCACCAATGGCAGAAGAAGGCTGGGTAGATAATGAAATTGCAAGATTGACAATAAAAGAATACTTAAAAGATGTTGATAATATAGATAAATTGATTTTGGGTTGCACTCATTATCCATTATTCAGTAAATTGATAAAAGAAGAAATTAGTCCTAAAACAGAAATAATAAATACAGGAATTGTGATTGCTAAATACCTAAAAGATTATCTAAGCAAAAATGGCTTAGAAACAAGCAAATCAAAAGGAAAATGCACAGCATATTTAACTGATTTAGACTGTAAATTCGAAAAAATTGCAAATAACTTTATAGGCAAAAGTATTAACTTAAAGAAAGCAGAAATGTAAAGAGGGGTAAGATTGAAAATCTAATTTTTTCCAATCAAAGTTTGTATATTAGGAAGGAAAGAGATAAAATATATGAATCAATTTTCAAGAGAAGAAATGTTAATTGGTAAAGAAAATATAGATAAAATTAAATCAAAAAAAGTTGCTGTATTTGGAATTGGTGGAGTTGGAACATTTGTTATAGAAGGTTTGGTAAGAAGTGGAATAGAGCATTTTATTTTAGTAGATAATGATGTGGTTTCACTTACTAATTTAAATAGACAACTAATTGCAACTCATAATACAATCGGAAAGCCTAAAGTTTCAGTAATGAAGGAAAGAATAAAAGAAATTAATCCTAATGCAGAAGTGATAATTTTTAAAACTTTCTTTATGCCAGACACTCAAGAAAGAATAATAAATGAAACAGTTGACTATATTGTAGATGCAGTAGATACTGTATCGGCAAAAATTGCAATAATTGAAAAAGCAAAGGAATATAATATACCTGTTATTTCGAGTATGGGAACAGGAAATAAATTGGACCCTTTCAAATTTGAAATAGCAGACATATCAAAAACATCAGTATGCCCACTTGCAAAGGTTATGAGGAAAGAATTAAGTAAAAGAAGAATAACGAATGTAAAGGTTTTATATTCTAAAGAAGAACCAATAAAACCGGTATTAGAACCAGAAGAAAATGCGACAAAAAAGAATGCTCCAGGAAGCATTTCATTTGTACCATCAGTTGCAGGTTTAATGATTGCAAGTGAAGTAATAAAAGACATAATAAAATAAATATTAAGGAAATAGCAAATATTTGCAAAAACATTTGCTATTTTTACATTTATGTAATATAATTGCAACATAAATGTAATAAAACAGAAATAAAGAAAGGAAAGATGGCAATGTTTAAATTTGGCTTTGGACAAGATATTGGAATTGACTTAGGGACAGCTACAGTTATTGCGTATGTTAAAGGTAAAGGAATAGTATTAAGAGAACCTTCTGTTGTTGCAGTAAACAACGTTACAAATGATGTACTAGCAGTAGGAGGAGAAGCAAGAAGAATGCTTGGAAGAACGCCAGGTAATATTGTTGCTACACGACCTCTTAAAGATGGAGTAATTTCAAATTATACAGTGACTGAAAAAATGTTAAAATATTTTATAAATAAAATTTGTGGAAAACATGTTTTTGCACCAAGAATTATGATTTGTATTCCTTCACAAGTAACAGAAGTAGAAAAAAAAGCAGTTATTGATGCAGCTTCACAAGCTGGAGCAAGAAGAGTATATTTAATAGAAGAGCCAATTGCAGCAGCTATTGGAGCAGGAATAGATATATCAAAACCTTGTGGTAATATGGTAATAGATATTGGTGGAGGAACTACTGATATTGCTGTTATTTCATTAGGTGGAGCTGTTGTAAGCACATCAATAAAAGTAGCTGGAGATAAATTAGACGAAGCTATTATAAAATATGTAAAAAGAAAACACAATGTAATAATTGGTGAAAGAACAGCTGAAGATTTAAAAATTAATATCGGCTGTGTATATCCAAAAATACAAGATATGGAGATGGATATAAGAGGTAGAGATTTAACAACAGGACTTCCAAAAACATTAACAATATATTCTAGTGAAATGATGGAGGCACTTCAAGAGCCAGCTTCACTTATTATAGATGCAGTTCACTCTGTATTAGAAAAGACACCACCAGAGCTTGCAGCAGATATAAGTGATAGAGGAATATATATGACTGGTGGGGGATGCCTAGTAGATGGGTTAGATAAGCTTATACAAGAAAAGACAGGAATAAATGTTATGATTGCAGAAGATGCAATCTCTTGTGTAGCATTAGGTACAGGAAAAGCATTAGACAATTTAGATGCTTTAGACGGAAATATTAGATAAAAAAAGAGGAAACAAAAAATGAAAGTAGCTTTTTACACATTACGGCTGTAAAGTAAATCAATATGAAACAAATGCAATGGTACAAAAATTCATAAATAAAAATTATGAAATAGTACCATTTGAAAAAAATGCAGATGTATATATAGTAAATACTTGTACTGTTACAAGTATCTCAGATAAAAAATCAAGACAGTTTTTAAGAAAAGCTAAACAACAAAATAATAATGCTATTGTAGTAGCAGTAGGATGTTATGCAGAAGTTGCAAAAGAAGAACTAGCAAAAGTAAAAGAAATTGATTTAGTATTAGGAAATAATGAAAAGACCTATATTGTAGAACATATTGAGAACTTTTTGCAAAATCGATTAGATATAAATTGCATTGTATCAGATGTAAATAAACAGAAAGAATATTTGGATTTTGGCATTACTACATACACAGAAAAAACAAGAGCTATTGTAAAAGTACAAGATGGATGCAATAATTTTTGCACATATTGTATGATACCATATGCAAGAGGAAGAATAAGAAGTAGAAAGCCAGACAGTATATTAGATGAAGTTAAACAGATTGTAAGCCAAGGAATAAAAGAAGTTGTAATAACAGGAATACATATTGCTTCTTATGGTAAAGACTTCGAAAATAATTATAGATTAATAGATCTATTAGAAGAAATGAATAAAATTTCTGGATTAAAGAGAATACGTTTAGGTTCTTTAGAACCTAATTTAATTACATCAGAATTTATAGAAAGATTAAAAAAATTAGACAAAGTCTGTAACCATTTTCATTTATCACTTCAAAGCGGATGTGATGAAACTCTTAAAAGAATGAATAGAAAATATGGGACTACAGATTTTAGAAAAGTAGTAAATTTGTTAAGAGAAAATTTTCCTAATGTTGCCCTTACAACTGATATTATAGTTGGATTCCCAGGAGAAACAGAAGAAGAATTTGAAACCACATATAATTTTTTGAAAGAAATAAAATTTGCGAAAATGCATGTATTTAAATATTCTGTAAGAAAAGGAACTGTAGCTGAAAAAATGCCAAATCAAATTAGTCCAGAAATAAAAGAAGAAAGAAGCCACAAGCTTTTAGAACTTTCTTTAAAAAATGAAACGGAGTTTTTAGAACAATTTTTAGATAAAACTGTAGAGGTATTGTTTGAAGAAAAAGAAGAGGAATATTATAAAGGACATACTACAAACTATATGGTTGTAAATGCTAAGGGAAATAATTTAGAAAACAATATAAAAAACGTAAAAATCAATAAGATAGATGGACTTGAACTTCTTGGAACTATTGCAATGTAATACAACTGTAATAATACTGTTACATAAATGTAAAACAAAAACTATTGAAAAAAGTGTAAATATGTAGTATAAATTAACTTGAGTTAAGCAAAAGAAAAAACATATAGTAATAGTATGAGGAGGAAAAACAAATGAGTGAAATTTCAAAATTTATTCCAATGGATGAAAATGAGGGAAATAAAGAATCAAGTTCAATTTTTAAAGCTTGTCAGAACAATAAACTACCAGCAAAGCAATCAGGCTGGTCGAAATTTAAAAGCATATTGTTTTATGAAATAAAAGTAGAATTAACACCACACCAACAAAAAATTGAAAATGAAATTAATGAATTCTTACATCAAGAAATTACTTGGTCAAAATTTAAAGATTTCTTATTCCAAGATGTAACATTTGGAAAAAAGAAAACAGTTTAATATATTAAAGATAACAAAAAACAAATGATTATTCATTTGCTTTTTTGTTTTATGTAAAAATGAGGGATGAAAAATGAAGGAACAATTTATTGAATTATTAAAAAGTACTAATCGTGAAGGAATAGAAAATTTATTAGCGTTTTTAGAAAAAACAGATTTTTATGTTGCGCCAGCTTCTACAAAATATCATGGAGCATACAAAGGTGGACTGTTAGAACATAGTATGAAAGTATATGAGATATTAAAAGAAAAAATAAAAAATGAAAAATTAGATGTAAAAGAAGATACAATTATAATTTCTGCATTATTACATGATATTTGCAAACTTAATTTTTACAAAGTAGATTACAGAAATGCAAAAAACGAAAAAGGAGAATGGGAAAAAGTACCATATTATACGATAGATGATACCATTCCATATGGACATGGAGAAAAGTCAGTAATGATGATTTCAGAATATATCAAATTAACAAATGAAGAAAAATATGCTATACGCTGGCATATGGGTTTTACAGAGCCAAAAGAACTTTATGGAACCATAGGGCAAGCATATAAGAAATATCCTCTTGCATTATTACTTTTTGAAGCAGATTTAGAATCAACATATTTTTACAATATTTAATTGTAATACTTAAAAAAATAGTATATAATATTATCTGCGAGGAGGAATAACATGGAAACTGAAATTATAAAAACTTTAAAACAAAGAGCAAAAAAAGATGTTAAAACAATAGTATTGCCAGAAGCAGAAGATTTAAGAATATTAGAGGCAACAGATAGAATATGTAAAGAAGAGTTTAGTAAAATTATTCTAGTTGGTAATAAAGAAAATATTGTAAATAAAGCAAATGAGCATAATTTAGATATTTCTAAAGCAGAGATTGTTGAACCATTATTAAGTGAAAAATATGAAAAATATGCGAATGACCTTTATGAATTAAGAAAACAAAAAGGTATGACATTAGAAAACGCAAAAGAATTATTAAAAAATGAAGTGTATTTTGGAATAATGATGGTTAAAGAAGGAGATGCAGATGGATTAGTTTCTGGTGCAATTCATTCAACAGCAGACACATTAAGACCAGCACTTCAAATATTAAAAACAGCGCCAGGTACGAAATTAGTATCATCATTTTCATTAATGGTAGTTCCAGACTGTAAATATGGCGAAAATGGTGTTTTTGTATTTTCAGATTGTGGATTAAATCAAGATCCAACAGCAGAAGAATTATCAGAGATTGCAATAACCGCAGCAGATAGCTTTAAATTACTTACCAAAAAAGAACCAAAAGTTGCAATGCTTTCATTTTCAACTTTCGGAAGTGCTAAATCAGAAAGTGTAGATAAAGTAGTTCTTGCAACAAAACTTGCTAAAGAAAAAGCTCCAGATTTAAAATTAGATGGAGAATTACAATTTGATGCCGCTATTATTCCAAGCATTAGTGAAGTTAAAGCACCAGGTAGCAAAATTAAGGGGCAAGCAAATACAATTATTTTTCCAAATTTAGATGCTGGAAATATTGGCTACAAATTAGTAGAAAGATTAGCAAAAGCTGAAGTTTATGGACCAATTTGCCAAGGAATGGCAAAACCTGTAAATGATTTATCAAGAGGATGTAAAAGTGATGATATTGTTGGAGTTGTAGCAATTACAGCAATACAAGCACAAAACATATAAATTCATATAAAAGAAAGGAAGAAAAACATGAAAGTTTTAGTAGTAAATTGTGGAAGTTCATCATTAAAATATCAATTAATTGATATGGAAAACGAAGAGGTTTTAGCAAAAGGATATATTGAAAAAATAGGTCTTGCAGATTCGTTTTTAACTCATACAGCAAAAGGAGAAAAATATAAAATTGAAAAGAACATACCAAATCACGAAGAAGGTATGAAAGTAGTAATTGAACAATTACTTAACAAAGATTATGGAGTAATTAAAGACTTAAAAGAAATAGATGCAGTAGGACACAGAGTAGTTCATGGAGGAGAAAAATTCAGCGGTTCTGTTGTAATTACAGACGCAGTCGTAAATGCAATTGAAGAATGTATTCCACTTGCACCATTACATAATCCAGCAGGAATCACAGGGATAGAAGCTTGCAAAAAAGCCTTACCAGGAGTTCCAATGGTAGGAGTATTTGATACAGCTTTTCACCAAACAATACCTGAAAAAGCATATATTTACCCAATACCATATAAATATTATGAAGAATATAAAATTCGTAAATATGGTTTTCATGGTACATCTCATAAATTTGTATCAAAAAGAGTTGCAGAATTAGTTGGAAAACCATTAGAAGATTTAAAAGTAATAACATGCCATTTAGGACAAGGTGCAAGTTTATGTGCTGTTAAAGATGGGAAATCAGTAGATACAACAATGGGATTAACACCACTTGCTGGTGTTCCAATGGGTTCAAGAAGTGGAGATATTGATCCATCAATTGTAACATTTATTATGAAAAAAGAAAATTTAACACCAGATCAAATGGATAAAATATTAAATAAAGAATCTGGAAAATTAGGGATATCAGGAGTTAGTGTTGATGATAGAGATATCGAAGCAGCAGCAAAAGAAGGAAATAAAAGAGCTCAGCTTGCTTTAGATTCATTTGTTTACCAAGTCGTAGGAAACATTGGAAAATATGCAGCACAAATGAACGGCGTAGATGTAATTACTTTCGCAGGTGGAATTGGAGAAAATTCAAAAGAAGTAAGAAAACAAATTTGTGAATCTTTATCATTCTTAGGTGTAGAAATTGATAACGAAAAGAATAACACAAGAGGAGAAGAAATAGAAATATCAACTCCAAATTCTAAAGTAAAAGTATATATTGTGCCAACAAACGAAGAATTAATGATAGCAAGAGAAACACAAGAGTTGGTAAAATAATATGAAAAGTGCAATAATTATATCAGGTGGAAGTTTAAATACTGCTTGGTTAAAAGAGTGGTTAAACACTAATAAATATAATTTAATAATTGCTGTAGACAAGGGCTTAGAGGCCCTTGATTTATTAAATATAGAGGCAGATTATATAATCGGAGACTTTGATTCAATAGATACTAATGTTTTAAATAAGTATAATAAAAATGTTATAAAACTAAATCCAGAAAAAGATTTTACAGATACTCATGAAGGATTAAAATTAGCAATATCACTAGAATGTGAAAAAGTAGATATAGTAGGTGCAATAGGAACTAGAATAGACCATGTACTTGCAAATATAAATATTTTAAAAGAACCACTAGAAAAAAATATTAAAACTAGAATTATTGATGAGAATAATCAAATATTTCTAATAAATAGAAGCGTTAAAATTAAAAAAGATGATAATTATAAATATTTATCAATAATCCCATTAACAACAACTGTAGAAGGTATAACCCTAAAAGGATTTAAGTATTTATTAAATAATTATATACTTAATCTTGGACAAAGTATTGGCGTAAGTAATGAACAACAGAAAGAAGAAGCAACAATAGAACTAAAAAAAGGAATATTAATAGTAATATTTTCAAAAGACTAGTTTATAACACTCACCCTCATTTACATAAAAACATAAAATATATAGAACAACATTTGAGGGGAGGATTAGAAATATATGTTACTTACAGGTAAAAAAATAGGATTTGCACTAACAGGTTCGTTTTGTACATTCGAAAAAACTATTCCCCAAATTTCACGATTGATAGAAGAGGGGGCAGAGGTATTGCCAATAATGTCTTTTAATGCTTATAACATCGATAGCAAATTTGGACCAGCACAAGATTTTATTGATGAAATAGAGAATATTACAGGCAAAAAGATAATTCATACAATCGAAGATGCGGAACCAATTGGACCAAAGAAAATGACAGACATAATGGTAATAGCACCTTGTTCACGGAAACACAATACGGAAAAATGGCAAATGGAATAAACGACACACCAGTACTTATGGCAGCAAAATCACACTTAAGGAACGAAAGAAATTTAGTATTAGGAATATCTACAAATGATGCATTATCACGGAAGCGCAGAGGCAATAGGAAAACTTTTAAATAGAAAGCATATTTACTTTATACCATTCAGACAAGACAATCCAATAACTAAACCAAGGTCAATTGTATTTAATCCACAATATTTATTATCAACAGTTGTAAAAGCACTAGAAAATGAACAGATACAGCCTATGATATTATAATAATTAGATTTTTAAATGAATAGTTATAAAAATAACTATTCATTTAAAATGTAGAAAAAAGTCAAAATGTATTTACAAAAATCAATTTATGTGATAAAAATTAAGAAAACAAAATAATGGAGATGTTATTCAATGGGGGATATAAATGTATACACAGGACCAATGAAATGTGGCAAAACACAAAAGATATTAGATGAAGCAAGAAGACAAGAAATAGCAGGAAAAAACATTAAGGTATTTAAGCCCAAGATTGATGACAGATTTTCAGGAGAACAATTAATTAGCAGAAACGGAAATAAAGCTAGTGCAATTGAAATTGAAAGCATTGACGAAATAAATAAATATAATGCAGATGTATATGTTATAGATGAATTTCAATTCTTAAAAGGTGACCTAAAAGAGATTTATGACTTAGCACAAAAAGGCAAAAAGTTTTATATTGCAGGTTTAAATCTAACTTCAGAAAGAAAGCCTTTTGGCCATATGGGAGAATTGTTATGCATGTCTGATAATGTTCAAATGCTTACAGCTGTATGTGAAAATTGTAGAAATGACAATGCTATATATACATATTATACTGGGACAAGTAAAAAAGGAGATATACTGGTTGGAGAAGATTGTTATATACCATTATGTAGAAAGTGTTATGAGAAATTAACAAATGAAAAAAATAATTATACTTTTACAAAAAAATAATATATTATAATGAGGTTCGTGATTAATTATGGAGAATATAAATTTAGAAAATTTACCGAAGCATATTGCTATTATTTTAGATGGTAATAGGCGTTGGGCAAAAGCAAGAGGATTAACTACAAAAGAAGGCCATACAGAAGGATTTGATAATTTAGAAAGAATTGCTAAATATGCAGATGAAATAGGAATAAAATATTTAACTGTATATGCTTTTTCTACTGAAAATTGGAAAAGAAGTCAAGAAGAAGTTTCATGGCTTATGAATATCTTTAAAACAAATATAGATAGATATTTGCAAAGATTAGATAATGGCAATATTAAAATAAGGATAATTGGTGAAAAAAGCAATGTTCCGAAAGAACTAGTACCAAGAATTGAAAAAATAATGAAAAAAACTGAAAATAATCAAGGAATGGTACTAAATATAGCATTTAATTATGGCGGAAGAGCAGAACTAGTAAATGCGACAAAGCAAATTGCACAAAAGGTCAAAGATGGTACAATAAATTTGGAAGACATAACAGAACAAATGATTTCAGATAATTTATATACAGCAGGTCAGCCAGATCCAGATTTATTAATTAGAACAAGTCACGAATTAAGAACAAGTAATTTCTTACCTTGGCAATTAACTTATACCGAATTTTATTTTCCAGAAAAGAATTGGCCAGAATTTACAAACGAAGACTTAATTGAAGCAATTAAGGTTTATCAAGGAAGGAACAGAAGATTTGGTGCAAGGCCAGATACAAAATAAAAAGAATAGGAGTTATAATGAAAAAAACAAGAATTTTAACAGGACTAATTGGATTTCCAATAGTTGCGGCAATTTTAATATTAGGCAATAAATATATAATAGATGCATTATTTTCTATTGTAATGATAATATCGCTATATGAATATTTTAATGCAGTATGTAAAAAATATAAAGTGGTAAAAGCGTTAGGTTATATTATAGCACTTTATATACCTTTTATTCATGTAATACCAACTGAGATCACATTAAAAATGCTTACGATATTAATACCATCAATTATAGCAATATTATTTATTAAAGTAATTGCTTCAAAAATGGAAGTTAATTTTAATGATATATCAATAGAATTATTTGGTATTTTATATATAATAGGTTTTACAGTATTTATTCCTATGTTATATGCAAGTGATAATGGCAAATTATTTATTTGGTATATATTTTTAACTGCATGGGGAACAGATACTTTTGCGTATGCTATAGGGATGAAATTTGGAAAACATAAATTAACAGTTGTAAGCCCTAAAAAATCAATAGAAGGAAGTTTTGGTGGAATAATAGGAGCAACAATAATAGGAGTTATTTATACAATATGTATAAATAGATTTGCTAATTTAGAGATTAATTATCTTTTTATTACATTTACTATAATGTTATTAAGCATTTTAAGTCAAATAGGCGACTTAGCAGCATCTAGTATTAAAAGATATGTTGATATAAAAGATTTTGGAAATATAATACCAGGACATGGCGGCATATTAGATAGAATAGATAGTATAATATTTATAGCACCATTTACATATTTTATATTAACAATACTTTAAATTGGAGGAGACTAATTTGTTAGGAATTTTACTAAATATTATAAAAATAGCTTTTTTATTAGGATTTTTAGTGTTTATTCATGAAGGTGGACACTTCTTAATAGCAAAGCTTTTTAAAATAAAAGTAAAGGAATTTGCAATTGGATTTGGACCAACTATATTAAGTAAACAAGGTAAAGAAACCAAATATGCATTAAGACTAATTCCACTAGGTGGATTTGTAAGTATGCTAGGTGAAAACGAAAAATCAGAAGAAGAGGGGTCATATAGTAAAGCAAATATTCCTAAAAAAATGGGAATATTAGTTGCAGGTGGCTTGGTTAACGTAATTTTTGGCTTGCTTATATATTTTATATTAATCTATAACAGTAATACTACTCTTATAGATACTACTATAAAAGAAACAGTTCCAAATTATGCAGCAGAAAAAATTGGCATTCAAGCAGGTGACAGAATTATTAGCATAAATAATAAAAAAATAAGAATTAGAACTGATATTGATGATATATTAAACGACTATAATGAGGAAGATGGAGAGTTACTTATCAAAATTGAAAGAAATAATACTGTGAAAGAGTTTTCAATAGCACCAACAGAATTTCAAACTAAAAATATTGGTATATATTTAGGAATAGAAGGTAAAAACCTAAGCACAGAAATTAAGTCTGTATATGATGATAGTCCGGCAAAACTTGTAGGAATACAATCAGGGGACATCGTAATTAAAGTAGATGATATAGAAGTACCAGATGATGCAAAAGAAGTGGTATCATTGATAGCAAATAGCAAAAATGATAGAATAAAACTAACAGTTAAAAGAAATGATGAATTATTAGATTTTTATTTAGACCCCGTTATTTTTAAATCATACAAAATAGGGGTAGTATTTGATGTAATAAATGCAAATTTCAAAACTCGATTATATAATGCCTTTTGGGAAACTAACAGATTTTCAATATCTATTGTAGATAGTCTAAAAAAACTATTTACAGGTAAAGTAACAGTAGATCAATTAATGGGACCTATCGGAATTTCAGAAGTTGTTATAGAAACTAAAAATTTTGAACAATTTATATATATATTAGCAATTGTATCTGTGTCTTTAGGAATAACAAATTTATTACCATTACCACCACTAGATGGAGGGAAAATATTTATATTGCTAATAGAGACAATAAGAAGAAAGCCACTAAAAGAGAATACAGATTTAACAATACAAACATTAGGGATGCTTTTTATATTATTACTTTCACTATTTGTAACATTTAATGATGTAATTAAAATATTCTAATGCAAGCTAGCTTCTAAAATGAAGCTAGCAATGTATGCTTCTATAGCTCAGTTGGTAGAGCAACAGATTCGTAACCTGTAGGTCGGGAGTTCGATTCTCCCTAGAAGCTCCATAATGTGAAAAACTTATGCATTGCAGCTAATAATGAAAAATGAATAATTTTATTTATTAAAAATAAGAGCACATTTGGAATTATTCATTGATTATTTTAAAAATTTTTTAAACTATTTCAAAAAATTTTTAAAAATAATTGACAAAGCACATAACAAGTAGTATAATCGTAAATGTCGCAAGACAAAGAAGCCAGTTAAATGCAGATGTGGCGGAACTGGCAGACGCACAGGACTTAAAATCCTGCGGCCCAATAAGCCGTGCCGGTTCGATTCCGGCCATCTGCACCATAAGAGCATCAAGGGTTTCGTAAAATTAACCTTGATGCTTTTATAATAAAATTGCTAGATTTTTCTAACAAATTTCTAACAATTTGAGATATTTTCTAATTTAGATGTATTAGAGTCCAGATCTAATATATCTTTTTTATTGTTATTAAAACTTAAAGCATTTTCAATAGCTGATGCAGATTTTATTTTTGTACTTGAATCCAAGTGTGTATATCTTTCAGTAGTTCTCGAACTTGAATGACCAAGCCAATCTTGTATTTCTCTTAAAGAGATACCTTCCTTTACAAGTAATGTACCGACAACTATGCCTTAAATCGTGGAATCTTATTTCTCGTAAATCATTATTTCTTAATATTTGTTTAAATTTATGACTAACATAGTCAGGCTTTCTTAAATTTCCTAACTCATCTAAACAAACATAATCTTTATATTTTTTATTGTAACTATCTTTAAATATAGACATATAATATTCTTGCATTTTTCTAGTATATAGTAAAAGTTCTTCAATTTCTTTAAATAAAGGTAAAGTCCTATAACTAGATTTATTTTTTGTTTTGCTTTTAGTAATCATTGTAGTTTTTGTTTCAATATCTTCATTTTCATTTGTAACTGTAACAACTTTATGATTTATAGTAATTGTTTTGTTTTCAAAATCTATTGCAGACCATCTTATTCCTAGAACTTCACTTCTTCGTAATCCATAAAATGCAGTTAAATAAACAATTAATTCTAAAGGTGTGTTTTTCACAACTTGAAATAAAGTATTTAATTCATCTTCATTGTAATAATCAGCAATGAATTGCTCTTGATGTGGTCTACCAACTTTTATAGCAGGATTACTTGGTATTAAATCGGTTTGTACTGCATAATCTAAAGCTTTTCTAATATTTGCATGATATTTTGTAACTGTAGTTCCTTTTAATCCTTGTGAGTATAACCAATTATAAAAATCTAAAATATGAACAGGTTTTAAATCTTCTAGCATTACTGGATTATTAGTAAAATATTCTTTTGTTCTACCTTCAATTTGTCTTTTATAACCTGTGTATGTAGATTCTTCAATTTGATGTTTTATCATTTCAAGCCATTTAATCATAAAGTCTGAAAATGATATTTGTATTTTTTTATCTTCTGTTTTTGTTTGTGTAATTGTTTCTAGTTTATTTATAAATTCATCTCTAATTTGAATAAGTTTCTTTTCAGCTTTTTTCTTACTTTCGTTTTCTTTAAATCCTGTAGATATCCATTTCATTTTTCTTATGCCATCTACATAGTAAGTTAATACTGTATAAAAAGTCTTATTCTTAATAGTTAAATATGCTGTTATATTATACATTAAAATCTCCTTCCTAATTTTAAACAGTATTAAAATTATTGAGTTAAAAAAGCGATAACATTTATCTTAGGTATTCTGTATAGCTTTCCAACTTTAATTGCTTTTATAGTGCCTTCTCGCACTAATTCGTATGCCTTTTGTTTACCAATATTACCTAGCATTGATTGTAGTCCAGATACATCAACAACATCAGGATAATTTGCAAACATTTCTTGAGTGTTATTGTTTTTCATCGCATTCCTCCGTTTCTTTCAAAATCATATCTTGCATATATTTTAGTAGAATTTTTTTGACCGTCCCATCTACTTAAGGGAATATTATAGTTTGTTTTACCAACATAGGAATTTCACCTCTCCGTTACCAACCGAGCGACTCCTCAACATCATATTAAGCCAAGCCGAAGTATCATTATATCGTTCTATAATACTGGTGTTATGACACTAACTTTTTAGTGTATTTTTCAATGTACTTTTATACTTTTACAATTTTAACTTACAAAAGTATTGTAATTATGATAGCATTATAGTATAATATTTATAGAATGTCAATAACAAATTATAAAAAAATAAAAATTGTTAACGAGAGATTTGGGGGAAATATTGAAATGAAAGGAAATTTACCAGAAAAAAGTTTTTTTGATAGCTTTTATATTTGGTTTAATAAAGAAAAAAGAGAAGAATATTATTCAACACCATTGTATCTTTATAGTGTAAATAGAAAAGATGACTTTGTAAATAGACTATTAACATTAGAATTTGATAAGAACGAAGTTAAAGGTAGAGTTAAAGAAGAACAAGGTTTAAAATATCCAGGAAATATGTACTTTCCTTATGTAGAAAGATTTGGAATGTTTTTATTAAGATTTTTAAATGCAAATTTAGAAACTTATGAATCAGCTTATGAAACATTTTTCTATGCTTATGGATTTGAAATATTAAAAGATTTAGATGAAAATTATAAATTTGAACTTAAGGGGAAATACGAAAACGATGAAGTATATTTAAAACAGATGGAGAAAATTTATAATGATTTGCAAGATAAAATACAGGAAGTTCAATATGAAATGAAAGAATTTGTAACTTATGTATTTAACCTTGATGAGCAAGAAGAATTAAAAGAGTACACACCAAGTCAAAGATTTGCAGTATATCTAATTAAACATAAAGGACAAGCATATACTTACAATAAAAATGACAATATTATTCAAGACAATTATTCAAATAAAAATTTAGAATTAGCACATATGAATGATGCCCAATTATTAGATAGTTTTAAGAATAATACAATGCTTGTATCTATGATAGACACACACCAAAGTAATGACCTATCTGCAATTTGCTATGCAGTATTAGAAGAACTTGTAAAAACAACAAATAATCCAATAAAAAAGTGTCAAAACTGTGGAATGTACTTTATTCCAAGTTCAAGACTAGATGAAATATATTGTGATTATCCAAAGCCAAATGGAAAGACTTGTAGAGATAAAGGAGCTTTCCAAGCATATAACGAAAGATTAAAACAAAACAAGGCTTTAGCAGAATACAGAAGATTATATCAATTAAAATCAATGGCAGTTGGCAGAAATAAAGACAACAAGCAAATGAAAAAGGATTTTGAAAAATGGAAAAAAGATGCTAAAGATAGAGTTAATAAATTGAAACATGGAGCTTTAACAGAAGATGAAGTATATGAGTGGTTGACAAATAATAAATAATGGAGCATTAAATATGAATGAAATAACTTTAAATAATAGACTGATACTTGTTGAAAATTTAACAATAAACTTTGATAAAAATGAAATTTGTATTGTAGAAAATGATGTATATTCAGAATCATATAGTTTTTTTGCACAAATGTTATTTAATTTTACTATGGATAAACTAGTCTATTTAAAAGATAAGGATGGTAAAAAGTTTTCTTTTTATGATTGTTATGTTGGAAAATCTAATATGAAAAATAATGAAATAACAATTAGAATTATTTTTCAAGCATATATAACAGATTATTTTATGTCTAATATAAAAACTTATGAAATTAATAAAATGGAAGTTAAACTTGAATACAAAAAGTTTGATATGGGTAATATAGAGGAAAGTTTAGATAAGAACATTTCATTCAATATTGGAAAAATGAACTATAAGATAGAATTGATTTTTTACGAGAGATTTTATAAAGTAATATTAATGAATGATAGTAAGCTGACAACGGAAAAATTTATTCATAAATTTTTACTACTCTATGAATTTTTGATTTTAAATTTAGGATACTATTTAGAAATAAAAAAGATAAAGATATTCAATGATGAACAGTGCTTTGAATATGTTTATCCTTTTTCTAGTAAATATAGTGGTGATAATAATTATAATAGTCATAGTTGTGTACTTGGAAAAGTATACAATAGCAATATAAAGTCTATATATAAAAAATGGTTAGAAATAAGAAAAAATAGTCATACAATTTATGATATTTTTATGAATGTGTTTTCTGTTAAATATTTTATTGAAATTGCATTAAGTACAATTACAAATTGTATGGAAGGATATTATAAATGTATTCATAAATCTACGTTAAAGAAAACTATTATAGATAAAGCGGGAAAACCTAAAAAGGTAGATAAAGAATTTAGAGATATTATGACAGAATATCTAAATTCAAGTGAAGGAAAATTAATATTTTCAGGTAAGGATAGACAAACATTAAAAATATATACAAAACTTACCAATCATAGAAATTATTTTGCACACTTAGATAAGAAAAGAAAACGATTTTATGGAGATAGTAATCTATATATGTTATTAAAAATAAAACTACTATTTAGAGTTTTCATTTTAAATGATATAAACCAGACTATAGAAATAGATAATCTAAAAAAATGTGTAAATGAAATAGAAAAATATATAAAAAGGAGGAAGTGAAAAATATGTCAAATACTGAAACAAACAGAATTGAAAACAAAGAACAACTTAACGAAGAATTTGAGCAAGAAGTAATTGCTTTTCTTAACTACAAAGAAGGTGGAATAATATATGTAGGTGTTAGAAAAGATGGACAAGTAGTAGGTCTTAAAGATGTTGATTTAACACAATTACAAATAAAAGATAGAATAAAAAACAATATTCAACCTTCAACTTTAGGATTGTTTGATGTAATTGTGGAAACAATAGATGATAAAGAAGTAATAAAAGTTGTAATATCAAGTGGGACTGAAAAGCCTTATTATTTAAGAAAAAAAGGTAGAACTCCAGAAGGTTGTTATGTTAGAGTTGGTAGTAGCAAAGAGAGAATGACAGAAAGAATGATTGATGATATGTATGCAAAAAGAGTAAAATATACATTAAAGGAAATAGAATCTCCCAGACAAGAATTAACATTTAATCAATTAAAAATTTATTATGAAGAACATAGTTTATTGCTTAATGATAACTTTTTACAAAATCTTGATTTATTAACAAGTGAAGGAAAATACAATTACAATGCTTTTTTACTTGCTGATGAAAATAACGTTTCTATAAAAGTAGTTAAATATCTAGGAACAGATAAAATGGAATTAGTAAAAAATCAAGAATATGGCTATCGCTGTTTAATTACTGCAACACAAAGAATTTTAGATAGACTTGATGCAGAAAATACAACATATGCTAAAATAGAATATTTTGGAAGAAAAGAACAAGAAATGATTGATAGTGCGGCTTTAAAAGAAGCAGTTATTAATGCAATAGTTCATAATGATTATTCTTATGGAAATTCACCAATTATAGAATTATACTCTGATAGAATTGAAATAACTTCTGCAGGAGGACTACCACAACAATTATCGAAAGAAGATTTCTTTAGAGGAGTTACTGCTCCAAGAAATAAAGAACTAATAAGAGTATTTAAGGATGTAGATTTAATAGAAAATATTGGATCTGGGATATTAAGAATTTTAAAAGTATATGATAAAAATTCTTTTATATTTATGGATAATTTTTTACGAGTATCATTTAAATACAGAGAAAACCCATTTGAATACGACCAAGAAAACAGCCAAGAAAATTACCAAAAACAATTAAATGAAATACAGGATAAAATTATAGCACTTATTAAACAGAATCCCAATATCACTCAAAAGGAAATGGCTAAAATACTTGATATTTCAAGAGAAAAAGTTAAATATCATATAGCTGTATTAAAAGAAAATAACATTATTATAAGAGAAGGTTCTACTAAAAAAGGATTTTGGAAAATTTTAAAATAATTTCTTGGTCGAAAAAACGACCAAGAAATTGACCAAGAAAAATAGTAATATAAGAGGTGAAATTAAATGAAAGTAACAGAACAACTGGAATTAGATTATAATTTAGCGAAACAAGATGATGGAAAGTTTATGACAAGAGACACAATTAAAGAAAAAGTAGCAGCAGAATTATTTATTCAAATTGTAGAAGAATTATATGATAATAATATATTCACTCATTGGAGTGGTCTAGAAGGAGACGCACATATAAGAATATCACTAGATGGATTGTCAAAAGAGAATTATCTTATTGCACAAGAAAATTGCAAAAATAATCCTAATAATTGGAGATTACAAAAGCCACCATATAGCGATAATAAGGATATTGCTCCAAATTATTCTTTTGAAATTTTTGTTAACTATGAAGAAGGTGTCACAGATGTTTCAGAAGTAGTAGCAAAAATGCTTGCAGAAGTAAGAAAACTATCATTTCAAGATGTTCAAGTGGCAAAAACTGAATTTGCAAAAGAAAGTAAATTACCAAGAGTTAACCTAGAAGGACTATATAAAAAATCTGAAATGAGTGTGTTTGACTTAGAAACACAAGAAGAAAAAATGATTCCTGCAGAATCATTTGAAGAACTATCGGAAATGTTTTTAGAAGGAGATGATCCTCAATATTTTTATGATGAAGAAACAGATACATATTTTATAAATAGAGAGCTTATAGAAAAATCAAAAGAATATAGAGAATATAAACAATCTCCAGAAAAAAGAAAAGAAAGAGCAATAAGAGATATAAGTAAAAGGTTAAATGAGAAAATGTCTGATGAACAAAAGTATAAGGTTATATTTGAGTGGATGATTAATTACTTTAAATATGATTATGCTACTTTGTATAGCACACAGGCAACTAATTTAGCAAGTGAAGCAAATTCCAGATTTGGTAAGATTATAAGGCAAAATAGAGGAAAAATAGAAAATTTTATAGAATTGGATGATATAGAAAAAGCAAAAGCGTTGATAACATTGTTTCAAGGTAATGAAGAATATGCAGAACTTATTGATTTAAAACAAAGAGAAATTAGTTATAGAGAAAAAGAAAAACAATTTCTTGAAGAAGAAAAAGAATATCAACATGGAGATTTATATATGACTAGATATGGAGTTTGTGAAAATTTTGCAAGAGAATTTAAAGATATTTGTGATAAATTAAATTTGCCCTGTGAAATAATAAGAGGACAAATTTTATCAGATGGAGTAGAATGTGGTCATGCTTGGAATGCAGTAATGATAAATGGTAAATTGAAGCATATAGATGTTTCAAGTGCTATTCATTGTAAAGATGGAACAAATCCAGAAAATACAGCAAATCAATTCTTTTTAAAGACATTTGAAGAATTAATAACAATAGACAATGGAAAAGGTAGAAAAATATCAGAAGATTCAGAAAAAGATATCAGAACTTTTATAAGTAATTCAGTAGGGTTTGATGTGGGAGATTAAATGCAAGAGAAATTTTATGTAAAACTATTGACAAAATTACAAAAAAGTAGTATAATAAGAGTATGTTTAAAGCTAACACGTTTGTAGATATGGAATGAGAGAATATCAAGTGTGATGCTGGTTTCTAATAGCCTATTTTATCCTATCAACTATTTTTATAGTAGGTATCTCTCACCAAATTAAATAGGCACGGGCAGATAATTTTCTGTCCTTCTTTTTTTACCACTCCATTTCTTCATATTCAAGTTCTTCTTCATGTTCAATTTGTTTTTCTGGATCAAGATAAATATCATTTTCAATTTCAAATTTTCTAACAAAAGAATCTTCATCAGTTATAGAAAATTTAATACATACCCACTCAATAAATTTATTGACTGTTTTCTGCAGAGTATTTATAACTTTCTTTAAAAAACTATTTTCATTTTCTAAATAAGAAATATGTTCTTCATACTTGTTTTCAATTTTCTTAGTTTCTTCTTGTAATTTAGTATAATAACTATTTTCCATGGTTTTACACTTTTCTTTAAGTTCAGCATTTTCGTCTAAAATTGGTTTAATATCTTTTTCATATTTTATTGCTTTATCAACAGTTTTAATTTGCCTATTTAATGCCATAGTAAGTAAAGCATTTTGTCCTTGTAATTCTTGTATTGCTTTGTCTTTAGGTTTTATAATTTGTTCTTGAATTTTCTCATCTCTATTTTTAATTGTCCATCTAAAATTTGAAATATCAGGAACTTCAGGTAATTCTATGTTTATATCCTTCAATAGTGTTTTGCTTTCTTCAAAGTTTGTAATATTTTTATAGTCTTCAACAGATAAATGCACTTTCTCACTTGGATTTCCTCGTTCTAATTCAAAATTATTAGCAATCATGTAATTGTAAAAGGCATCTTGCAATTGTCTATAACTATCTTTAGCTTTCCAAAATTCACTACAAGCTATTTTATCAATAGCATTACCTTTTTTATCTGTAGTATGAACTACTGGAATAAAAACTAAGTGCATATGTGGAGTTTCCTCGTCCATATGCACTTTTGCAGACAAAATATATTGTTCTCCTAAATCCTTATACTCACAAACGAATTTGTAAGCAGTTTCAAAGTATCTTTTAGTTTCATTTTCTCCAATAGTTTCAAAAAATGCTTTATCAGATGTGATTATATATTCACAAACAATATTGCTAACTGTTTTTATTTGACCTTTTAAATTATACTCTTTTCTTATCCTTTGAAATTCTTTTTCATAAGTGAATTGAGGAGATTTTAAAGAATAGTTCAAATATGATTTATCTTTATCAATATTCCTATTAGAATAGTTTGTATTTCTTCTTTCATTATGGCGATATATTCCTTTTAGATTTTCGCTCTTATATTTTGCATTTCTAATTATAGCATAACTCATAACATAACCTCCTTGTTCTTGACCTTGTGAGCTACACAAAGTAATCTTAAAATTAGCTCCTTTTTCAGTTGTGTTGTAACACACTACAACACTTTTTTAGCCTTATGGCAAAAAGTGTCAGTGTGGCAGGGGCACCCTGCACCCGTTTGCCTAAAAAATACACTTGGTATTTTTTAGGTTTTAACTAAATTAGCAATAGCAAATTTAGTTAAAAAATAACAACATAAAAATTTGATAAACAATTTTTATATTGCTATTTTTCAAAAGTAAAATTACTTTTGCATTTGCTAGAGCATTTGTGCATTAGCATATAGGCCTTCAAAAAATTCAGGTGGATATTCTCTGCCAACATATCCATTTGATTTTTTAAAGCCTTTATTATTTATATAAGTATAATTATTATTAGTATTGATTGCTCGAACATTTTTCGTATCCTGAATCTTATTTTGTTCGATTCCGGAACCGAACTTTTTTCGAGTCCAATTATTTATATCTATAGGTTGTATTTTTGAAATATATATTAAATTAGGTTTATTAGCTCCTTGTCTTTTTTCATAAATAAGTTTAGCACTAGATAATTGTTTAAATGCTTTAGTAACTGTTCTATCACATAAATTTAGTTTTTCTTGTACTTCTTTTCTAGTAAATATAAGATATATATTTCCATCTTCATCACACCAATTATTCTTTGCAGATAAAGACATTCTATCTAATAAGAATCCATATAGAAGTTTACTATCAGAACTTAATTTGTCTTTATATAATGGATTTACAAATAATTCCTGTGGTATTTGATAATATCTATGGTTTAATGTTTCATTTACTTTATAAAAATTAAAATCTTGCATATATTTTCCTTTCCTTCGCACGACAATCGATTTTGTGGCGAATAATTGGAGTAGGTAATAAACTATCCCTACTCATTTGAAATTTTTAAATATGCAAAATTTGATTTTGAATAATTTTGAAATTTTATAAGAAATAATACTGTTTAAAATTGTTCTAACAAATTTCTAACAAAACTTTAAAAAATTTTGTTAAGTATATATAAATTTTAAAATGTTTATGTTACAATAAAAACTAACGAAATACCTTGAAATATCAAGACTTGGAGAACAAAAATGATAGGATTAAAAGAGAGCAACTACCACTAACTAATAAAATGATAGCATAACTTAAAATCCTGCGGTTGAATAAACCGTGCCGGTTCGATTCCGGCCATCTGCACCAAACACTTACGATTTTCTAGAGAAATTTAGAGAAATCTATAAAAATAGAAAATCGTCAAAAGCACTTATCAATATAGTTTGATAAGTGTTTTTCTTTTTTGCAAATTTCTGTCAGTTTCTCAAAAATAATCAAATTTCGTTCCAAATTAAAGTTCCAAATTTTTTAGTTTATTTCATATTAAGTTCGGAAAGGACAAAATATGGGAAAAGATTTTAAATTTATAAATCAAAAAGATATTTATCAATACAAATTTTATATGATACCAAAAGAACTTTTTGTAAATGAGAGATATATTTCTTTATCTCCTGCTGCAATACTTCTTTATGGTATTTTATTAGACAGGCTAACTCTATCTATTAAGAATAATTGGGTAGATAAAAACGGAAATATTTATTTAATATTTACTAGAAAAGAAATACAAAGCATACTGCATATTTCAGATAAAACTTGTACAAAAACATTTAAAGAATTAGTAGATGCAAAATTATTATTAGAAAAAAGTCAAGGAAAAGCTAAACCAAAACTTTTATACCCTGCCCAAATGGTACACGATGAAAAATTCGATAATCTGACTCGTAAAAATTCCGACTCACGAAGCGTAAATTCTACGACTCATGAATCGGAGAATTTACGTCCTAACTATACTAATAATAAAAATACTAATATAACTAATAAAAATTATTGCAATTATGAACAAAGGCAATATACAAAAGAATTTTTAAATAGCTTATATGCTAATTTTGTAGATTAAGGAGGATTTATAAAATGGATGAAAGATATGATGAAAATGGAAATCTAAAAGAAAAATTTGTAGATAGTAAAACTGGTATTGAGTATGTATTACAAGGAGATTATTATATACCAAATATAGTAGCACCAAGTAATATTAAAAATTTTAAATTAGGTAAATATGGAAGGTTAAGACTTAACTATTTAAAGACTAATAAGAAAGCTGAATATATGATTTTACAAATGGAAAATAAACTACAAAAGCATTTAATGGATATAGATATAACAGCTAAAGAAAGAGTAAATGCTATTATAAAAGAATTAGCTAAAAAGGAAAATGTTACTGAAGAATTAAAGGCTAATAACCAACTAGAATGGGTACGGAAAGATGAATAATATAAAAAATAGAGCTGAAGAAATTGTACTAAAAGAACTAATTCATGATTAAAAGTGAGGTAAATGTTATGAGTGAAATCAAAAGTTTTTATAAAGAATATGAAGATATGTTTGAAGAATATTTAGAAGATATTATTGGAAATTTGAAAAATAAAAATGAAAAATACAAACAATTACAAGAACAATATTATGAATTATTAAGAAAAAATAAAAATTTAAATTGGGTTTTAGAAGGACAAAATGAAGGAAGAAATCTGAACAATTATGAATGTAAAATGTTATCTAAATTGGTACAAATATTTTACAATATGAAGGAAATTGAAGCAAAAGAATTGTTCTTTTTAGGTGGCAATGAGGCTTACTTTTATTTCAAAAATATGGGCATTTTAAAGTAAAAATAACTCTGGCGTGTGGTAGTACAATTGTTGTTTTTATGTATAAAGCAAGCCATGAATTTGTACTACCGCACAATTCTTAAAGTACAAATTACAAAATTTGTGCTTTAAACAAAACTTTAAGAAAGTTTTACAAAAAAATATTAGAGATTGGAGATGATAATTTATGAGAAATAGATCAATAAAAAAACAAGTCTGGCTTAATAGTAGAGAAAACGAATTACTAAAGAAGAAATGTATAAAGGCAGGTTTATCTGAATCCTCTTTCTTTAGACATGTAATTAATGACACTCAAATAAAAGAAAAACCTGATGAAAACTTTTATAAGATACTAAATGATTTAAGAGGTATTGCTGTAAATATAAATCAACTTGCAAGAGTAGCTAACACTTATCAGTATATCGATGACAATAAATATTATCCACTTGCAAATAGAATTAATGATATGATTGATGATTTACAAAAATTCTACCTTACACCAACCAAGAAAGAAGGTGGAGTTTATTATGGCGGTCACAAAATTTTTGACTAGAAAAACAAGATTAAACACAATAATTAAGTATATTATGAATGGCGAGAAAACTGAAAAGATGATGTATGTGTCTGGTGTAAATTGCAGACCAGACACTGCAATTTACGAAATGCAAGATACAAAGAAAAGATTTGATAAAGAAGATGGAATAATATCTTACCATTTAATACAATCATTTGATGGAAAAGAAATATCTCCAAAGAAATGCCACGAGCTAGGATTACAATATGCTAAAGAACTGTTTGGAGATGACTTTCAATTTGTAGTTGCAACACATCTAAATACAGATAATGTACACAACCATATAGTTATAAATTCTGTTTCTTTTAAAAGTGGGTATAAGTTTTATAGTAATAGAGAAACAAAAGACTTTATAAGAATAACATCTGATTTTATATGCAGAGAAAATGGATTAAGCGTTATAAAAACTCCGTGGAAGAATAAAGGCTATTATAAGCTGTATGCTAAAAATAATCCATATATGCAATTAGTAAAAAAAGATATAGATGATGCAATTGCTATTTCATATTCATATAAGGGGTTTGTATCAAAGCTAGAAGCAAAAGGCTATTATGTTTCAGAAAATGAAGATACAGGAATTATTATTGAAAGAGATAATAGTTACCAAGTTGTAAGACCACAAGAATTATTTGGAGATAATTATACTAAAGAAAAGATACGATATAGAATTGAAAATAAAACTTATAGTCAAGTTTATATTCCAAAGAAAAAATATAAAATGAGTATTGAAGAATATAATAAATTTAAGCAAAAACAAAGAGAGCATCAATTACGAGAACTTCCTGCATTATATATTCTAATATGCATATTATTAAGAATTGACCCACTCCCTGAAAAAATTGAAATTGGAAACTATAGAGTACCAATTACAAAAGAAATGAAAATATCTTTAAAACATTTAGAAAGTTTAAGTAAGCAAACCATTTTACTATCTGAAAATAAAATTAATAACTTAGAAGAACTTAAATCTTATAGATTCAATTTAGAGGAGAAAGTACGAAATTTAAAAGGCAAAAGAGAAAATCTATGGAGAAAAAGAAAAAGAGAAACAAATCCTGAAATCAAAGGGAAAATTACACACGAAATTGCCAATTTAAAGGCTTTAATTAATAAAACCAATAAAGATATCGTGGGCTGCTATGAAATTGAAAATAGAACCATTCTGCTTAAAAATCAACTTAAAATTGAAAAATCAAAAGAAATTGTTAAAGATAAGAAAAAAGATAAATCGAGAGGTAGATAATATTTTTTTAGTAATTGTATTTCTCAGTTACTTGATAAAAAGAGTAAAAAATGGTAATATATAGTCATAATTATTTTGATTATAAAGGAGATCAATTTTATGGAATTAACATATAAAAAGATTGAAGAAAAAGACAAAGAGCAGTTATTTAAACTTATAGATATAGTATTAAGTGGATTACCAGACCAAAATCATTTTATTCCATATGAACAATGGGAATTAGATAGTATGTTTGATGAAGTAAACTATGCACCATTATATGGAGCTTATGATGGTAATAAACTTGTAGGAATGGCACAATTATATGTTTCACAAGATATGTTAGAAGATTTTAAAAAGGAATTTGATTTAACTGAGTACAAAGTATGTGAATTAGGTGGAAATTTAGTATTGCCAGAATATAGAGGATTAGGAATTACTACTAAATTACAAACACTTGAAATGAATCTTGCAAAAGAATTAAATTTTGACTATATTATTTCAATGGCACATCCTGATAATGTAGCAAGTTGTAAAACATTGGAAAAAATAGGACTAGAGTTTGTAAAGGAAACAAAACTATCAAATGGATTTTTAAGAAGATTATATATGAAAAAAATTAATTAGAAGTATTAGAAAGAAGTGAAAACATGGAAAATAAAGTAGTTTTAGTTACAGGTAGTTCAAGAGGAATTGGTAGAGCAACAATTATTGAATTTGCAAAAAAAGGTTATAATGTAGTTATAAATTATATATCTAGTGAAAAAGAGGCAAAACTTAAATTTGTTGATGGCGATTTTGAATTTAACAATGAAGAAGATGCTAAAAAGTTAAAAGAATATGTTGAAAAGCAATATGGAATTCAGACAATGATTGTAGAAATGGATGTTTCAAACGAAGCAGAAATAATAAGTGGTATAAAAAAGATTATAGATAGATTTGGAAAAATAGATGTACTTGTGAATTGTGCAGGTATAGTTTTTGATAGAGATATTTATAAAGCAACAGTATCTGAATTTGAGAATACAATTAGAGTAAATGTTTTAGGTGCATTTATTGTATCTAGAGAAGTTTCTAAATATATGAAAAAAGGAAGTTCAATTATTAATGTATCATCAACAAATGGAACAAAGGTTATTGCACCAGAGTCTATTGACTACAATATTTCCAAGGTTGGATTGCAGAGTTTAACAAGGGATTTGGCATTTCAATTCAAACCAAATATAAGAGTAAATGCTATAGCTATTGGATGGGCAGATACAGATATGAATAAAGATTTACCAAAAGAATATATTGAAGAAGAAAATAAGAAAATATTCCTAAACAGATTTGCTACACCAAGCGAAATAGCCAATACAATCTATTTTTTATCTAGCGAAGAATCAACTTATATTAATGGAGAAGTTCTTACAATTGATGGCGGATATTAGAGAAAAAGAGCCGAATAAATACAGTTATTTATTTGGCTCTTTCTTGATTTCTTTCAAGAAAGTTATTTAAAGTTAGTGAATAATATCGTTCACCTGCTTTTTTGAATCCATTTTTTGAAGCAATTTTAATACTAGCTTCGTTATCGTCTGATATTTCTAATTTAATATTTTGTATTGATGTTTTATTTGCTTCTGGAAATTTAGCTGATATACAGTCTATTCCATCGAATTCTTTTCCATCGTAAATTTGTTTTACTATTTCTTCTAAAACCACAGTCCCAATGCCTTGTCCTTGAAATTCATCTCGTATCCAATAATCCATACTTAATGAATAAGGCTCTAAAACTGAAACAGGAACTCTGCCAACAATTTGTCCAGAATTATTTAAAATAAAATATTGTGAATCTATTCTAGAATTACTAGAGCCTAATTGTCTATTTCTTATACTTCTACGATATAAATATAACTGTTCTCCATTTTTGGCTAGCTTTGGAATCTTTATTTTTTTATCAATATCATCCATGTCAAAACTATAAAACTTATCATTAATATCCATTTTTTCAATAATATCTTCATCTGATGGAAATGGATCTGGTTCTTTATTAGTAATGTTAACTTTTAAACTATTTAAAAATTCTTCTTTTTTAGTAGGATATAAAGTAGGAGGAACGACCTCTTTTTTAAATAATTCTTCCATATCTTCTTTTTTATAGACTACACCAAATTGTGATTCATCTCCATAGTCATATACTGTTCCACCCATTCTTTCATAAAATCTTTTAGCACCTTCATTATCTTTTTTTAATCTTAATGTATATAAATCTCTGTCAGGGAATTCATTGTGTATTTTTTCCATTAATTTTTTAAATAAAACAGCACCAATTCTAGTACCTGTTAAATTTTTTCTAGTATGAAGTTCATCAAAATATATTTTATCTGATTCGGCTTCACATAGCATAGTACTTAAACTAAAATTTCCCAAACAACAACTAACAAGCATTTGCTCCCAATGTTCTGTTGTTTGGTCTTTATATTGAAGTTGCAAATCTTCGAAATTGGTTATTACAACATATTTTATAAAAGCATCAATAAAATTTCCTACATTTTTAGTTTCTTGTGATGCATATTGTAATCCACTTTCAAGGTATTCTGGATTTTGTATATCTAATTTGCTTTTTATATAATCAAAAAAGGCTTTTTCATTATCAATAGCAGGTTGTACGTTTCCAAAATACTTCATCATACCTTTTCCACTCATATTTTCCATACAATCAGTACTCATTATCTGCTCTAATATATTACTTATTTGTTCTTGAGTATACCCTTGTTGTAAAAGCATCTCTGCAAAATCATAAAACCATCCAGTATATATTTTTAACCCTTTAAATTCTACACATTTATTATCAATTATTTGTTTCAATTCTTCCATATTCATAAAATCCTTTTAACATTTTTTATCATATATATTTTTTGAATTCATTTAATATATTAATGAATTCTCTTGGTAAGTATTTTATTGCTTTTTCTAAAATATTTTTAGGTATCTCTTTATAATATGCTTCTGCTATTGATGAATTTATTGTAGTAATAGTATCTGTATCTCCACCAAAAGATACCGCATTTCTAATACTATCTTCATAGTCAGTCGAGTTAAAGAAAGCAATTAACGCAGGTCTTACAGTTTCTTTTGCATCTGATGTATATGTGTAATAGTTTTTATATGAATTTATATTTTCATGTAAATCATAATTATAATTACTTTCAATATAATTCAATACTGCATCTTTAGTATAATTATTTTTAAATAGAAATATAGAAATGGCAACGATTTCGGATGCTTTAATTGCTCCTTCTTCGTTATGAGTAGGCATAATTGCTTTATATACTAATTTTTTAAGTTCTTCTATATCTTTAGCATACCATCCGATAACAGAAGACCTCATTGCACCACCGTTTCCAGACGATTTTCTGTATTCATCTTTTACACTTGTAATCCAATTTACAAATGATTCTCCATAGATAGTTGGAATTTTATCTGGGTATTCTTCGTAAAATTTTTTTAAAACTGTTATCATTTCAGTAGATTCATGATGTGTATGCAATAGCCAATATATAGTTGCAAAAGATAGAATAGTATCATCTGAAAATTTACTTCTATTTGTAAATAGTTCAAAATCCTTTGTTTTTAAGTTATATTTCTCATTTTCGTGAGTATATGAATTGCCAATTATATCTCCTACATAAAATCCATCCATATCTTAATCTCCAATATTCATAGTTAAAGTTAAATTAAAATCATCAAATCCATTTTTTCTATAAAACTCTATTGCATTTTTGTTTTTTGAACTTGCAACCACTTTTAAATTGCTGATATTATTATTTCTGCAATAATTTTTAAAATTATTTATTAGTTTTTTGCCAATGCCATATAGTCTGTAATCTTCTTTTATAAACATATTATTAATTTCACCATATTGTATTTCTTCATAACTACCTTTTTCATTTATTGAACCTGCTAGATAACCAATAATTTTATCTTCTAATGTTGCGACTATGACATATTGATTTTTGATTAAATCTTCGAAATAATCTTTGCCTTCTTCTGTTAAAGCCCAGTTCAAAACTAAAGTTGTGTCATAGTTTTCTTTTTCCAATTTAAATAATTCGTTATTTAAATTTTGGATGTAGCTAACATCTTCCAAAATTGCTTTTCTAATTACTATATTCTCCATTAAAAACTTCCTTTCCTTTAATGAATTATACTTTGTCATTTCATACTGCTAAACTTACTGCTTTTTTATCTAAGCAGTAAGATAAAGCTCTGCCATTACTCTGCCAAAACTTTGCCATTATTTATTTCGATTTAAATTTCAATTCTTGTATAGCTTTATCTATTAAATTCATTTGTTCTGTAGATAATTCTGGATTAGAATATTCTCCAGTTTCTCTATTGTAGTTATTATAGTACTTATTTTCATGCTTTTTAGTTTGTATTCTTAATTTACTTACTGCTCGTAATTGGTCTATCTTACAATATGAAAACCCTTCAAAATTTTCTATTTCTCCAATATCAATAACAACATCAGATGTGTTGGATTTACTTGTTAGTGGAGCAACAAGAACTGTACCAACATTTGGCCTTGAATAAAGTACAACAGCAGGGTGTGAATGATTTAATTCCTGACCAACATTTACTCCAAAATCCACCCATACAACTTGTTTTCTAGTAACATATGGCACATAGTTTAGTTGTTCATTTTTATTTACTTTATTTAATTTAAATATTTGTTCAGCAAACCATTTTTCTAATTCTTGTTGTTGGTTTGCATTTAGTTTGTTTAATTCATCATTTATATTCAAAGTTTATGCCTCCTAAAAGCTAAATTAGCATTATATTAACATATTTTTTAACAAAATGTTAAAAATTTTTAACATTTTGTTGATTTTTTTTAATAAATTGAGTATAATAATATTAACAGAAGCAATTCTGTTATGAGTTGAAATACACTCAATAAATAAGACATTTAGACCTGAAAGACGGTCAAGTTGATTTCAAGTAACCTTTAGATTTAGTCTAAAGGTTATTTGCTTTTTTAGTTTATTTATTTTTTGCTCTGCTTCTATAAACATTTGCTACATTTCTACAACTTGCTGTATCATAATCACTATTTAAATTTTTTGCAATAAATGGTTTAAAACAATGTTTACACATTTTAACTTCTTTTCTTTCATTTGTTTCATTAAAAGCAAGTATTAGCTCAATAGCTTGGAATAGAGAATTGAAATTCCAATTTAAAAATGTTTTTTCATCTGCAAAATCAAAATTAAATGCTACATTGTTAGGGTTAAACATATTTGCATATTTTTGATATATTGCTTTTTTATCTTCATTTTCAGTCCAAGAGCTATTTTCTACTGAATTAAATATTCTATATAAAGCTCTAGCCATTACTAAAATATTAGCTATTTTTTCAGTATAGCATTTAGAAAATACAATACTAAAATCTTCGCCTTTATCAAAGCTATTTAATAAATCTCCATTTGGATTATCAGAGCCATATACATATTTTAATATATCTTCATTAACTCCATGATCGAAATCTATTCTTTGTATATCTTCATTACCAATAAAATATGGTTTTATATATGTACTAGCAGACACTTCATCAATATTAGAATATCCTTGAGTTAGTGCTTTACCAGATGAAATTATGTGAGTATTTAATAATCTATATGTAAGTTCTCCAAACATACCATATTTATTTACAAAATCTAAAATCATATCTTGATATTTAGTTTCTGTAGACATTAAATCACAATTAGCATCATTTATATCTGCATAATTCATAGCTTCTCTACCAATTAAAAGAAAATCTACAAGAAGTTCTTTTTCTTTATCAAACACATCATAGATTTCATAAGAAGCTTTTTTATCTGGTCTAATATAGTATTCATTATTTATTTTTAAAATTTCATATTTTTTATATTTAGCCCAAAGCCCTTTATAATTGGGATTCTTTTCCTTAATCATTATAATTTCCCCCTAATTTCTTAAAAAATTTTAAAAAAGTTGTTGACTTTCAAAAATTACTATGTTATTATTTTAGTGTGCTTAGCTATTAACATAGATTGTTGCTAGATACTTTATCATACTTAAATTGTACTACATAAAGTAAATAAAAGCAATAATTTTTGCAAAATTTGTAAGTACAATATATATAGGATTATTATGCTTAAAATTTAGCAAGTATAAAAATCAACCAAGAAAGGAGGTAAAAAATGGTAGAAGAAATCTTAAAAATGTATTTTGAAGAGCATATGAAGCAAAAAGATATTGCAGAGTTTTTTAAAGTGAGTAGCGAATATGTTTCAAAAGTTGTTAGAAATGATGATAGATATCCAGAAGAAAAGCAAAGAAGACATCAAGAAGCAAAATTAAGAAAAGCTAAATATAATAAAGAATATTTAGAAACTTATGAAAGAAAAAAAGATAAATCTGATAAAGAAGATTACGAAAAACTACAGGCTTTATTAGATAGTGATGCAAGGCAAATGTCTAGACATTCTTTTGGAATTTCTACTGATGCATTTGTAAAATCAAATATAAGTGTTTATAAACAAGATAATGACGGAAATTTAATATTAGACGATAAAATAAAAACTTCATATGTTTTACCAAAAAAATACAAAAGAAAAGTAAAAAGATTTTATAAAGAACAAGTAAGGTAATACCCCATCTTTAGTGATGAGGTATTTTTTGCACCAAATTTTAAAGCGAAAGGAGTGATATTTATGCAAGAACTTGCTGGAATGAAAGTATATTCTTTAAAAGATGTATGCCAGTTGTTAAAAATTGGTCCAAAGAAAGGACTAGAATTATTTAACAATAATGAATTCCCTGCTCAAAGAGTTGGTAGAAGTTGGTGGATTGAAGCAGATGCTTTTAAAGAATTTCTAAAGGAAAGACACGACTATTCAAAATCTATAACATTAAGATAAAAAATGAGAACTTAGAAAAGGAACTTCTAAATTCTCTAACAGAGATTAGACCGAAATGATGGGATATCTTTTCGTTATCTCTTTAATGATTATATCACAAGAGATGAAAAACGGACAAGGTATTCCTTTAAATTTTTTAAAGGAGGAAGAAATTTGAAAACTTTAGTTGAAGGCAAAGACTATTCTGTACACGAGTATACTACTAAAGATAAAAGAAAAGCCAATGATAGACCAATATGCCCTACTTGTAGTAATTGTAATCACAAAGAATTTTGTGCTAATAGAAAAAAGCTATTCAAAATGAAAGAATGTGAAGATTGCAATAATTGTAAAGATAAAGAACATTGCGATAAATTCTATATTTATCCCAAATTCAAAGTAGAGCTTTTAACAAATGGCAGAAAATCCACAACAAAAGATACAAATAGGATGCAATTTAATGGAAAAACAAAAGAAGAAGCCTTAAATAAAATGCTTGAATATATCCAAGATGTTTCTATTCATGGGAAAACTGAGAAAACTAAAGAGAAAGATGCAACTATTGTTTCAATATGTGAATCATACGAAACCAAAAGAGTAAGAAACAAGGAAATTAAACCAAACACTTATAATAGGCATATGCAAACTATAAAAGCAATTGGAAATTATAAATTCGCAAATATTCCAATACAGAATGTTACAGCTAACCAGATAAAACAATATTTAGAAAGTGAACGAGCAAAATCTAATTCTTCAATAGACAAATATTATAGTAAAATTAAAAATGCTTTTTCTATTGCTTATGCAAATGGTATTATTCAAAAAAATCCATTTTTAATTGGAGAGGGAATTAAAAAGCCAGAGAGTTTTAAAGAAGATAAAAAGGTTGATGCTTTTACCAGAAAAGAAGAATATGTTTTAACAGAATATCTAAAAACTCATAAATCAAAATATAAGCTAATATTACTAATTGCTTTATATACTGGAATGAGAATAGGAGAAATACTTGCATTAAGACCTAGTGATATAAATATTGTAGGAAATATTGGAAGCATTAATGTTAGAAGAACATTGACAAAAGATATAAACAATAAAGTTGTAATTGGAGATATAACTAAAACTAAAAATGGATTAAGAACAATAGATCTTACACCTTTAGCAGTACCAGTGATACAAAAAGCATTAGAACAATACAAAGAAAATAAATATGATGTATTATTTTCTAAACCTAGTGGCAACTTTTATACTGATGGACAAGTTAATTCAGCATTTAAAATAATATGTAAAAATGCAGGACTTAGAGTTATAACATTAAAACATAAAAAAGTTAGTAAGAAAAAAGGAATACACTATGTTAATTATAAATCAAGTGATACACATACTCATATGCTAAGGCATACTTTTGCAACAAGATGTATAGAATCTGGAATTGCTATTGAAGTATTACAAAAAATTCTAGGTCATGCAGACATTACTACAACTATAAACACTTATGGATATATTTACTCATATTTAAGACAAAAGGAATTAAATCAAAAATACACAAAGTATATGCAAGATACAAATACTATATTAGAAGAAAACTTTGAAAGATTTGAAGAAGAATATTTAAAATTAAAATAATAATATAGAATTTTATATGATATAAAATTGAAAATTTGGAACTAAAAAATTTAATAAGAATAATTTGGAACTAAGTTCCAAAAATACGGTAAGCTGTAAATCTATGAGAAATACTAAGAAAGATGGGAGTTTTATTAAGTCCATCTGCACCAGAACGAGTGAAATTTCATTTTCACTCGCTTTTTGTTAAATTAAAATATTTTTGTGCCAAAATTCCCCGTCCCTATTGGCATATTATTTAACTTTATATCTGAAAGAAGTTTAAATCTGACTTAAAATATAAATAAAACAAGAGCCTAGCGTTTGTATACGACTTGGCTCTTGGCTGTTTTTAGAGTTGATAGCTATCTTCTCAAGTCACAGTTGACTATTTGGGGGTTTAATGCAGGCTCTCAAAATACTCGCGAAGAGTTTCGATCACCTTGCCATCCTCCGTGACGTGGTAGTAATCTTCAAACGAAGCTGTTCCAACGGTAAGAATATTCCCATCAAGCATTCCGAAGAATTTAGGCTTTTCAGCGTCATTTCCCAAACCATATACAATTGCAAAACCGTTACCAGCTTTACAATTGGAAATCCCCCACGGAGTCTTGATAAACAGATTTCCGTTTTCAACGGTTACCTGCCCATCAAAACGGGGCATCTCGAGAAAGATTTCGGGAATTTCACCAGTGAAGAGTTGTGCTTTAAGGGGCACTATCTTCGTCTGACGGAATTTACCATCAACTTCTTCGAGGAATCCTTCGGAAAGCTGTGCGGAAGCATTCGCCTTGTTCCAAAGATTCCAACCATGAGGACATCTTTCTTTGTCCTTGTCCTCCTTTTCCCAAGCGATGTATGCAGGAAGGGGAATCAATTCTCCATTTGCATATTCTCTGGATTCTACGCGGATTGCTCCTCCTGGTTCCAGCGAAACTGCAGTCCGAACATCTTCAGGAAGTTTCTGAATGTCGCCTTCACAAGAAATGTACACGAGATTTAAGAATTTCGGCTTCTTACCTGCAAAGATGAAGGATGCGTTGTTAGCGATTTCGTTACTCATGCTGACTCCTTTTGCTTGCATTGCAAGCATTGCCCATTTAGGGACTTTTGATATGTTCACTTACGTGATACAATATAATTATACCACATTATGTGAATTTTTGCAAATTCAACTTTTCCTATTGTGTAGTAATCTAAACTAAAAAAACACTTCAATTTGAAGTGCTTAAATAATTCCATTTTTTTCTATTAATCTTGCAAGATTATTTATATAAAAATTATGAGTTTCCTTACCTAAATGGCTCATGCAATAATCTTTTAAAACATATACATCATAGTTTTGTTCAAATAAATCAATAGCAGTTTTTTGAACACAAGCATCTGTATCAAAGCCACATAAATATATTTTAGAAATATTATTTTTTTGAATATATTTTTTCAATTCATCATTTACTGCAGTATATATGTTTTTATCAAATACTTTATTGTTTTTAGTATTAATAGCAATTGCTTGTCCTTCTTTAGTCATACAGCCTTTATAATTTAATTTTTTATACCAAATGCTATTTTCATCATTGATAAATCTAGTAAAAGCAGTTAAATCATATTTATTTGAATCCACTAATTCTTTTATTTTTGTTAAAATATTTTTTGTATGCTCATTTATAAAATCATTTTGAACATCTATTACTAATAATAATCTATTCATTTATTATTCTCCTCAATTATTTATTTGTTTCTGATTCTATCCAATTTAAATAATCTTCATTACAACTGCTTAATTCAAAAACAGCGAACTCAAAACACTCATAACTATGTATATTTTTAATTACATTGTATATTTTATTCTGTAAATAAAACTGTGTTTTCATTAAAACTATATATTCTTTGCTTTGTTCTCGTTTTTGTTTCCAATTCCAAATGCTATTACTTTCTAATATTTGACAACTTGCAACTAATCTTTTATTTAATAATTCATCAACTGCTTTATTTGCTTCTTTCTTAATTCCAAAGGCAACTTCAATCATACAATATTTCATATTTCATACCCACTTTTTTTATACCATTTTATTAAACCATATATATTTATTAATAAATAACCAATTGAAACTAATAACATCATTGTACTATTTACTGTATTATTCATATAATTAACAACCCAGATTATTAAATCAACAGTATTATTAAATAACCATACAGCCCAGCATTCTTTAAATCTTAAATTCATAAGGATTATGCCACATAGATTTAAAATATTGCTGCTAGAATCTAAAAAGACTAATTGTTGAGTTGGTATTTTACTTAATAATAGCCCTAATAATAAACTTCCAATAATACAAGAAGAAATAATTATTATTGAGTTTTTTAAAGTAAAACCTCTAACTTTAACTTCCTTATTTTCATTCTTTTTATTTTTCCAACTAAAATACCCATGTATTTGTGATGGAAAATAAACTGCAAAAGATAAAATGGCTATTCCATATAAACCTGTTTTCAAACAAACATAACCACTTAAAGCACAATAAACTGCTCCGAATATGTAATTATATATTTTGCCAACACTTGCATAGTAAGAATTAAGAAGTCCACTCGCAAGTATTATAGTTCCTAAAAAATAATCTTTTGATATTATTCCACATATAATTGAAAATACCATAATAAAAATTGTATAAATTATATTCTTTTTTTTACCCATAAACACCCCTAAAATTTATAACAAACTATTTCACAATTATTTTGTTGGAATTTACTAATGTCTTGGGTATTTGGATTGAAATATAAATAAACAGCTTTACAAACATCTCCGTGAGTGACTATTAATACATTTTTGTCTTTATAATTATTTTTTATATCATTTAATATTGATTCAGTTCTATTTATTATACTCTTAAATCCTTCAGAATCTTTATATATAATATTTTTTGTTCCATCATACCAAATATTATTATCTAATGTTTCTACATCAGCATAAACCATACTATTAGAATTCCTTTCTTTTATCCTATCGTCATAAAAAATTGGAATGTCTTTTATATTTAAATTATTGTAGGTTTGTTTTGTTCTCAATAATGGTGAACAAAATACTACATCGATTTTTATATTTTTAAGCTGATTACCTGCATTTATAGCTTGTTGTATTCCTACTGAATTAAGTTTTTCCTCGTTCCAGCCATTAACCTGATTTTTTATATTTGTATCAACTTGTCCATGTCTAATTACATATAACATTTTATATACCTCTTAAATATATTTATTTTATATTCTTCTCCCATATTTTTCTTATGTATTTTAATGATAATGTTGACAATGTAAAACCAATAACAGGGACAAGTGAGCTTAAAAGTATATTAGAGTAATTTCTTACTATGTATGAATAGACAATTACAACTATATATGTTAATATACAAATACATATTTTTCTAGTTAAGCTCGTTTCCCATTTTTTATCTAATTCAACTTTTTTATTTCTAGTTTTAATATTTTCAATTTCTTTTTCTAAATCTTTTAATTCCATTTTTAAACCTCT